>Ga0102593_1000548_pt1 | contig 61878 bp, 62 predicted proteins | sample AraplaCol_mMS_r2_2_FD_76862 | JGI IMG/M metagenome (GOLD analysis project Ga0102593, IMG submission 76862) | Arabidopsis root microbial communities from North Carolina, USA - plate scrape MF_Col_mMS_r2 (SPADES assembly) (version 2) | ecosystem: Host-associated > Plants > Roots > Endosphere... | reverse complement strand
AAAGGGGCAAAAAAAAAAAGAACAACAACAACAAAAAAAAAAAAAGCCAAGATACGCCATGTCCGTTAAATTGTTTTGTTGATTGGATACGAAGGGAATCTTTATTTCCGAGTTTGTGTAATTGTTTACCGAATTATTAATCTTAAACCCTCCGAGCTTTTGCGTCGGCTTGAATAGTTTCTTCGGCTTGGCTCTTCCAATTCTCATGCCAACGAGAGAGAGCAGGTCGTCCTTCGACAACATCCTCACTACCCCATTTCATCCTGGCCTGATCAAGAGCTCGATCGGTTTCCCCATCCGGACAAACAATATAGAATTGCCTCGTCTCCAAACCCTTCGCCAGCTCCTCGGCAACTTGGCTTGGATACCAGGCTCCAGAGGGCTTTTTGATTTCCGCCTCATTCGTCGGCCCGATATTGCCCATAAGTCCCGTCCATGTCCACCCTGGGATCAAAAGATGTGCAGAGATATGCGAGGTAGCCTGATCGGAGCGCAAGTCAAAGGCGAGATGCTCGGTCAAATTCTTGATGGCCGCTTTGGATGCGTTATATGCCGGATTACCAGCACCGGGAGGGTTGGTGATTCCTTGTTTGGAGCCCGTGATGACAATTGACTTGGGACTTTTGGTCTTTGAGCCCGTTAGGACCGGGAGCAAAGCCTCTAAGCCATTGAGCGGGCCTCGGACGTTGGTATCAAAGGTCTTGTAGGGGCAAAACGCGTCAAAATAGATCCTTGACATAAAGTAAAAACACAGACGGAGAGAATCAAACCTTTTCCCAGTAGTTTCCATCCAGCCAGGGTTTCAGACGACCGGAGTCGGCTCCTTCGGGTTTATATCCCTTTCCAGCATTCAACACAACAAGGTCAATCTCCTGGACGGCGTTGGTGATTTTGCGAGTTGTGTCTTTCCACAGAGCCGCATCTGCCACATCAAGTACATAAGCTTCGGTAATCAAAGAAGGATCGAGCTCCGATAACGTCGTCTTGGCTTTTGTGAGGTTGTCTTGGTCGATGTCAAGCAGCACCAAGTGCATCCCCTTAGTACGACAAAGCTTAGCTACGGCGTACCCGACACCTGAAGCGGCGCCAGTAATGAGAGCGGTCTTTTGTGCCTGAATGACAGATACCATGTTTTTTTTATAATAGAGGAGAAAACAGAAAGAAGATATCTGGCACAAATATAGGAAACACAAGAAAGTCGATATTGTCAATCTGGGCGAAGAGGGGGTGTCATCGGGGCTATCGGAAATATCATTGGAGACAAATGCATTGCTGACACACAACTAGTGTGTGTAGTACAAGTCATTCATGGTAACCACGATATACTATTTGGAGAATTGGATAAAAGGGTTCAAACTCACACAAGATGAATTTACTATGACTGTTGAGGTTAGTAGTGAGAAGATCTACTTCTGCAGGATTCCCCCGCAAAAGAAAGTGATGAAATGCGGGGATACGTTAAAATTGTATAGATTTATCCATTTTAGCCGATAATATAGAGGTTTCAAAGATATAAATGAAAGGCATCCGGATGAGAAAAGAAACGTGGAGCTCGGTTTTGGCCAGAATAACACATGTGAGCTGGTGGAATAGTATAAAATATGATGTTTGACTGGATACTAGTCTTCTTGATCCCCATCTGGCTGGTTTTCAGCCCAGTGGCATCCTCACCACTGCCTATATCCGGAGAGATTCAAGTAAGGAATGATTTGAATGATGGCAGGCATTGGGTTGGGATCTGGACAGCAATGCCTCAATTAGTCGAGCCTGCAAACCTGCCACCGACACCTTTCGTATGTATATGCCAACCTAGTACAGAGAAAACAGAGCCGAGGGCACAAGGATGATCATCGTCACGTATAGGACTAACGAAGATGGATAGAATGGTTCCGACTCAGTATTTTACAACACTACCATCCGCCAAACTGTCCAGGTTGGCCTGGAATCAACGACAATTCGTCTTCGACTATCTAATGCATTTGGCGTCAATGACCTGAATATTTCCAGTGTGGCTGTTAGTCGAACAATCGGAAATGAAGCAGGTTCTAGTACCATTCAGTCTGGGTCTACTATAAAGGTACAATTTAGTGAACGGCCAGGCATTTCCATCCCAAGCGGCGGTTTAGCCGTGTCGGATCCAATTGAATTTTCCGTTCAAGCCCAGTCGACATTGCTGATCGATATTTTCCTTGAGAATGGACAAAATGGCTTCGACATCACTGGTCACCCAGGAAGCCGAACGACATCTTTCATCAGTTTTGATAACCATGTTGGTGAAAAGGATCTCTTAACGACCGGCGATTCTGTTCAAAGTATTGAACATTGGTGAGTGACTTGATATTGGCGGGTTATGATGGTGATTCAATCATATATTTATCTTTAATTTGGACAACAGGTACTTCATCAGTGCAGTAGAAGGGCGCCTCGACAGGGAGACAAGATCCTTTGCCATTGTTGGTGACAGTATCACAGATGGCCGAGGCAGCACGACGAATAGAAATAACCGGTGAGTAGATGATATCACTACTCCTTTCAGAGCTCGATGCACCTCTTATATTGCAACTCACTAAGAAGACCAGGTGGCCGGACCTGGTTCAAAAGAAGATTAACCAAGACAAAAACATCCCAAAGGTGGCAATCCTAAACCAGGCTGCAGGTGGAAACCGGATCTTACATGATGGCTTAGGCCCTAATGCTGTCAGCCGTATCGACCGAGATGTGCTAGCCCAGTCTGGAGTTCAATATGCTATGATATTTGAAGGCGTGAATGACATTGGAGTTGCAGAGCCCGACTTCAAGTCTCAAGCTGAGATTGGGGATCAAATAATCACTGCTTTCCGACAAATTGCAACGAGAGTGCAAGCAGCTGGCATCTCCTTTGGAGCGGCCACAATTTCTCCCTTTGGTACACCTGCTAGCTCAAACTATACCCAGCCTTATTCAAACGCGGAACGAGAGAAAACTCGGCAAAGGGTGAATGATTTCATCAGAAATGATGAAGCCTTTGATTTTGTACTTGATTTTGACCGCGTGTTGCGCGATCCAGAAGATCAGACTGTACTTTTGAACGAATTTGACTCGGGCGATCATCTCCATCCCAACGAGGTAGGGTATCAGGCAATTGCGGATTATTTCCCCCTCGATCTATTCCAGTGAATGCAGCTATATACTATGAAACAGGACCGCTTGGTCGAAAATATACACACCCTGGTAGTACACGAACTGGGAGGTTAGGACATACTAGTACAAGGAAGCTCCAATCTGTATAGTTCCACTTTTACCACCAGTCATTCACATAGACGGCTTTCGTTCGCCTTCAATATTTACGCACGACGGGCAAAGCGGTTCAAGCTCCGTTTCTTGTACGCACCGCTCTCCTCGAGGGACTGGTCAACGCCAGGGCCGAAATCTGGGGTACCTCCAAGGGTACCAAAGATATCGCCAATGTAGTTGTTCGGCTTGACTCCGGCGGCAAAAGTGGTATTCCATCCTTTCAGAATACCCTGGACGACTTCAATACCGGCACGATAGATGTTCTCAAGGGCTGGCTCAAAGCCACCTTGGTTCGAGTCAATCAAGTTATAGATAGCCGAGGCTCCAGGGTAAGGTCTATCAAAGTCAGATGCAGTCCGCATCACGATAATGCGGGCGAAATCGGTGAGCTTGTTGAGCGACGAACGCACAAGAACCTCAAGGGTAGCATTGTCCTCTTGAGCACTAGAGCAGTAGTCACCGGTGCCATTGGTCAAAACCTTTGTTGTGTTCTCGAATGCTGTTGCGAGCAATTGACCACTGTAATAAACATCGGAAGTAGCGACATCACACTCCACGATAGTGGGGGGCAAAGTGGCCGCCTTGTAGATTCCACTCGAAGTCTTGTAGTTTGTTCGATAGGCCTTTGCAGTCGCGGTGTCCGATAGGTTTGCACGGCGGGCAAAGTTGGCGGCAATGTGACGAAGGTCTGCGTTGAGCTCGAAGACCTCAGTGCCGTAGATAAGACTTGGGTACTGATCGGGGTATCGGGCTCCATAAGGAATGTATCCAGTAGAATAGTTGTGAGGAAGTTCTCGCAGATCAATCTCATATTGCAGAGCAACCTGAACAGCATAACGAGCAAATGTTGCAGAGCCGGTGGTGACGCGTTTAGGGTTTACACCACCAATGCCTGCAGCCAAAAAGTAGGTCTGAGTCAAGTTGAACAAGGAGGAGAAAGCGACTGCCATGACCGTTGCGGCCGCATTGATCTCTGCTTCGCCGGTGATCAGCTGGCAAACATCGTAATTATCAGTGCAGTGGACGTCAGGATAAGTTGTCGACAAGCCAGGGACGGTGATGTTGTGGGCCAATAGGTTGAATTCAGGAATGTTCCACCAAGCCTCTGCTTCAGGTTCAAACTGCATGAGGAATTAGCGAAAGAAACATGTCTAATCTGGCAGTAATGAACACATACCATGGACACAATGAACACCTTGGGGGCGATCTTATCAGTCTGCGCGCTTGAGGCCGAAACAGTGCCGGATAACGCGCTAGCTCCAAGGAGCGAGGCGATCAGAGTCCTGTAGGACAGCATGTTGACCGGAAAAATCACACAATTTTCACACCGGAAAGGGTCGAAGAGTTTGTAATTGTGAATTTGACCCAAGAATAGGGGGGCCTCGGTCGTTTAAAATGCTCTAGCAAGGAGCCGTCGCGCCGTTCGCAAAATCTTCATGATATGATACGCGATAACATCGAGGATTTCGCCGATAGAAGTGGAGATTGAGCCACAACAAGCAAAGATCAGCGATAACTCCCGTTGACGAGATTTAGGGCTCGATGGCGATGTTGGCCACCCGATTGGCGCTGAGTCGGCCCAGCTCGATAAACTCGGCCACCTGAAGAGAGTCTCTCCAGATATGCCCCTGGCAGACTCGAGATCAAGATAATCTTCCATTGTGAGGCTGAATTATGGTTACCTAGATACGCTAGGGTGTGTTGTTGTGGAGATCACTGCGCGATAATGCACCGCATCTGAGGCCTCGACATTGATTGCGAAATACGATAAGCATTCCTATCGCTATCTCTATTTTTATTTGAATTTCTGTTCCTAGGAGTGTCGCCAATGTTTAAAAATATGGTTAGCTTTTATGTTCCAATTGTTGGTTCGGTACCTTTTCAGCAGGGATTTCTTTTCCAAAAACCTGCCGGCGACCCACAATTAACTTGAAGTTGATCCACGCAGTGAAATCTACTCTACACCATATGTATATGTAGCAGTATGTGTAAAATGATGGCGGTGCGAATAATACCATGCGAATTTTCATATCATCAGCATCAGATCGTTCATGCTAGTAAGCACATACTACTACCTTCACAAGATCGGTTAGGCTGACTCAACTCAACCATATAACCAAACAGAATATGATAATCACATTATGATGATAATAGTCTTGTGTAATTCACCATTTTACGTCAACTGAGACTCTCACGACTGTGAAGTTCAAGTTGGTCATTTGTACAGAAATCAACCTCATCTGATGACGCGCGGGCTCAAGCCACCGTGGCACCTCAAAGCCTTGGGAGAAATTACAGAATTCCAGCGTGGGGCATGACGCACGTCAAAGGCGCCTGACAGTCCAGCAAGTTGACCATTCATCGATCCAATCCTCATCCACCAACGGATTTCATCCAAACAAAAAAGATTCCGACAAGGCGAAGATGCGCTGATCAGCGGATTTTAGCCCTAACGTCATTCCGTGACGTCATTTTAATATATGCAACTCTTGGAACGGCCAGATTCATTAAAAGACAGTAATAATTGGAATATCCCCGCAGATGAGGAGACAATGTGAGAAGAACTTCTACGTTATTCTTTGTACCTCGATATTAAATATCTCATTATTTCTGTGATATTTGGTAGGTTTGTCGTGGCATCAAATCACGGTATCGTACATGTTGACTGATAGTGAAAGCGTGGAGTTTGTCATTTATTATAGAAGATCCCAACGGTCCCCTCGCCTTATCGTCCTCAAAATGCCTTCAATCCACGATCGAATTCGCGAAGATCTTTACAACAAGGAACGTGCTCTCTGGACGGCACTCACCTCAGCCGATCCCGCGCCGGCCATTCGGAAACTATGCAATGAAGATGCGAATCTGATGTTCCCAAAGATGGGTATCATAACGCTCGAAGATGATGAAAAATTCCGAGATGCCTTAAAACCTCCATTTCACCGCTTCGATGGATATCAACTGGATGAGGTACGGACCATCATCATTGATCTGATGGCTGGCGTCGTCACATGTAAGGTCTTCGCAACCAGAGGCACCAAACAATATCGAGCTACCTCATCAACAACCTGGAGCCAGGCATCTGATGGAGAATGGCGCATCTCCTGCCATCAGGAGACTCTGGCATAGGGTCCCATCTGAATCTTATTGGAGAAGCGATTCTTTTGTATCTCTGTATGAAGCTGATTGCCGAGCGCATGCGTCACGATTGAATGACTTCGAATTTACTTCTCTTTCTCAATATTACTCCTATTACTTATATTATCATCACCAATTCGGCATGCTAGTATATTTTCTGATGAGAGCAGAGCCAGGAACAGCTATTCGCTGTTACTTTCCGACCTTTTCTCCTAAAGAGATATGATAATGGACACCTTGGGTTTTGACTGTCGACTTTCCAACAACGCACGGAGGAAGATAATAAATATGGGTAAATAGTTTCATATTTTCATCCTTGGAGTATGTTTTCTTAAAGTTCCCTGTCATACCTCCATCTTTGTACTAGTCTGTCCGTAGTTACGATTCCGTCTCTGGGACAACAAAGTAGAATCATCAGACGCAAGGCCCCTAGATATTTGAGCTATTGAATAGCTTCTATACCATATAGCTTATCTCAAATTTATTCAAGTTCTTAAATGTGTTATTTCCAGATCAAAGCAAGAGTCAAAACCAAAGAGGATTGCGGCAAAAAGCTTTGACAGACTTCAAGTCGGCTCGGTCATTTTTCTTCCAAGATCACCCAAAAGTCACAACCATCTACCCTTCAAAAATCCAGTAGAACTACGCAGAGGACATACTGATAGATGAAAGAGCAGGAATGATTATGAGGGTAAGGCAGTATGATATGCTAGTTCACAAGGGCTTTAATTTCATCTCAAAACTGAAGTGTTATACTGGAGATAGAAATTTAAACTTGAAAATGAAAGAACCGAGAGATACTTATTTCCAGAACGTTGTTCTATAGTATACTAGTACTAGAGTATACAATCTGCTTAAAAGTAAGCAGCATAGAAATTGTATTCATCCCACTCCAATATTGAACTGTACGCATACTAGCCAAGAAAGTTGATCTTCGTTCTCTTAGACCTGGAACATGATACAAGAAATAGTATGATGATTGCTCATGGTGGTACAAAGAGTGCATGCATGTCAAAGAGCGAGCTTCTTGAAAATACTGGCACGACATACTACATTAGTACCCATGTCTAGCGCCACAATATTAATAAGTCGTACCTAAATCACCGCCATTGATGTACTAGCACACGAGAAATATATTACTACCAGGGCTACATGCTACGATCAGGCCATTTGATTTCGAAAATTTGACTAACTAAAAGGCCGTCGCACAGATTGTTCATAGCTAGGATCTTTATCGAACGCGTCTTCATTGCATCTTGGGGAATGCGAACATGCATGCCACAACGGGTTTCGACTGGAACTTGCGGGGCTGAATAGTCCAAATTCCAGGACAAACCGCTTTCTAGATTCAACATCCGGATGCTAGTACAATCTAGGATACGGACTAGACATCATGGGGATAAGAGCTCCGGGATGCATCCCGGTCTGCGCAATTCTGCGATCCACCCGCGGAAGTCTCCGGACCAATGGAAAAGGATGATACTGACAATCCCTGACTTTGAAACTTGAATAGGTTGTATACTGTACTCTACGGAGTACAGTATGTCAATAGAAAGATAATTAGGATCACCATGCACACGGCGAGGGCTGCTCCCCAATATTTGCTCTTGTCTGATGTAGTACCCCATGGGAAGGAAATACGAGAAAAAGACGCAGAAATGTCGCTCGAATCGATCACGTCAATGTAGATGATCCGATATCCCAGGTAAGATTCTCTTGGGAGCTCCTGATAACTCCTGATAACAACGCCTCAATCACCAAATAACCCATGCAGATTAAATTGTATCAAATAGGGGCAATCCTGTCATTATTGCAGTGCAAAGACATGGCGGAACTTCTGTATAATCCCTGTTCGTCAAGAGCTCCCGTTCATGTGGAACAACTACTGCACGTTCTAGTGGGACGGGGATCCACGCTACGGCAGCGTACGGACCGAGGAAGCCCTTGTCTGACAAGCCTCGGAATGGTCATGCAGCAAGTCTCTGCTTGAGTGCGAGAACTCACGTCCAACGGTGGGTAGGAGTTCAGAGACGCTCGCTATCTCCTTTATTTCTTTTCTTCTTTTTCTCCTTTTACTCTCCTTGATCAGTCAAAAATTCTGTGTAGGATATGGGCTCGACCCTCGCAAATACGGCATTCAACGCCACGCTGGGAGGGCTAAACAGGACTAATTGGAGGTCTGAGGCCGAGACTGATATGATTGATCATAAACTCTTCATCTTCCATTCAATTTGACTTTTTATTTTGCGGAGAGCCCGTTGAATCGAGACTTTAAAGAATCATTTCTTCGGGGAGATCCACCTAACGGTTCCGTGGTAAGTCCTTTTAGCTTCGAAAATGCCGAAGGATCGCCTAAGCCCGGCCGAAGAACTTTGAATCCTCCGATATAATGTAGTGTATGTGTTCATCGAAAGAATAGGAGCGGTATTTCTGGCTAAAAGTTGTCGATCGGTAATCAAGTCCGTAGACAGACTTGAAGAAAGATTTTTTTTTCTTTATTAATAAAGTACCAAGACACTGTAGCAGACCCCCCCCCAAAAGAAAGAGTGGGAAAAAAAAATTGGACGAATCAGCCAATTGCTTAGCGGTGGATCTTGCGTTGTTTTGAAGTCAAGTCTCCCTCTACGAGCTACACTAAGAGAAAAATCTCTGGGCTTCGAAAAGTGGCTACTTGACTCTTTCTCGTTACGTTCACCCACCTGAATCTGGTCTCTTCCGGGCTATTGCAATGGATGCTATACATCCACCTCGCGATATCATCATTGTTGGTGCAGGTATCGCAGGGATTGCATGTGCGTTGGCACTCTCCCGGGAACTGTCACCTTATGTACCCGGTTTGAAGATACGAATATATGAGCGACATGATATCTTGTCAACCTCTGGCGGAGCAATCAATCTTACTCCCGTCGCACAGCGTCACCTTGCACAGCTTGGAGTGTTAGAAGAACTGGATCGCATGGGCTCTGAGGGTGGAGCGGAGGTGGATGCCATTTCCCTCTACTCGATGCGGTCAGGGAGGTCAATAGGCTCTGTTAACTTTGTTGACCATCGTGGGAATGGCTATGGAGGTTATAAAGGTCGTCGGGTGATGCGCATTGTACTCTCTATGGCATTGTTGACGCTGGTCGAAAGAATCCCGAATGTCGAGCTGATCTTTGGGAAGAAAATGGTCGGAGGCGAGGAAGCCAACAATAAAGCATTTGTGCATTTTGACGACGGGACTAATGCTATCGGTGACCTTGTCATTGGCTGCGATGGAGTTCATTCGGCGGTGCGTACACGTTGGGTCGATCCAGATAGCCCCTCGGAGTATACTGGCATGTCGTTCTTACAGGCCACTCTGCCATCGGACTCCATTTCATCACGAATCCATTTCCGCTCTTCGGCTCTTAATATATCGCGACATGGATCAATATTGACCACTTACTGCGATCGTGATCATGAGCAGATCTTTGCGGCTGCAATTGTTCAAGTTAGCCAAGAAGATATGGCGTATTATAGGCTGGAGCCAGGACAAGACTGGGCGACGCAAAATAGGATCAAGTGCGCCCTTCGTCGCGAAGTTCAACAACGTTTCTCGAAAACTGCGATACCTTGCATTAAAGAAATGGTCGACAGCAACACTGAATGGATGCTTTACCCTGTCCATCAGGTCCGGCCAGGAGGAAAATGGTGCACAAACCGCGCCATTTTGCTGGGCGATGCGGCACATGCGGTATGAATTGATCCAACGCTACCACTCATTCTCTCTTAACATTCATTTAATACTGACTTTATGCCCAGATGCCCCCAAGGGATGAGTCCGCCGCTTACGCACTCGACGACGCCATTCTATTTGCTCGTATTCTGGCCAGTTACCGTTCGGAGCCATTATCAGAGGTATTCGACGCCTATGAGACTCTACGCCGCGATACTATCAATCATGCATTCAAAGAGTCCTGCCGGATGTGGGATCGCAATCGCGATATGGGTCTACTAGAAGGCCGTCTCAAAGAGTGGATGATGCCGTTCTCTCTGCGCAGTCATCGTGAACAACGTGAAGCTGCATGGGAATTCGACGCAGCTAAAATCACAATTCCTACACCCGCCCCTAGCGAGGATCTGGTATCATTGCACTCTTTTTTGAAGGAACGAAAAGCTTGAGCGGAACAGCGAGTATAAAAATTCTTTGCATTGATTTGGTCTGTTGGAGTTAGGGTTGGGCGTGCATAGGATGGTGTAGCCGGTGGCATTATTTTTAATTTACCAAGACTTCACAATATAAATGCTAGTAATGAAGGGACAAAGTTGACATTCGCGAAAATAAACTAGCTTCGAGGACTATTCCACAAAAAGGAATTGACAGATAAACGGGGAAAATGTGTTATTAAATCAAGACCTTCAACCTGTCTTCATCTTTCTAACCAGCCTTCACTAAGTGGAGGAACTAGAAAGTCAGAGTCTGACCAGCAGTGCCAACAACAGCGTCCTTTACCTTGCCCGAGCCGACAAGGTCATAACTATAAGGCACAGAGGTAAGTGTTCCCTTCTCCGCATTGTTCTCGCCATCGCCAAAGTCATTATCGTTTGCCACAGCGTAACCGTCGTCGGTGGAGTAAAGAGGCTTCTTGCTACCGGAGAAGGTGTTTGATTCGACAAGAAGCTGGGCACCTTGGCGAGTGTTGATTCCATCGCTCACGTCCAAATAGTAGCTGTTATAGACATGGCCAGTGCCGAATCGGAACGAAGGCCCGCGGGAGTTGATGTTGTACCAATAGTTATTGTTCAGAGTGACATGCAGATGGCCTTTGTCCTCATCTCCATTGCTGTCTGAGTGGCCGATAAGCGACGCCTTCCAGTGATCATGAATGAAAGTATTGGAGACGGTCACGTAGTCCGCTGCGTGGGTGATCTATTCAATTCCATTGTTAGTTTCAGAAAAGAAAAAAAATGAAGAACTTATCCATACATCAATCAGTCCATCGTAGTAGTCCTTGTCGTGGTCTCTGTCGGAGGAGACATCACAGTGGTCAACCCAGACATTGTTTGACTTCTCTGTTGAATATTAGACTCTGTGCGCTGGATCGGATATAATATAGGGGTACTCACGGATGCCAATGGCATCGCCATTGTCTGCAAGAACCTTCTCAACTCCAAGGTTGCGAATGATGACATTGGATGCCTCCTTCACAAGCCTAGAAGCAATTTAGTCTCAATGCCCTGTCAATTCTGACTAGCCAACTTACACTCCGAAACCTGACAGGATAGCGTTCGAATCCTTGCCAATGATGCTGGTGTTGCTGCCAACGCGCGCCTGATCAGCAGTTTTGGGAATTTTACCGCTAACAAAGACGACCTTCGCATCATCACCAGAGACGGCTTCAGTGAAAGCCGCGTAGGAAGAAACAGTCGTTGTCGTACCACCGGAGCCACCGGTGGTGCCTCCATTCTCGCTAGCATATCCAGTCGCGATCTAGATATTGTGCTTCTGTCAGCACGACCTTGCTTCTACAGTTCAAGAACCCTGGGATGGGGATCTTGGTTTAAGGAGATTGAAGATTGTATCTCACATCGCCGGCACTTGCTCGCTTGACGAATTCGCTGGATGATGTCGGTGCGCCAAGCGCGAGCCCAGAAAGACAACCAGCGAGCACAGCAGTGAAAAACTTGGTAGGTGTCATATTGGAGTGGAAACGCTGTCAATTGTGATTTCGAATGATTCTATAGAATGAAAGACTTAGCAGAATTGCGGAGGGTAAATCGAGCTTTATAGATCTCGTCAACTTGAGCACCATCTTATGCTCTCCACCATGACCCTTCATCATCTTGCACTCAGGAAGAATCTCGGTACGGTGAGAGTGAGTGCTTTGTGCATGGAATAAATTATGTGGACGGATTAAGCAGCGTAAATGTCTAATTCTCCGACGTGTTTTGTATCAAAATGACACCCCCGAGATGGCGCGTCGAGAACTATTATGCTAGCAAGCTTGGGTTCTCTGGGCACCACAGCTTGGCGTGGAGATCCCTCTCCACTTCCGCTACGGAGATATGCAGTTGGTATATTTGATGTGTTATTGAATATGTAACAGTTGGTGGATTTTTATAGAAAGCCATCGCCTTTAGGAAACTTTCAATAATAGCTCTGATGATCGTCATTGCTAGAATGCTTCCACGAATGAACTTGAAAAATTACGAGTACAACCGACGTTGTTTAAAGAATGCCAAGGACCGCAGGGTTTCATATCATTCTGGCTGACTTGGCAGTGCAATATGAAGGACTCCGAGTAGGGAGAAGGGGGCTGTGCTACCCCCAAACAATTTCCATCAATGGAGAATGGCGTTTCTGCAGACCTAGATGACCTATGATAATCCTATGATGCTAGCAGTGTCAGCACCGGCATAATTATTGTAAGAAGCTGCTTGCTGGCAAATGTGTCGAGAACTTCAAGTGAGACATTTCGGCGTTGAGAAAACATCATGTTGAGCCTCGAACGTAGAGTATAGGGGATATGAAAAGAGATAAGATTATAAAGTATCTGCAAAATGGCAAACTGCGAAAACGGAGTCTAGACTTGAAACTTGAAGATGCGATAGCTGAAAGATCCTTAGGCGCTTCAGTTTATATTGTGACAAGATCACCGAATACCAACGGATATGATGCAATCGATGAGGCGACACTTGGTAGCCAAAGGAGTACAATATAGAATCGGAAGTCCAAATAATAGGTGATGTATTACACTCAGTGTTTGAGAATCAGGCAATTTAATTGTTAAATTGCCTGAACTACCTCTTTCAAGTTGGCCTGTATTCCCGTCTCAATATTTGAGATATCTGCTATGAGTAGTATAATTATGCCTCTTAATATTTCAAGTAGTGTAAGCTACACTACCTATACACATGGTAGTGTAGTAATTACCATTTATCAATCAAACGCCTTTTTAATAAGAATAACGAGTATATTCCGGTCTAACATCACAATGGCTTGATTGTTTTCATTCGCGCTCTTTCAATATGGATTTCCTGCCTGAAAAAGTGTACTTTGAATGGCATCATTCATGAATTGGTCATCATCAATCCCCGCATTCTCCGCATCTCCTCGAACACCTCGCACCCCGCTAATAGCTACATGCAGCTTTCCGGTATTCCTAGCATACCACGAGGGAAATTATTGTGAAATTAACTGGATCGAGTAACTGAAGTGCCCAGACCGAAACCAGTCAGAATGACAGAAACATTTTCCTCTGTGCCAAAGGTGGACTATGCACGACTAAAAGATGAGAAAACCCGACAAGAGGAGCTTGCTGTGCTTCGGAACGCAATTTTTGTTGTTGGATTTTTGTATCTCACTAATACAGGCCTGGAAGTACGAGAAACAGATTCATTCAAAGAGTGTCAAGGAACTGACAGTCATGTAGGAGCTGTTTCGCCAGACTCATGCCCAATTACCACGGCTTTTTGACCTGCCAACCGAGGTTAAAGAGAGTTGTAATATGATCAACTCCCCCTCATTTCTTGGATATACCAAGCTGGGAGCTGAGACAACGGCATCGCGGACTGATCTACGCGAGGTAAGTCGCTGTGTAATTAAGAACAGCAGATCTTTCTGTTTACCTTAAGCTGACGCAAGAAGCAATTCGACTTTGGTACTCCAGGAGTGAAATCGTGGACTGAGCAAGACCCATTCTGGCAGCGGCTCGAGGGGGAGAACCAGGTCAGTATGAAAAGGGGCAACTACTTTATTGTTGTCTTTTTCTCTCTCTTTCTCTTTCAAACACACATTGGACAAAATCCAAATTGACTTGGTGCTGATAATCAGTTTAGTACCCACAAAGCCAGGGGTCTCGGGAGATAATTGAGAACTACATCGACCAGATTGATAACCTGGCCCAAAACTTCGTACATCTAGTCGCAGAGTGTCTTTTACTTCCAGCGGACACATTTGATGATTTCAAGGGAAATATGAGTCGGCTTAAGTTTGTTAAATACCCAGCCTCAGCACCGGATTCCCAGGGTGTAGGCCCTCATAAAGATTCCGCTGGTTTATTCACCTTTTTGTCGCAAGATGACACAGGGGGACTTCAGGTACTCAATAAAAATGGTAATTGGATCGACGTTCCTCCAATCGAGGGGAGTTTGGTGGTGAATATTCAACAAGGCTTTGAAGCCATCACTGGGGGTGTTTGTGCGGCCACCACTCATCGCGTTATTGTATGTATCCTCGGAATTACTTTTTATTCCTTCTACCAGACTCACCTAAATATGTGCATAGGCGCCGACCTCCAATGTTCGATACAGTATTCCCTTTTTCCTCGGCGTACGATTAGACTTGACACTGGCACAACTGGAGAAGTCGGCAAAACATATTGTTCAGCATATTCCGGCGTCGGATGATCGCAAAAAGAGAGCAGTAGATGTTCCTAGTGAATTTCTATCTCCTCTGTATTCATGTGTGAGTGGGTACCGATGTATTTGAGTGAACAGTGTATCTAATAACCAGATATTGCAGTTTGGCGAGGCTCATTTGCGAAATCGCATCTTAAGCCATCCCGATGTTGGGCGTCGCTGGTACCCCAAGCTGTACGAAAAATATTCAAAACAGGTCTTACAGTGACTGTCAGTGATATATCGTTCTAGTCAAATAAAGCAGAAAATCCATGAGCTATTCAATCGAGAATAGAATAAGCAGACCTGCAATTAAATGGAAGCGCTTGTCTAAGATTACAATCGACCCTACTTGTATGAATGGATCTAAATAATAAACTACTATTCCACTGTGTATATACTTCCCCTCTTGAAAGATCATCAAACAATAATGAAATAATCAAAAAAATGAACACTCGGAAAGACCCCGTAAATTTCTCTTAGGCTTTGACTCCACCTTTTTCTTTTACCCCGCCGTGTCTCCGTACAAATCTTCTCCCAACTCCCTCGATTTCTCCTGATAAAATCCACAAGGCTTTATCTCATTTGAATTTCTAGTAATTACAGAAAATCACACTAGATACGATGGGTCTCAATGTCGCTGCTATCGAAAGTCTCCGTCAACGGTTGACTACAGCGACCATTTACACCCCTGAGGCTGAGGGATATAAGGAGAGTCTAGTGCGATGGTCAGATACAGGGATGAAGAATGCTGTAAGGATGATCCACTATTGAATTTGAGAGGAATCCAATTATAGTCCCTAATGAACTTCTTGCATCATATTTAGGGGGTTGTAGTGCAGCCGATTGATCCAACAGATGTTCAAGCTGCGGTCTTCTGGGCTCAGGAACAAAGTATTGATCTTGCTGTGAAGGGCGGCGGGCACTCAACAGCTGGCACCAGCTCGAGTGACGGTGGCCTAGTCATAGACCTTTCACGGATGAATCAGGTCACTGTAGACAGCAATAAAAGAACAATCACAGCCCAGGGTGGTGCGACCTGGAAAGAAGTCGACGATATTGGCGCCCTTCATGGGTTAGTAACCGTGGGAGGCACAGTCAACCATACAGGTGTTGGTGGATTGACTCTGGGTGCCGGGTATGGTTGGCTTTCGGGTCAATATGGATTAACAATTGATAATCTCCAATCAGTCACGGTGGTACTAGCAGATGGAAGTCTTGTCAAGGCCTCTGCGACCGAACACTCCGACTTGTTCTGGGGTTTACGTGGTGCCGGCTATAATTTCGGAGTCGCGCTGGATTTCACCTACCAAGCCTATGAGAAAAAAGACCCCGTCTATTCAGGAATTATGGCATTTCGTCCAGATCAGTTGGAGATGGTGCTTCAGCAGTTAAATGGTCTTCTGGCCGAGCCTGATTCACGCGCCGGGGCTATGTGTGTCTTTGCTCAAGCTCCGGATGGGTCTGGGCCAATGATCATCGTGATATGTTTCTATGATGGCACAAAGGATGAAGGCGAAGCACGATTTGCAGGCTTCTTGTCATTAGACCCCATGATCAATACAGTCGATATGATCCCCTACGCCCTGGTCAACACTCTGCAAAACCCTCAAGCGACCTATGGGGATCGGAAGTCATTCAAGGGCATTTTCTATGAGCCACCGCTGAACCCACAGTTTGTGCGCAACGTATTTGAAGAATTCATGACCAAATTGCAGGACGAACCAGACCTGAAGGCGTCTGCTATTATCCTTGAGTTCATTGATATGCGCAAGATTTGCGAAGTCCCCTTACCATCTACAGCTTTTGCCAGTCGCAACTCCACTCAGAATGGAATCATATATCTCCGTTGGACAGATCCAAGTAAAGACTTGGAGCACAGAGCATGGGCGCGTGAGGTCCAAGCTAAATGGACTGCCCAGCTTGAGACTAGCAGACAGGCAAAGGGCCATGATAATGGTACCAGTAGCAATACTAGTCGGAGTGGTTATGTGCCTCAGTATATCAACTATGCCGAACGTGAGTGGCACCATGAAGACGCTTCCCATCGAAGACATTTCCTTATATTGTTTTTTGGAGAGATCTGTACTAATGTGTCCACATCGCAGCGGGTGACTCGGTGGTGCCCAATATCTACGGCGAGAATCTTGCCAGGCTACAGACGATCAAGGCCAAGTACGATCCTACGAATGTATTCAATAAAATGCATCCCATTCGGACCAATGGTTCCAATTGAACGTTCGAAAGATATAGTATGACTACATGCTACCTTCATGAAAAAATGAGGCGATATGAGGTTTTATGTCTTTTTTCTACTTCTGAATTAACGTCAATCGAAATTCACTGCTACTTGAGACAAAGTTAAAGTATTGGTACGTCAAAAAATGCTAGGAAACAAAATATCGCAAGCATGAAATGAATACTATATCATTCTTCTAAATTCTTGGCCCTTTCTTTGTAGAATCCGCGGCTCGAAATCGGTGCTGTAGATCATAGTCGAGGCAAGATATGATACTTGACAGCCTTGACCGTAGTCCAACCCTCAAGAGCTTCCTCGCCCATGTCTCTTCCGAATCCACTTTCCTTGACTCCCCCAAATGGAACGTTCGCATTGAGCATTGCCCACGCATTGACCGTTACCTGACCAGTCTCAAGTGATTTAGTGACTCGATGGGCTCGGTTAACATCATTTGTGAAAATGGCAGCGCTTAGACCATGGAGAGAATCATTGGCCTTGGAAATAACATCATCTTCCGTAGAGAATTTGGCGATACTCTTTTGGTGAAAATTCAGGTCAGTCCAATCATCATAAATAATTCGATTCATCCCATTACGGATATATGGACTCACAGCGACAGGGCCAAATATCTCCTCGCGCATGATACTAGCATCGTCGGGTACATCGGCAAACGCGGTATTCTGAACAAAATACCCCTTATTACCGATACGTTCGCCCCCAAACAGGAGCCTAGCCCCCGATTTCTTTCCTTGCTGAATGTAATCCAAGATTTTCTGGTGTTGTGCCTGGCTAACAACAGGTCCCTTTGTCGTCGACGTGTCTAATGGGTCACCTGCCACTGTAGTTGTGCTTGCCGCAGCATGCTTATAGGCCTCGATGAAGCGCTCATATATGGTGTCTTGGACATATATGCGAGAGCCCGCCGCACAAATCTGACCATTGTTTGCTGTGATGCCAATGCGTGTCCAGAGCAGGGCATTTTCCAAATCACAGTCATCGAACACAATTGATGGGCCTTTACCTCCTAATTCCAGACTCACTTTCTTCAGATTGGTCTGAGATGCAGCCTGCAGAATCTTTCGACCAGCAATAGCGCTGCCCGTGAAAGCCAACTTACGAATCTCCATATGTTCGGAAAGGGCTTGACCCGCAGAAGCTCCTTCGCCAGTGACAATATTGACAACACCGGCCGGGACCCCCGCTTCCTTGATCAATTCGGCAAGCTTAAGGGCATATAGTGGGGACAGCTCTGAGGACTTGATGATCAGAGAATTTCCGGCCGCTAATGCTGGAGCAAGTTTCCAAATCGTGATCATTCTGAGAATAGAAGAAATAATGAGTACCATGAACCAGGGCAAAACAAAGACAGCAGAGGGATAAATTACAGGGGAGCATTCCAAGGAACTATAGCCGCGCAGATACCGACGGGTTCTCGGTAAGTATAGGCAAAGCCGCCATCTATCTCGAGGGTTTTGCCATCCATCTTGTCAGCCCAGCCTGCATAATATCGTAGACAGGCGATAGATTGGGGAATGTTGAGACCGATGGAGTCTGTAAATAGAGTACCCGCATCGACTGCCTCCAGGGAGCCTAGGTCTTGGGCATGTTCTTCGATGAGATCTGCCAACTTTAGAAGAATGCGAGCCTTTGCTGGGCCTGGTACATTTCTCCAAGCATCGAAACCAGTCTTAGCTGATTGGACAGCACGATCGATGTCTTCTGCACCGGCGGCTGAGATTGTTCCAAGTTTTTCACCGGTGGCAGGATTGTCGACAGTGAGGGTTTGACCAGTCAAGGAGCGGACGAATTCATTATGGATAAATAGACCGGTTGGAACTGAGAGAATATTGAGTTGGTAAATCCGAAATGCAAGAAGAGATAGCGAGCACGCATTCGAATTTCCACCTACCAGTGATTTGTCGCCCTTGCACCCCAGATACAAGCAACGAAGACGTTAATGAGATTGACATATTGGATTTTTGATATTACGAGATCAAAGGGTGTACCCTGTAGAAACTGGAGGACCGCAGGCTGCTTTTCACCCCAGCCGATTGATTGTCAAAGCGCGACGATTCCGCGATGGCATTCCGCATCCTTTCCGATGCGGGGGCTATTTTCCGAAAGACCGAATGATTATTTGACTAGCAAAGTGGGCACTGATAGCACCAGGCGCGGGGATGTATGTCAGGAGATGAATATGATTTGAGGAATGTCTATAGATTCGCGCAGGATGGGAAATTTCTATAGTTGGGACGCTCCTGGATCGATTTGAAATACCGAAGTGTCTACTTTAAGTTTATAACAGCCCTAACGAAGATATATATACAATGGTATCAGCGTGATGCAGGTATCATCAATCATTGTGAAAGATTGGAAGAACTTATTTGAAAAATTACAGTTATATATTACTCTTATCAAGGAAATAACTGAATACCATCAACAAACCAACTTCAATTTGATTGATGAAAATACAATACACCCAACTCCTTCAAAGTCGATGATTTGGTCAGTTCCGCATGCCAAGACTATGCCAAGCCCGCTGTTTGCCCTTCAACTTCGACTTCAACTTCAACTTCCGAATTCCATCTTTGTGAAATTTTGGTACTGCTCCCATCCCACTTAGCATCTATGAAAATCTAATATAGATCATTCTGTCATACACTGGTCCAGAATCCCCATGCACCAGCGAGGGCAAACTTGATTCCAGCCGATATCCACAATACCGGCGCAATCTGCTGGGTCGCTTTGGTGACCCAGCCGCCTATGATGGCACCGATTAAAGTGAGAACAAACGCGATGATCCGTCGATCACGCTTTTCATTTCGAAGCAAGAATAACTTTGGATCGGACATGAGATCGCATAGCAGGCTGGTGATCACCACGGTCGGGATTTCGTTGAATCCCAGGGTTCGACTTGCAACGATCTGTCCTGCCGACTGGATACTCAACAGCACAATCGGAACCTCCTGATTCCATGGGGGAGTCCCAGTTGACTGGTCCACGTTTCCTACCAGCTCACTTGAGATGACCTTCCCTTGGACCAGGCCTGCCGTGAGAATGATCACGAGAGCTTGAACTGAGAAGGAAAGCATCAGACTTCCTCGTCGCCGGGCTCCTAAAAGCCGATGCAGCCAGGCAAACAGGAAACTTCCGATGATGAAACACCCAATTGCCGTGAGAGACCCAACCCAGCCATAGGGGCGAGATTCCTGTCCAGATGCTCCCAATCCAACAAAAATGGTATTTCCTGGAAAGATGAAAATTAGGCTCCTCTTATTCTTCTTACATCGATTGGACTGGGATTTAATTACCCGTTTGCATGGATACAAATGTTCTATATGCTATCAATGGACCAAGTCAGTACACTATTAAGATGAATAGTTGGAGGGACGAGAAATTTACCGTTGTAAATGGTACTGTCCACAAGTCCGGAAGACAAACAGCATGCAAACAAAATGATCTCTCCGTGACGAGGCTCGACTTCAGCTTTCAAGAAGGCAGCTATCCCGGCGGATTTCATCTTTGTATCCTCCATTCTGGACATCGGCAACGACATGATGGGAGTTCACTAAGGTGTCCACAATGACAACCAGAGGAGATGGGGAAGAAGGAGGAGAAGGGGTACGAGGACGAAGGCGAAGACGACGAAGAGGGAGACGAATAAGAAAAAAAAAGACAAGAGTTTGCTGCGAGGGAGACGAGAAGTATACTGAAGTTTAGCCAAGGGTTGAACCTTTGCTCTTCCCCTCTTTTGGGTGATGCAATGAGACTCGGATATATGTTGCATCCTCACTCGGTGGGACTCATCTGTAATTCTCGGTGGTGGAGAGATGAGAATCCGAATTCTGCATGCCGGGAAATTTATCTGCATGGTAAGCGGCGTGAGGCCCGCTGCCATCACGTCTTTGCGCATCTCCGCGCAAACCTTGGAAGTCTGCAGGCTTATCGCCTTCGGGCCGTCTGAGGTCGATCTTCTTCGTCTGATGTGCCAAGGCTCGGGGTGAATCGGTTACAATGCCGAGAAACTTGGCGCCAATCCTATCTGTCCTCCGAGATCGACTCGGTCGACCGTGTGTGCAACAGCCCGGACAATGTCCACGAGGCGCTAGTGTAACAAATCGGTCTCTTGTCTCTCTACTCTCCCATTCTTCTTTTCTTATCCTTCCACTTTTTGGACCAGCTTATGCCCCGTAGTAGGTATGATTGTCAGATTCTTTGTTTCTGCCTCATCATGCGCAGGCTGACTTTTCATATTTCTTGATTTTAGGTGTAAAATCCAGCGCGGTGTACGCGCCTGTGGCGGGGCCCCCCTCGACTGCTGATCCTCATAGCACTAACTTAAATGATTTCCAAACACCAAGGAGCTAACGCAAAGCTGAAGAAACCCGGCGAACAAGGGGTAATGCGTTAGTCTCGCGGGTTGACCATTCAGCCTTGCCCGTTGACTCTAGATGCAATGCGATCCATGGATGCCTATCCTACCACTTATGTCCTGCTTCTTGTTGAGATATCCACCAGCCCTATATTACCCACATTTATGTCTAACATACAATTCTCCGCATGATCGGCAGGGTGGACCATTTCTGAACATTATATTATCAGATCATGCCTGATATCCAGAATGTCTAGTACCAGTACTAACCAACTATAACCAACTAATGCGGTATATGTGGATTCAATGGTTTCAGCATGTCTGGGAATCCGCGCGTTTCGCGTTGGATCAGTATTCAAATAGTATTCCCGCATCATCGTTTCTAGTCCCTGCAGAAGAGAGGGGTCCCAGATACTGGAATGACGACCTTGCAAGAGCTTGGGTGTATTTTGTTGGCAGGGCGTTATCAGGACACTGTCGTTGGATTGGTACGACCTTGGCCAGAAGTAGCAGAGTACCGGCTGGCTTGGCGCATGGCGAAATGTTGCATCTGGATAATACCAAGCCTGGGAATCCTTGGCCGTCTTGTGTGATCATGCATAATCATCAACTGTAACCACGCAGTATCCGGGTCTGCTCGCGCTCGGTGGAATGGCCCGATATCGACTTTTCTCTCGCGAGAGGCATGGAGTGGCCGCCATCCAAAAATTATAAATAGCCGATGTCGAGCTCCTGAATCCATGGTTGCACAACACAACATTCACATCACAATCTCAGCAACCATCTTGGAACTTCCTATTTTTCAGACGCCTACTAAGTCGCAATGACCATCACAATCACTGTAGAGAAGGACGGGTATTATGAGGTGAACGGCAATCGCCAGGAACCTACAGTCAACCTCTATATCATCCCCGCGGCATCCAAGTTGCATCGAATGCTCAAGGATACCAAGGATTTGATTGTCTGCCCGGGGGTTTATGATGGCCTGTCTGCGAGAGTTGCAATGGATCTAGGATTCAAGGGACTTTACATGGTGTGCAATCTCTAAATTTCCCTGATGCATTAACAAATTGGATCCTAATTTGTGAATAGACTGGTGCTGGGACTACAGCTTCACGCCTCGGGATGGCTGACCTTGGGTTGGCGCAGCTTCATGACATGAAGACAAATGCTGAAATGATTGCGAATTTGGATCCATTTGGCCCTCCACTAATTGCAGACATGGACACTGGCTATGGTGGTACGTCTTGACAATCAAGCACTCCTCCAGACGTGTTCCCGATTGTGCAAAGCAAGAACTCATTATTTCGATTCATATAGGTCCTCTGATGGTTTCTAAATCCGTTCAAGAGTATATCCAGGCCGGTGTCGCCGGATTTCACATCGAAGACCAGATTCAAAACAAGCGTTGTGGTCACCTCGCTGGCAAGAAAGTCGTCAGCCTTGAGGAATATATTACACGTATCCGAGCCGCCAAGCTGACCAAAGATCGCCTGCATTCAGACATTGTGCTAATTGCACGCACTGATGCTCTTCAGCAGCATGGATATGAAGAATGTATCCGCCGATTGAAAGCCGCTAGGGACATTGGAGCGGATGTTGGTCTTCTCGAGGGATTCACGTCGAAGGAACAAGCTCGCCAGGCAGTCCAAGACCTTGCACCTTGGCCCTTACTTCTTAATATGGTTGAGCATGGAGCGACTCCTTTGATTACAACCAAAGAGGCCGAAGAAATGGGATTCAGAATCATGATCTTCTCTTTTGCATCCATCACCCCAGCATACATGGGAATTCGCTCTGCTCTGACGCGACTCATGACTGAAGGGGTTGTTGGGATTCCGGAAGGCCTAGGCCCTCGTAAAATCTTCGAAGTTTGTGGTTTAATGGACGCGATGAAGGTCGATACGGAGGCAGGCGGTGATGGGTTTGCAGATGGGGTTTGATACTGTTTTGTCAGGGCCTTTCTACTGTATTTGAAGGTATCATCAAGTTTGAGAGCAAACACGTTGTCCAATATATCAGAGTACATAGAAATCACTTCTGTCGTATCACTGTTATGTTTTTAAAACGAAAGTTATCATATCTGGGTCAGCAAAGACTGCCAGCTAGCAATGGTACCGAATCAACTAGAAGATCGAATTTGAGCTCTCAGTCTGCCTTAATGTCTTTGGGATCGACATGACTACCACCTCCTTTGTCAGTATGACCCATTCTTCAGGCATTTGTCTGTAGAACATTGGCCACAAAGTTCGTCGAACGGTTGCACCGACGGGGTAAGTTCCTGTATTACTGACCATGCGCTCCTCGCGCATAGCCAATCCCGGGGGGCTCCACCAAAAGTAGTAAAGTTTCCCTTGACTCTCGAGCTTCTGTTTGAACTCGAAACAGTCGCATACCATCTTTTTTAGTTGTTTCATTCGTTCTCCGGACTTCGTGATAGAAAATTGACCAAACTTTGCTTCGTTACGCTGCATAATATCGTTGCAAATAGCAGTCAGGCTTTCTTTTCCAAGAGACGCCGTAGCCTTGCTCAATGCCGAACGCCAGTTTTGCCAAACAGCCACCGGACCTTGAGTTTGCGTGTATACGATCAGTGGGAAGGTTTCTACCAATGGGAAGTCATTGGGACACGTACAGATATTCTGTATTTCCTTATCAATCACACGAAAGTGGTGATCCCAGGAACTTCTGCTTGTTCCCACAGTAAACGGTGCCAGTATTAGACAGAAGATATCCTCAAACATATCTGCCTGAATATTCTGTAATATTTCAGAATGCAACAGTGTTGAACAAACCTGATGTGAACCTGAACAATTACTACTTGTAGTATCGCTGGCGTGCACCTCGAGACAATAGCTTGTGTCAATATTACTAGTATTGTAGTGCTGATCAACCCAACCCTTGATATCCTGATGCAGACATTCAAAAGCATGAGTTGCTTCATCGTCGCTCATTAAATATGACCAGGGCTCCAGCATAGCCAGCTTGGACTGCAGAGCATGGTTCACCACCAATGCAGTCTGTGTTGCTCTCTCAGCATCCTCCAGCAACGTCTGTTGCCGGCGTAACTCGTCCTGGTGGAAAGCTTGAGCTAATCTCAGTTTTTTAGCTTCGTCGTCGAGCCGTTGCCTTTTGACTTCCAAACAAGTGCAAAGTTCTTCGAGATGCTCTACTTCTTTGACCATGGCGTTTTTCATGTCTGTGTCATTTAATTTCAATCAAAATTACGACCGCTAGGGTTAAATGAAGAAAGTCTTACCACGCATATCCAGCTCCTCGGGGGTATCAGTGATCTCAAACAGATGGCTTCGCTCATCGAGATTGGTCCAGTCTCCTCCTCCAAGCATTGTGGTTAGCCTATTCATGGTCGGAATCACAATCGAGGCCATGAGCACTTGTTTCGCCTCATGATAAGAATCTTCTATTCTACCATAGTAATAGTAGGCGAATGACGTCGGTATTCATGACACCAAAATTACCCGTCTACTATCCAGATGTTGCTCTCTCCCCCTGGTATCCCAGCGGAAACCCTAAACTTACAGTGTCGTAAGATTAGTTTGAAGCCACTCTTCTTTCTGCCGTTCTTTCTACGTCTCTTTCTACCACCTCAGGGTTTCGAAATGATAGTAGAAACGAAAGGCGGTATACTAAAGCGGTCAGCGGAACGTCTCAAACTTATGTTAAACCACTGTACGCCAAATTACTACCTGTATGAATGACGCCATGTGAATTTTATCTCACAGAAAGATGTTAACATTATCGGTATCTGTAGAGTACAAGGCCTGTAGTTATATGCTATACATAGGGAAATGGGCGTCAAAACCTTCAGATCCTACTTCATACAACCATGAGGACTGCCCGTGCTAGTAGTTGTGGGGAAAGACAAGGGAAATCCTCAACCCATACAAAGCTCACGGGCTAGGAGATCATGCTATTTTCATGGATCCAAAGCCATTATTTTGCCATCACAGATATATATCGAGACAATGAGGCAGGGAATTCATTGAGCGTACATTCAACGCAGAATCAACCGTTCTAAATTTCCCCGAATTGTCTCCAGGGGAGCAACGAAAGCCATCTGACTCCAAGAAAAGGCCATGTTCTTTCCACCGTAGACAAAGACCTCAAAGCGACCCACAAATTCATCGTTGACCCAGACCCTACTACCAGCAGACTCGTTTGTCGTGATCCGAATTGTGGCCCTGCGGGGAATTTTAATAATTTCATGGCTAGAACCCGTAGCATTTGCCCAAATACGGCCTGGTTGGGTCAGATCAAATCCATCCGTCTCTGCGACGGATCGAAGAGGATATGGCCATCCATCCGAGGTAAAGGTCAATTGACCATCATGTGCCATGGAAAGAGTGACATCGTTGGATTCTAAGGAAAAGGGACCAGTGACACTAATCTCAAGAGTATAGTTCATTCCTTTGCTGCCATGATCAAGCCGATACTCTTGGCTAGGGTGTCCGAATTTTGGTCTAGTCCATCTCAAAAGAGGACCGAACGAGTGATGGTCGTATGGAAGGAGTCTTCGATCCAAGTTTTGAGATACAGCATTACTTGTCAAGATCTCTATTGATTTTTCCAAAGTATGTTCAGAAAGTCGCAAGCCACTAGTTCCACTCCATGCGCGAGACGACACGACGGGAATTCCGTTTCTTATGGCATAGTAAGCTTCAAGCTGTGTCGTAGCATCCGGGCCATTGTCGTTCCATGCAGCGAGAATAGCACCCCGGACGGCCCTTTGAGTCGGCTGCTGCGTATGATTGACCGGGTTGAATAGATCCGGGGTCCATTGCCATCCTGGTGCATCCCCAAAGTTCAGGACACGACTGTTGTTGAAACTCTGGGGGTACGGGGCTGGAGTTATAGGGGAGTGATCATTCTTAAGCGACATGTACGCCCACCAGTCCTCTGAATTTATGATCCGATAACCATTTTCTGCAAGTGCGACAGGATCCGATTGACCATATTGCCAGTGTTGGATGGTAGTGTTTTTATTGACGGACTGCGTTTCGGATGGCTCATATGTACCCCATATACGGATACTCTTACCGGAGCTTTCGGAAACAAAGTCGGACATCTCATTGACGAAGCTAATATAGTCATTGGCTAGAGACGAATCATATTCATCTGCGCCAATATGTACCTCCTTTGTATGAAACCAAGGTAAGAATTCAGACCATATAGACTTAACAAGGGGAATGGTATCCGGGTGTGACAAATTGAGAAGATCTTGCTGGTCCAATGCTAATTCTGGCCGCCATTTTGTGACCGACAAACAATGACCAGGACTCTCAATCTCCGGTATGACTGTAACGCCTCGTTGGGCACAGTGGACTTGAAACTCATCAAATTCCGAGCGAGTCAGTGTTTCGTTGACCCGCTGTACCAAAGGCAATAAATCTGGATTTTCTGGCCGTAATGAGAATTGAGAGTAGACTTCATTCCATGGAACATCAGGTCCACGGCTAAGGGGATAGTTGTCGGTTGCATGGTAGTGGAATTCGGACAATTTGAAGTAAGATGCATATGTGCACAGGTCTTTGAGATAATCCAATGAGTACCATTTCCGCCCTGCGTCTAACATAAACCCTCTCGTAGGATATGCCGGTGAATCCACGATGGTCTCCGCTGGTACGAAAGAGTCAGGATCCAAAGCGAGCTTCTGTAGAAGAGTGCGAGTCCCCCACCACATTCCTCGAGCGCCAGAGCCGTAAATGAAGACACGGTCCCCTTCGACCCGTAGTTTGTAGCCCTCCTCGGTTGCCCTACCATCTTCATAGACAAACGCGTCTTTGGGGCCGCCTGCCCGCCCAAGGAATACTCCAGAAACATTTTTAGGAAATTTGTTTACGCGTTGAATGACCCAGGAAGAATTGGAAAGCTCTTGAAGGTCGTCACGGAATGTTCGTGCAAAGTCCAATGCTGAAGGAGGAATCAGAGTCAATCCATCTTTATCAGTCCATGTGGAGAAGTCTTCCTCAATGTAGATGGTTTTTCTTGTTGTTGCGAGGGAAAAACCCGTACTTCTGTCGGATGTAGCCCTCTCGGATTTGACGGGAGGAAGCGTTTGTAGAGCAGATGCAGCCACCGCAAAAAAAGCAAACCACCGCATAATTACTGACATGCAAATTGAGAATTCTCGACATCAACAGACTCGAGATTTGCCGTCTTTATGTTCTGATCGGCTCTGCCTCCATTGATGGTAGCGTTACATCCCTACCGATCGGCAGTGAAGATGTGGAGTCGTGGGATGCCACGCAGAGGCGGGGGTTGCCGAGTATGAGACGCTATTTCGGGGTTTAGTGGGCGAAGTTAAGAAAAAAAGAGATTATTAGTGGATATCAACAATACTAATAGAAGATAGATTGTCAATTACATAGACTAGTATACGAAATTTCAAGGTTACAGCGATAAACCCCCCTCAATACGCAATAATTGGCAGTCGAACTTTTCTTGAAACTTGAATATGAATATGAATATGAATTAATGCTGAACATTGGGAGTGATTTTTGTCCAAGATAACCAGCGTGAAGTTTCCAGGGGTAATGTTTTCTTTGCTGATGTATGCGCTAGTAGTAATCAATCCTTCTAAAGCTGTGCTGGGAGATGTGGCTTACGTGCCGGGACGTGGAACCATGACTCCGCAAACCCTACATGCCGTGGCCATCGAGCAGTGACTCTTTGAATCTCATGCGACATGAGACGGGGATATCCATACTTGGCGCATATAATTGCGGCTTCAGAATTCGCAGAATTTTGGTTGAAGTCTTCAGCTGAGTCGATCACTAAAATCTTGGTCTTCAACATCATACTACTGAGACATTGGGAAGCGATGGGAGGAATCATACGAACATACCCATATGAGCAATTGTTAAAAACTCTTGTTCTGATTTGATTTTGAATTTTGGATTTCGAGAAAAAGACCGGATATTCTCGTTGGCTGTCGCAATTGCACGAATAAATTTTGCAAGATGGCCATCGTCGCGGTAAACACAGGCCCTTTGGAAAATTTCGGGCCATCCAGAAGGGAAATGCGGTCGATATGAAATTAGCTCTTGAGGATGGAGTTGAGGAGCACCGGACTGGCAATAGAGCATCAAATCAGATCGGCCTTTCCACTCGAGTAGACGACATTTGGTCTCCGATGAGATCCAGGATGCGCTGTTGAGAGCCGGCCACAAAGAGCCAGCTGTAATTGAGTGCATCAAAAAGAAATCGAATCGAATCTGTTTATCCGGTCGCTGAGCGAGAGTCGTCCAATAAACTAGGTGATCTCAGCCCCAGAGAAGGGAGTCTAAAAAAGATTGAAAGAACTTACTGGTTGAATTCAGCGATTCCGCGGTTTTCTCATTCAAATCGTCTGGTTTCACTCTCCACAACCCAAGTGTATGCAAAAACTCATCTTTGACATTCGCGAGGAGGCCGTCTCTGATCTGATAGATTCCGTGTTCGTACCTCATTGCACTTCGCAGCTTTGAGTTGGTATAGATCATCTGCTGTAGTTCAACTAATCCTTTAGACTCGGGCGATTGTTTGGCGGCGACCTCTGCCATAGCCAGGGTTTCACCAAATTCAGAATCATGGATTGCGGTTAGGGCTAGCGCTTCAGCTGCGACAAGTGGCTGAGAAAACTCGATCGCATATCCAAGATGAATTGGAGAGTGTAGGAAACCTGTCCAAAAATCCAAAATTTAATTTATTTGTATAATGGACGTCAAGCTGTGCTTCAGGCTTACCGCTGAAGAATCTCCTCAACATGTCCTCGGCTATTTCATCGCCTTTGAAAAGATATTGGTAGATAGTGTCATGCAAGCCCTTTGTGGATATCTCCTTCTGAAAAAACATGAAGAAATCTTCGTAGTGCTTTTCTTCCCCCAAACATTCCCTGAACTTGATGGGATTGGCGAGATCAGATACAAAACGGGTATTCGCAGGGCGGGTCGGTCGCTGTGATGCTATTCCGAAATTATATGCGTCGTCGAGTTGTTGAGGGTTGGCCCCAAGCGGATACAGTGCTAGAAGATGGTGAAGAATATGGTCTGCAAGATGTTAGTGACAGTTTATTCTCGCGACCAAGGCCCCGGACCCGTAACCCCTACTGTGTAGACCAAAGTTGTGGATATAGATGTGATGCTTATCATGGTTACTTTGCAAGAGGTCTGACACTTTTGAAGCCGCCAGTATCGCCAAAGGTCGAGATTGGAAGACTCCCATCGACGGGATCCCAGTGCGGATGGTTATATGTTCGTAAGTTGCCATTTTTGGAAGTCCAAGATTCAAGTTATCATGCCCTAATACTGTGTACCACTCAAGCAGTTCCTACCGGCTATGATCGCAAGTTATATCCATCCCACTCGTAATCCTTTTGCTTCAACTGCATCTTCGAGCGGCAAAGCTCTGGAACACATGCAAGAAGCCAGCTGTAGTCCCTCAAATTTACCGATTATCCGAGCCCGGACCATGGCATGTCCACAAGTCTGCATGGAACCCCTCTCTTGAAAGGCGCACGTTGATTGAATGGCTATTGCTCGAGTGTCACGAGGCTTCTGGGGTGGGTGGCCCAACAATGTATCAGGCATATTCAACCGAACCAGGAACAAGGAGATAGCTAGAAGCATATATTTGCTCTTTCCTAGGGATTCCCGGGAAAAGAAAGAAGCAAAAGGTGTTGCAATGAAAAGAAAGAGACTTTTATTATATCTAATATCTAGCTCTACTAGGTATCACGTAAGACGAACCAATGGTCGGCCACATATCTCTACATTGTGATAGCCTGCAAATCTACGCAGGCCCCGAAATGATATCACCGTCGTTTTATAATCTTAGGCCATTGACCTGTTTTCCTCGAGGTTAGCCGTTGCCTCATGCACATGTGGGGGAAGAACAAAAGTATCCTCAAGGCCAGCCCAGTGCAGAGCATCTAATCTTGCTAGCCCCAATTTGACGAGAGAGAAACTTTGGCTTTGACATCGAAGCACTTGTAGCCATGACTCTACCAGGTACTTTCCGCGTGTTGCGTGAGAAATATTCGGGGCCTGGACAAGGAGGAGCATCAGAAAATTCGACACGGTCGCAAACCCGATACGAGACCCTGAAAGTTGGTTAGCAAGATTCGGATAAAGTTTGTACAAAGAGAAACAATTGCGGGAATGAAATTCAGATACTTACAGGAGTACCAAAAGCCCGTGAAATCACTAGGAGTCAGCCTACGGGTGAAGTTGACCATGATAGTTGCGCACTTCTCAGCCGCATGAAGAGTTACCTCACCGGTACCACTAACATCAGACATTGATATCTCGGGGAGGGATTCGATCCCAGAAACATCGGCAAAATCCAAGATCGGATCATCAACGGGCAGAGGAGAGGTGGCCGACATTTCTTCCAAATCGAAGATCATTGGAGGACTCGATGATCGAGCCATTGGGCGTAACATGGCGCGATATACATAAACGACTAGTAATAAATATGCAAAATGAATAGATGTTGGATAAGGTGCTTGACCATGGACCGATTTGCTCCAGTTGGGTAGACGAAATGTTTCTGGGAGAGTCGAGTACCAAGTGTTCAATTTCTCCAACAGGGCTCGGCCAAGGTCAGCAGAGGCATCAAAGTTTGCGTTGAGGATCTGAGAGGCTCGCAAAGTACTGAACAGAGAGATATATTAGGAAATTTGATTGCAAGCTAGCAAAAGCCAGATCATCCTAGTACCGGGGGGAAAAGTGACTTACTAGAACGTTTCATGAATCTCCTCGGCGATCCGAGCCAAATTCACCAAATATCGAAAGGGGATTTCATTATCACAGGAACATGTAGAGAAGCCCTGTCGTGGCCCAACTAAAAAGTCACCCTCATCCAGATCACTAACATCCCATTCGGCCGGGTGGATATAAGGTGGCCGACCCATCAAGAGACTACGCCATTTATCTTCAGCATAGACAGCCCACCATAGTCGGCGACGCAAGCGTTTCTCCCAGGCCGGAATTCCCCACATGCGACATTCGATATGGACACCAAGAGAGCATGCGAGGCCGACGATTTGACCCACAAATGACCAAACGAATGGAGTATCGGCGGTTGTGTATCTGGCCTCATCAGTGGGTTGCTGGTGAATGTATAGCAATGCGGCCTGGAGAACGGCGAGTCGTGGAGTGTGAATTTCCTCACTCACGAGCTCATATACGATCCGCCAGAGCTTCTGCACAGGAGATGAGTGATAGGTATTCAGAACACATAAATAATCGTCATGGGCAACAAAAGGAAAGGCGGATGCATAAACAGCAGCCAGAAGATGAACAGGTACTTTTGCTAGAGCAGATAGCTCCGGGAGCTGATATGTTGGGGTTGTCAACCCAAGTTGAGAGCGAGATATCACCGGCAGAGCGGGAAATACATACTTGACGAATCTAGTATATCGGCGAGCCAGTCAGAAAATTGATTTTCAACCAGTAGTAACAAAGACAGGGGGATCAATATGGGGCATTTGAAGGACAAAAAAAATCCGAACAATCCCACTTACAATGCGACTAGCCTCCTTCCATACTCGGGGGGCACCAGGCAATCGAGATGGTCTCGCGTGATTTCGCCGATACCAGCTCGTGTTTCTTGTTTGACCCCATCCGACAGATCGCCGGATGAGATCATGAAATGAACGGGGATACGTTGGGCCGTGGGGACACCACCGGCGTTTCGGAAATGAACTTTGTAGAAATATTTCATTCCAGAATCATCAAAGCGACAATGTCGGAGCAGCCAGGGATCGGACTCGGCGGATGCACCAAACAACTGTGCAAAGCCATGTTCTAATCGGTCAATGCTCTGGACAAATTGCGTCGGCGGTCGACTGGCGAGAAGTATACCAGAAGCCGGCGATGGACCGTTGACGACTTGGCCGAACTCCAGCGAGGGAAATGGAGACTGTTCACTGGCAGATGGACTTTTCAGATGAGAAACAGGCGCAGGCAAGATATCACTACCTTCGTCATGTGAGGTGACCGGCAGGTCATCAACACTTGGAACAGTGAAGGAGAGTGATTCCGAGAGACGAGCACGTTTCGGCGGTGGATTATCAAAAGTGCAATCCAGCCTTGCAGCTCGGCATCGTTGACAAGGGATGCCGTCGTCTGTCTGGCATCCCAACTTTCGGGATCGGCATTGATCACAAGGCCGATGCCGTTTTGACCGATATGGGCGAGCAGAAGGAGGCGATGACATCGATGCAAGATCTAGATAATTCGGTGTTGAGCGGTCGGCGAATGCAGCAAGGGACAAGGGGGAGTGGGTGGGATGAGAAGTATCTTTTTCAATGTTAAAAGGTCGATGATGCGTGGGTGGCGCGACAGGAGGGTTACAGTATTCACGCGTTCGGCATTCGGCCAACTGAATTTCGGCGAAGTCCAACCGACTACAGTACCATGGTCGTAAGTAGATTGACAAAGACTGCCCCCAAGTCTGTCCCAGAAGAACTCTAGTGAAGGTGGATGGAGAAGCAACAGATGAAGTTCGATTGGTTCGGCGAAGAAGAACTCCACTTGGCCGGCGAACGGCGGAGAGTCTCGGCAATCGAAAGTGAAAAAGGGAAAATTTTTGTATGGTAGTATGTTCTATTATATCCGGAGAGAATACAGTATGGGGGAGAGAAAACTCTAGATGCATTCTATCCAGCTCACGATGTCAGTGGCAACCTCGGTATGATACTGGTAGCATGATATTGAATGGATCATTGGGATGTATATCATGGGCATATTCTCCGGCTGCAGGTCTATAGGTACTCTGTTACAAGATACTATCTTGTTAGTAGTTAATTATAAGGTATTTGAACATTTATTCACATCTTCTACTACATTCGGCGATCGGCGAACATTGATGCCAGACAACAGTCATCAGTCTGCCTGAAGACGATGACATGATGATTATCCAGACAGGGCAGGCAGTAGGACCAATTCTAGTATTTTCGCAGCTCGAGTTTCGCTCGATATTTAGCTGCCACCATTTCCGCAATTTATGGATTTGAACTCGGCCAAGTCTTCCAAATCCACGTATTTCACATATAAGTGTTATATGGCGACTCAAGAAATCATTTGCCACAGAATATCCTCAAGGCATCATGAAAACCGAGACTGCGCCCAACCACTCTTCTAAAGAATCATGGATCAAAGGTTTGTTCTCCGGTAACAGTAAGGGGAAGTCTACTGCCGATGATTCTCAGTCTGAGATTACTCTTATCCAGAGGTAAGTATCATTTATATTCAAAAGGCACTATCTACATTGTGGCTGACGGGCACTTGTAACAGGCTTGATCAAAATATAGATTCGAAGCCGAAAAAAGGAGGCAAAATCCCGCCTAACTTCAACGGTACGTGGTCACTTTTGAGAATTTTATTATTAAGAACTTCAAATCTAATGGGTATTATAGCTGCCGATATGTGTTTCGGCTCTTGCTGCAGAAAGTAAAATGACATGGAATGATTCACTGGTGATGAAGATAGCCAAGGAGGGATAATACTAGTCTGTACGATCAGAAAATTGCTGACATGCTGATCAACCCTGTTAATTCACTTTTCTTACCTATCAAGATTTTTCTTATTTGTGTAAAGACTCTTGTAACCTATTTCTCACACTGGATAGTTTGAAATGAATGCGGCTCAGCTCGAAAGCATGTGGATAGAAATATTCAATTTGAAGCACTCTACCAGCAACTAGAGCTATGAATAAGCGTCTGAAAGAAAAACATGAGCACGCTAGAACTTCCGGCATAGCAATGACTGATGGAAAGTCGTCTTATAGTGGATATCCGTGTACTATTAGGCTAGTCCACTAATTCTGTTTTCAAGCCTACGTTGCTCTTTTCGAGAATTCAATTGTTAAATTGCAAGGGAGATCACTTGATTTCCATAGTTGACCCACCGGGTCCGACATGTGACCATGAGATTCCTGTGATGAGATTCGCGAGAACTTGAGTCAAGGGGGGGTTGCTGTACAGTAGTCTGTGCGCTTGTTGATTCGATTATCACATGGGATCAGCCGCTTTAATCTTAGCTGACAAGATTTATCCAAATTCCACCCAATAAATATTCAGAAACCAGTGAAGATACGGTAAATTAACCAGCTTATAATTACTAGAAGCACGCCTGGCGCAGGATAGTTTCCGCATTTTGTGCCATACAGCTCGAAGACGACTCTCAACACTAAAACAAAAACAAAATTAGAAAACAAACAGTCGATCCGAGAAGTAATTGGTAAATGGCCGCAAAGACTCAGAAACGTGATTAAATCAATATCACTTGATACTCTTCGCCCTTTGACGATCAGCCTCTCCCCCGCAACTCCGTTTTGAGGGGAGCCAGGGATGTATAATTCTACGAATTAATACAGCCCATTGGCACATGGGTCACTAAGTCTTCAGTGAAGTACAATCTCTGCATAAATTACCTTCGAGAGGGTTCAATTAGGACATATTGCCTTAAATTAATGTGCATAAGTCGAAGCTCTGACCAGCTCCAACTGCAAATCGTAACCATAAGTGCTTGTTCACCTCCAACCGAGTTCCGAGCTCAGCAAGAGGGGCTTCTCGCAAGCCGCGGACCGTCTCAACCACTTTCAGCCAACGTCCAGGCATATTTTCACCTTCCTCGTGAAATTTGACTGGCAGATTGAAGAATACTATTTGACCATTATCTACTCCTATCCTTTGTCTGTCCCTGCTGCTCTGTTCGTGTGCTTCCTGTCTGAATGATCACAATGATTTTCGAGCCGGCCGAACGGGTGTTGCTACCCACAAAAGACCTTTTGTCTTACATTTTCGATGATCCTCCATACGACCAGGACAAACCAGTAAGCCTACAATGCCTTACAACGGCGTGAAAACTCCTTCATCGCAATGATTGATCCGTCTATCTAGATTTACATCGATACTCATAATCCGTCGCGAACAATTTCCTGTAATGAAGCTCGGAAATTGATTCGTCGTCTCATTGCTGGACTCAGAGCTTCTGGCTTACACAAAGACGATTGTGTGCTCATTCATTCATTCAATGATGTAAGTTCAAGATCTGTATAGGCTTTCGATGTTCGAGGCGTGCTGAAAGTTTTTGAAATTCTGCCAGATCAATTATAGTATCCTTGTACTTGCCATCATTGGCGCTGGTGGGATATTTACGGGCTCGAATCCAGCTTACACTTCTCATGAGCTTGCTCATCATATTAAATCATCTGAAAGCAAGTTTCTTATCACTGAGCCAGAGATACTTGAGTCCCTCACTCTCGCAGCGGCGGAAGTGGGAATTCCAGACCATCATGTTTGGATCTTCGATAACCTCGGTCAACCAATACCTACCAAGAGACAGTCTTGGAAAGAGCTCTTGAGCTTTGGAGAAGAGGATTGGGTTCGTTTTGATGATCTGCAAACGGCCAAAACAACAACAGCCGCGAGGCTTTTCAGCAGCGGAACAACTGGCCTCCCAAAGGCAGTCACAATCACCCATCACAACCTCATAGCTCAGCATGAGCTCGTCCTGGGTGTAAATTCGCGTCCATACCCTGTGAGTGCTAACATTTCCTGATAACTACTGCTGTTTACTACCTTTGCGCTTGACCATCTGAAGAAGTATACCTTGACTGACATGGGTTTCCAGATCTCTCGCATCATCGCAGTGCCTGTTTTTCATGCCTCTGCTGCCCCTGTTACACATATATCGACACTGAAGGCGGGCAATGTGGCATATATGATGCGACGGTTTGACCTCGAAGGGTATCTCTCAACTGTTGAAAAGTTTGATGTGACCGACCTTGCGATGGTCCCCCCAATTGTCATTGCGATTTTGATGTCTCCTCTATCCCGAAAGCGACCATTTCTCCGCAAGGTCCGACTAGCCGCCTGTGGCGCTGCGCCTCTGGATAAAGATGTCCAAGCAAGATTCCGTTCACTGATGGGTGATGATAGTCCGTTTACTCAGGTATGGGGTATGACAGAGACCTCGTGCATAGCGACCATGTTTCCTTTTCCAGAACATGATGACACTGGATCGGTCGGGCGATTGATACCAAATTTGGAAGCAAAGTAAGAACTGCCGAAATTTTCTTTCTCCGCGAAATTGAATTGTGGAATACGAAGCTGATATATGTTATTCTTTCCAAAGACTGATCGATGAATCTGGAAAAAATATTTCTGCCTATAACGTGCGAGGAGAACTATGTGTTCGAGGCCCGACGGTAACCCCTGGATACTACAAGAATCAAGAAGCCAATGCCCAGTCGTTTGATGATGAGGGATGGTTCAAAACGGGAGACATTGCCTACTGCGACCGAGAGACTCGCAAATGGTACATCGTTGATCGTAGAAAAGAGCTCATTAAAGTACGGGGATTTCAAGTAGCCCCGCCAGAGCTTGAAGCCGTTCTACTCTCTCACCCGCAGGTAATCGATGCAGCTGTGATAGGAATAACTATTCCAGGTGCTACAACCGAATTTCCGCGTGCATATGTGGTCCGAAGGCAAACGACAGACGGGGAAAAGGTTACTGAAGAGGAATTAAGGAAATATGTACTAGATCGGCTGGCGCGGTACAAGGAATTGACAGGTGGCGTCAAATTTGTTGGCTCAATTGCCAGAAATCCCAGCGGAAAGATACTTAAGCGAGTTTTGAGAGAGGACGCAAAGAAGGAGGTGGAATCTGGAGCTATCAAACCCCGGCTGTAGATGTTGCAGCTTCTTGTACTGGGAATATTTGATCAATAGAAACACAGGCAATGCAAATCGGAGATTGTAAACTTTGGATATATCTTCTATGTAAATTTTGGCCTAGGGCATGAGAATTGACGAGCGCGTCTATTGATGGGATCATTAGAATGCTAGTAGATTTCAATTCCTATTTAATCCTGATCGGCTAAAAAGAAGAACTCGAAGAGAGCCAGGCTTGCCAGGAAGACTGGTTTTAGTTAGACAGAGTCGTGTTACCAATTTTACCTGTCAAAATCCTCAGGGTATCCACAATCGAGGAATTATTATAATCAAGTAATCCTTGAAGTGTATCACCCAGAACAGCAAGAATGGAAACTCTGGTCGTAAGTGTGAGATTGTTCAAAACCCTCTCATAGTATTCAATATGAACACCGTTATAGATGGTAGAGTTCCCAGAAGCTGAGAGCTCTATCTCGCCGTTTTTCAATGCCTCCTCCTGATACTCCATGATATCTTCGAGGTTCTCGAGGATAAAGCCTATGTTAACAATTCCTCTGAGAGATACTTTGTTGTCACCTGGTCGGAGAAGAACGTCCTGAATCGTCGCCTGGCCTACTACAAGGTCTGAGCTTTTCAGGTTTAGTGTCACATTCCCCTAAAAAAAAAGTTCAGCCTGCGGATCCTGCGATTCAGTGGGCTTTGCATAGCGTACAAGTGCAAATGTAAAAACCGAATGATTGGGCAAAATTGCCGTACCCACAATGTTGTCTCCGTTATCATCCTTAGACATCAAAAGTCTAGCCGACTCAATTGAAAACCCGCGAAGCTTATCCAGACCTAGACTCTTGTTAGAAGCAATTACAAAAGTGATTCAACGCAAAGCATACCCTGGAGCTCAACATTCTTATTGAGTGTCAATGGTGCTTTCAGTTTTCCCAGATGACCCACAGTGGACCCTTTGGCAGAAAGTGTGAACTTGTCGTTATAGACAGCGTTTGTTAGCGTGTCTATAAACTCGGGTTGATTCAAGATTTTGGTATCATTTTGAGATACAGTCATGTCCGTTGTTCCTTTCAAATTATATGCTGGCAGTGATACTGAAATGTATGGCTCTGTTGGCCCGGCATTTGCATTGAAAAGATTCAGGTCTAACGGATCTGTATGTATTCGAAGACCTGCTGGAACCTTCAAGGAGGTGTGTAGCGTGAAGCTAATTGTGTCAGGTTTTGGATCGAGAATTTGCGCCCCATAAATAGGAAGATCTGTATCGTCGACAATGCACTGTCCTATAGCAGGTATCGCGATTAAGAAGCTATTCATGTGGATGATTAGCACATATGCTTTACTGAAATCTATAGGATGGGAAAATACTGCTGCGTCTAGGCAGTTGACTCACAAAATCGGAAGAAGTATTGCAAGAAATATTACAATGGCAACGATATAGCAGCACCAGAAGCGTTTCCAATGTTTTTTTAAAACGCGGGCTTTGTTCTCTCTCCAAGTAATCCTTTCCAAGGATCCTATATCTTCCTCATGTACAATCTCGCCCCACTGACTACCTCCAGCGATATCCCCATAACGTTTAGTTGTCAAAGTTGAGATGTGTCGATTAAAGCCGATGACAAATTGATTTTTTTTGTTCGCCATGATGAAACAACCATATATTTCTGATTGCACCAAAGCGATACTAGTGATACACTGGAATGGTCGGGTGTTCCTGAAAGTTGCCCAAGTGACAATTCTATGACTATTTAAGAGAAAAGTTCTAAGTTCGGGTTTGCTCAATAATTGATGCACCCCTCGTTAGTTACAGCAAGCTCGCATTGCAAGATGGCATGAAAAATGTAGATCTGTTGAAACAATGCCACTGAGCCCACTATCTTCGAAGACTCCTGCTAATTGACCCCTACCCCACTCCTTGTTCGTACTTGAGAAAGCAAGACGCTGTCGTGTGATTCAAATCCTCCGCGGCTTGACGGCCCGCGGTAAGCTCATTTTCAACATCATGATGATTATCAGAGCTGAATGGTGTCGGACTGAACGTAGATCATGATCTTAATATCATCATTCCGCCGGTCCGCGGCACTATGACTCACTTGTAGTCCCCATTCTTTGAAATGTAAAGTCAGTCATCTTGAGGCATTCACTGATTTTATCACCGCTAGAAGTTCAGGTATAAGTTTGAGCGAGCTCATGACATGTTCCGCCGTTCCAATCTAGTGATTGTTTTTAATACACGAAAATATCTGATCGGTATTGATTCCTGATCGAAGCCAGAGCTAAGAAGAAGCTTTGAATGAGGCAAAGGCCAGGGATTTCCAGTCAGAAAATGACAGACTCAGAGAAAATGCGAGACACCGAGAATGAAAAGATGGAAGCAGATCCAAAGCTACTGGACTCATTGGAAAAGCCAGAAAAGATTCGCCAGGTCATCCAAGAGGCTATACTGCTAGCAGGTGGTGCCGCGGCAATTCTGTTGCAGGTTGCAGATCCTGGTGTTGGTAAAGGGGTCGACGAGCATAGCAATTTTGGATATCGTCCTCTAGATCGTCTTCGCACAACAATGACTTACGTCTACTGTGTTACATTTGGGACTCGGGATGAGAAGAAAGCCGTGATCGAGATGGTTCACCGCGCCCATGCATCTGTAAAAGGGCCGAACTACTCTGCAGATGATCCTCAACTGCAGCTTTGGGTAGCGGCGACTCTTTACGCCGTTGGGATCGAAATCTACCAAGAGACTTTTGGGAGATTTAACAACAGAACTGCACAAGCAATATATCGAGAATACTCTATCTTGGCCCTTTCGCTTCGAGTGACGCCTGAAATGTGGCCTGAAAACCAGCAAGCATTTTGGGAATACTGGGATAGACAGATAAGCACCATGGAGATCACCGAGAATGCCAAAAATGTTGCTCATAATCTTTTGTGGAATAAAAACGCCCCGCTTCCAATCCGCTTTGTGCTACCATTTGTTCGCCTTACAACCGCCCAAATGCTGCCGCCCAGGGTTCGTGATGCATATGGACTCAAGACCGGCAAGATTCGACGAGGTACATATCGATTGACAATGGCACTGACAAAGGCCACCTACCCGGCCCTCCCGAAAGCTATACGAACCTATCCAATGAAATACTACATGAAAGACATGCGGCGGAGATTAGAAGATAGGAAATCATGAGACTACATTGAACGATCAGTTTGATATTAATAATTGTGGATGATCTCAACGACTAAAAGATCAATTTGAAATAGTTGTCTGAATCATTTAACTACCACTTGCGACTAAGGAATATTGTCTAGTCTCAGCAACTTTTATTCAAGTTTTATTGCTCAAGACGTATAAGAAATTGTAAAGAAATGGTTAGATCAAAGTTCAATCGCGGCACAGGAGGCAGTCTCTCCCCACAAATAGTCACCGCTGTCTAGGCCCAATGAGCAAAGAGTAAGACGCCTACTGGGCAAATCAAAATAATGCCGAGTTCCGCGGCATTCAAGTTCCAGTTCTAGGGATAACGTGGAGAAACTTCTCCACATTCTTGTGAAAATGCGGGGAACCGAAGTGCTGAATGGTCTTTCTCTTCTTTCTTTCAGTTTTAGAAAAAGTTCGATCGACCAGTCGAGCCTCAAACCTTGCGATCGCCGAGTTATACGATTTTTGAAAAGACTATAAATACTCTTAGATACATACTCAGTTATCAAGGAGCGAAATTTTACAAGTGACAAAGCCAAACGAACATGGGTATGCATTTCGCTATAGTTAGCCATAACAGGGTAATAAAGTTGATAGTTTCGTAAGTAACTAAGCATTCTTCTTTCTCAAGTCGAAATCAAAATAGTTGTGACCCAAAATATACCTACCGTTGAAGTCACTTTCATTTTCAGCCTCGAGAATCTTGGATCTAGCTAGACACGATTCGCCCGGCAGACGTAGCACTTTATTTCCACATAGGGTTATGCAGGGAAGGCTCACAACTGTTGGAGATTTATGCACTTATGCTGGCTCGGTTGACATGTGATCCTCTATGTTTTAGGTCTGGCCAACCGACAATGCCTCATCAACCTTCGTTTGACCTTCAGCCCGAAGCCTTTCCGACTACAATCCTGCGTAGGTAACAAAACCGTGAAGCTGAATGAACCATCCTAAGATTACCATTCGTGGCTCGTTCATAGCAGGTATCAAAAGCCAGAATCATGCTAAGACGGACTCGACGAGCACCTGCGGCCTGCTCCTGGTGCCATCGTCGCAAAGTGCGATGTGACGCCTCGATATCGGGGTGTCCGTGCACGCGCTGCAAACAAGATGGTAGAACAATTTGTATCCTTCGCGCAAAGTTTCCAAAGTAATAATCAGAAGCCAGTGTTGCATTATCACAACTAACTCGAGAAATCCTAGATCGGGTTCCACAACAAACACCACAAGTCCGCCCGTCAACCACGATTCCGAGTGTATAGAGAGCTCGAGAGACGATGCCGAAGCCGGTGAGCCCAGTAACACACTCATCCACACCAAGATATGCACACCACAAACGAATGAACCGATGGCAACTAGTTTCCATTCCGACGAATATGCATTTCTGGAAAATGAGACCTTGTTCTTGTCAACTCAAGATACAGTGTTCCTAACCTTGAAAGGCTCATTGTCGCTACCAAGCAGAAAACTGGCACTGTGCTTTGTTGAGCTTTACTTTCAACACGTTCATCCTTTTGTTCCCATGATTGATGAATATGAATTTTGGCGTATCTGGAATAGGCAAAGCAATGAGAAACTGTCCCTCTTCTTGTTTCAAGCATTGCTCTTTGCAAGTTGCCCTGTGAGTCATTGGGCCCTGAATATTAAATCAATCTCAATTCGATTGCTAATCAATAGAATTTAAGTATGTTTCTTTAGATGTCTTGAGCCAATGTGGATATGAAAGTAAGCGGGAGGCACGGAAAGATCTTTATCAAAAAGCCAGGGCAAGATTCGATCCAAGTCATGAAAACTTGCTGTAAGCCCACTCGGCTAACGTTTCGAACAGCTACTCTTTGACTTGAATGCCGAAATCAAAATATCAGCCAAAGCTCAGGGTGCTATTCTCCTCACGCACCATACCTCAGCCGAAGCACCCCAGGCAGGGAGTTTATGGCTGACTCGCGCAATTGAGAGTGCCATGGTGATTGATTCCCACGTATCTGATTCTATAAGAGGTGTCCCCGAATCCATAAGAAAACGTATCTGGTGGTGTATTCTCCTTCGTGACAGAAGCATTTGTGTTGGGTTACGTCGCCGTCCCCAGATAACCATGCGCAATCTCGATGGTCGCTTTGAGAAACTGAATGAAGCCGATTTCACAAATGAAATGCAAAGCTCAACAGTTCATGACTACGAAACAAAACAACAATTGCTCATTGCCTTTCAAGAGCAATGCAGCCTTGCTGTGCTCCTTACAGAGCTTGTCTGTTTGGTATTTACTCCGGAACTAACCGTCAGACGGCATCTTGACCCTGCTGAGCTTCGCAGGCATAATAGCAGAGTCGAAAATATCACAAAGTCTCTTTTGATATGGGAAAGTCGGGCTCGACCTGCACCGTCAGTGACCTCGCAGCCAGATATAAATGCCCCAGTGAGCAGATTGAGAAGTCTTACTTTCATGTACTATTAGTACGTCGGCATTCCTATGTTGGTTGATGGCTCTTGTGTGTCGTTCAGTGATGAATTTACTAACTGAGATCAATTCCCCGGTATAGCGCCGCCAGAGTCGACCTTGCACAGTATTCTGCTCTTTTGGTTGAGGAGCACACCAACGCCATCCTTTCTTTCCAGAGCTATCAATCCTCCGTGAGACGAATAGCAAGAGATTTGGAAGCTGGAATAGCAGGATTGACAGCCACTATGGAGTATCTCAGCCTTAATGGAAACGTGGAGAACCTCCCCCTCAGTGTGTACGTATAACAGGGCGCGTATGTTCGAAGTTCGCTAAAAACGGAATTCCTACAACAGGTTAGCTTATGCAGCTATGCCCCTTGTTCTAGCGGCAATCAACCTCAAGATCTCGACATCTTCCCTCAATATCCAGAAAAGCAAAAAGACACTTGATTCAATAAGTAATATAATTCGACATTCAGAATCACTTTACGATGTCACCGATGTTGTTGCAGCAGGTACAAATCAGATTCTACAGCTTGCGTATCTGGTAACGCAGAATATAATTATCGTCTGTCACTCGCCATCAAATTCCTACAAGGTCCAAGATCAAAGATCAGCTGAGGAACAAGTAGTGCAGCAATACAGCCACCGAGCTCCAGCAAGAAACTGGGTTGAGGCATTCATTCGCGTCCCACGTGCTTACCTTTTGATCTCAACATGTGTTGACTATAGTCTTGCTTTTGGGTGTCTGCCATGCGGCGATTCGCTTCCCTTGTCAGTCCGACAGCTGGTCTCGAGCAACGGTGTTGGACAACTTCCCTGGACCATTAGACTACGTCGAGGTGATCCCGGGGTTTCACCTGAACAAAGAGATTGCCAGAATACATATGATTCGCTATCTGTTGATGATAGATTGTCTGCGCGTAAAAGGTTCGAGGCGGCATCGAAATCATTATCATCCGAGCAGAAATATACGGAGGTGGTTAGATGTCCCACACCAAGTACAGAGTCGAACCATGACCTGCCGCGCCACAAATACGAAACCAATACTCGATTTGGCGATCGGATACTATCTATCGTGGAATACTATGAGTCTGAGTCTATGAGTAAACCAAAGCATTCGGTAAATCTGGATTTCTTGGACTTGAGCAGCGATAGCTTGAACGTTATACAATGATGGTCTTGAGATTTGACAATTAGAAACTAGCCATATCGTCACTTGTTTAAACTCGGTACTCTACATGCTTTATGCCCTTCTTGTATAGACTAAATCTTTCCCTCGATACTACTTATCAGCAATGAAGCAAGTATCCTGGTTTTTGTTTTTGCAATGCTAAATTCTAGATCAGTATAAACCGGAACCCCGCGAGGACAAGTCACGGCCCTATGTCCGTAAAAACTGCCTCTATTTACTTCACAGAATGCTCTGGATCCACGAATTCAATCTTAAAAATCTGTTCGAACGAGGTTCGACTGAAGAAAAAGGTGGATCTTTTATAATTGTGGCTAAATGCAAATTTTGGCCTTTAGTTTATCGAAAATTGCCAGCTTTTCATCGTCTCACGAGAATATGCAACTTTTTGGACCTTTTACAAGAAGTTTGAAATCCACTGGATTCCCAAATATACATCAAAACACAATGAAGCACACGGGATTTGAATATCGAGATCTGAATTGAGAACCTTTGAGAGTCTATATAGTACACATATACAACGGTCTATTTATGAGAAGAATTTCGAAACACCGCATTCGAAGGTTCGAAGAGTTTCCTAGACGAAGATAGATGCCTTCATGGAGTGGGGCTGGATATAATCTGAGGCATTGCCGAAGCCATTGAAACCCCAGGGGATCTGCGCCGCCATAGCAATTTCGACATCCAGATCCTTCGCAAAGGCCTATGTTACCTAACATAGGCCAAGTAGTCCAGTATCTCTCTGGAAAGCCCGACCGACGAGAATGACATCCAGGTTTTCTTCTTGTAGGATCTTTTCCGCGATAGTGCCATGGTCAATCATGCCAACAGCGGCCACTAGTACACGATTACCGACAGCCTTTTTTACAGCAGCAGCAAAGTGTGCCTGGAATACTGTACCGGAAGCAACCTGACAGAAAATTGGAATTTTCTGTCTCGAGTGAATGCCATTACTGGAAATATCAATTATATTGCGGTTCCAAAGTTTGCGGTCACTCTACCCGCAGCACCCTACCCCACCAAAATATACAATCATTCTAACACGCATTAGCCAACAAATTTGTATTAAAACACGTATTCATTTTGTAAAATATTGTAAAATAGATAAATAATCAGATTAAATATCAATATTTGGTGTAATACCCTCATACTGCTCGTACAGCCTTAGCCCTACGTGGAAAGAACCGAATCAGACTATCTATGATATTCCGAGGAATAGTTCACACTGAAGTATTCATTAAAAAAAGTCTAGTGTCGCACTAGACTTTTTTTAATAACAATGGATTATATAAATTAGACCTGTTCAAGACCGCAGACCAAATTGATTCGGTTTTGGTTAGCATCTCAAAATTCAAAACCGTGCCGCAGTCTATCCATATCTCTCTGATAGTAATCCGACCCGCCGGATCCGCGGATATAAAAATGTTACTGCTTCGAATCCGCTTCCGTTTTTCGTTCAGCGAACCGCTCGTATCAATAACCGCTTGGGTTTCGTGATCGTCTCCAACAACATTGGTTATGTTCTCCTGGGTGTTTGTGGGATGGGGCTCGGGTCCTCCCGTATATGGGTCCACCATCGATCTGCGGTTAGCTCCCGCTCGTTACACAACGTCGCCGACTTATATCACAATAATATCAATTTCAACGTCCGACCTGCATACAGTACAGGGCTCCTGAGATTAATATTCTCTCAGAGTTTTTTTTTTACAGTAGTATTCGAAATCAGATTTACCTCTACACCCTTTGACTTTCATTCCCCAACCCTATTGTGAAACACACTAGTCTAATTTTAGTCATTCCCCAGTGATTACTTCAATTAGATATCTCATTGATATTTCATTGATTGATGCTAATTAACCCAAGATTGGGGAGACAGATGTCATTCTATCATGCATGTGCCGTGGTTAGTTCTGTCCTCTGCTTATGTTCTAGCTGTTGTATCCGCCCAGCAAGGCGGAGGCAAGCTAGTAGTATGTAACACTGTGGAGCCTGTATACGACTGCTATTACAGCCAGTGCTATTTTCCCAAGCTATGCGCTGAAGCACGCTATCAAGCACTTTATGCTTGTTATGCTAACAGTAATGGCTCGCAGACTTGTTACGGCTTTTATAATTTATGTCAAAATAAGTGCATGGCCAACAACCGCTGTCGTCAGTGCTGAAACCAGGATGGGGTCACAAAATGCTATACGAACCAAGCATCTACATGCCGTGCGGCTGTATATTATGAGCATGTAGCGGAGGTCTCAGGCACGAGCTTTCTTATCATCTAAAATGCTTTCCATCCGGGCGTTATGGTGTTTGTGTTTACCTGCCACGATTTGCCCGTTGGAGATGAACTAGTTCTTGAGGTTGCTGGATCTCTGCTTAGCGAGACATCTCCCAAATCAGCAAGTTGGCGTGTTAAAATGCACAAGCCTAAACGCAATAAGTGTGATTTCTCTTGGCTACAAAAATCATTAATTGCGGATTGTATGACAATTTTGAGAACTGCATAGCACACTTTAATGGTACGGTAAGCAATTGGGACGAATAAATGACGAAGAAAGCTTTTGAAAGCCGTAGAATGATGGTTGTCTTTCTCCCGGGACATCAAAATATTGCCATCGACAGTAAGCTCCTGTACTATATTACGATTTGTTCGCCCTTATCTGTCTTCTCTGCATCCACTCAGGTGGTTGCCCATTTCCCTTGAATCTGTCCGTCTCCTCTGGAAAAGTGATGGTCGAATTTAGCATTTTAGCCAGTCTTTCCACACCCCCAGGGACATAGTCGATGACCCACAAGTCGATCGTCCCTCTGGGCTTAATTACTCGCGCAAATTCACTGATATTTTTCTCCGTCATAGGGCAGCCGATCATTACCATCCTGTCGGCGAAATTCTCAACGAATGGATATCCCGGATTCCCTGCCCAGTCTTCGACTTTGACGAGCAGCGGAATCGGCCCGTATGGATGATTTGTCGCTTTGTCTTTGTCATTAATGTTGATCACGTCCGGGAAGCCTGTAACGAAACCAGAGGACGCCAGTGGGCCCTCGCCGCCCACGTCAAGGACAATCGGGTAATTCTCATCAATCTGGAGGTCTCGGCGTGAGGCTTGGGCGCCTGGTCTGGCCGGGAATCCTACCTTTTCTCTGATACGAGAGACGACTGTGACTAGGCTTGGAGGCGGCTGGGGCATTTTCTTGTCCATAACATCGAGCACGACACCGATACAGACAACTTCGAAAGCAAGGATGATAAATAAGGGCAATATTAGTGGTATTAGTGGAGAGACGCGCTTAGATATGTCTCCGTCTTCTGGAAGGTTTGCCAGAGCCCGCGCAACTATGTTGTGGGAATACTGTTTGAAGAACATAACGTCACCAATTTGTCCTCGCAGAATTACCAAATTCCCTGTCGACGGCAAAGCAGCCGCTCCGATATATCCCGCCATCGGCGTAATCGCATGCTGACTGGAATTTTCAGGCGCCATATACACCGTTGAGTCTAAATTGCCTCCAATATAAATGGAGAACCTCGATTGCTCGTACGCGTATGTCACCACGACCGACATCCATGTTGACAGTGGCAGCGATGCAGTTGATGTGAAAGTTGTTTCTGGCTGGCCGTAGGTCTTACTGTCGGTATACCGAAATAAGAACTCCAACCTGCCGTCCGCTCGAATGGCCAAAGGTCCGACTATACCCGCCTTATCTTGTTCGGTAGGGTACTGCTCCACCCTGACCCAAAGTGCAAGTGTATATAACGGAAATGACCGCCCATATGGATACAGAGGTATGCGCAAGGCTCCAGTGCCTTTGGCGAAACTGATTGCATTCCCGAACGCCCCCGGGACATATGTGGGTGAATAGTCTTGTACCGGAATGAGATCCAAAGACCTAATCGTGAAGATAGCCTCGGAGATGTTAGATTTAAGTGGGTAGTAAGTTAGGAGGTCAGGCTGTAGGTCCCGGATTATAGATTCAGCTGGCTTGCTTACGGGGAAGCAGCGCACATTACTGAGATCCACAGAGACTTCGGTGTCTATGTCGAGGTGTTGCACGTGAAACGTAGCGATAGTTTCAGGGGATGTCCTCCAATCATCCGTGAAAAACATTTCTACGCCGTTCTCGAAGAAGATGAGAGAAGTATCCGAATAAATGATCATTATAACTGTCCATTCGGAGCTCCCGACTTTGATCGAGCTATTCGCCATTTTCCAAAATCTCCCGCTGAAGTAGATGTCCCATTCAAGGTCCTGTCCATTGTTCGTAATGCGCAGGATGTACCCCCCAAAAATAGTAACTTTTGTTTCGCTTCCGCCCGACGCATTAATGCGCATGCGGTACATTAGAATCCCATTGTTGGCTGGAGGGAATGCAGCCTGCGTGTATACCCAAGAATTCGGGATAGCGAGACTAGACGTTGAGGCGCGCATGTAACCGTCTTGGGACAAACTTATAGGGATCGGATCGTGCGGCTGCCTCGTGATCTGCCACATGTTCGGGACGGCATTACTCGCGCCAGAGAGCGCGATATCCCATGGTGTGTTCACGTTAGGGATGAAAGAAGATGGTACCAGTACAATATCTGAGAGCGTTGCCTGTAGCGTTGCCTCGGCCGCCAGAATTTGCCAGTGAAAAGTCGGTTGAAATGGCAAGGATACCTTTGTATACCACACACCGAGGAGGGTGCCGTCCTCGAAGATGTAGATAGCATCTGTTAAAATACACAAGGTGACCTGACGGAAGTTGCCATCGCCAATCTGAATAGTTGACGGGCCGACGTTATGGAAGCTACTGCCGTCCCACCAGCAGTAATTAATGGACATACCGTCATAGCGGAGAATCAATTCACACGCCAACGTGAGTTTAACCTCTGTGGGTGGCTGGAATAATCACTGTTAGTCACAACACACTTGGCTCAAAGGACTGCGATCGACTGATACGAAAGGTAAACGCACATCAATAGAATCATACTTGACTTTGAAAGTAATGAATGTCCCACCATTTGGATACAGTTGATTTTGGATTGACAGGTAAGTCCACTGGTTATCTGCGTTCGACGGACCGCGAGAGACGTTAAGGACGTCTTGTTTTGCAACGATTACAGGTCCGTTGTCGTTAGGCTCATAGCTCCAAGTGCCTGCGAGCCGCATGCCATCCGAAATAGGATAGTCGACAACTCCATGTCCAAGTGTGGCAGCTGCCATGACTATAAGAGATACCTCTGTTGTCCTGTGTGCGGTTTGAAACTTGTGGCCAAAATTAGGGCGCTCCGGTCCGCCTTCTATTCCATTTATATCTTGAACGAGCAATCGAACAACATCGCAAGACCAGGGAGATGACAACATCGCAGGTTCATGGTGACGGGAACGGCGGACCTACATCTTGTATACCACAGCCTTTTCGACTTTGCTTCTTCGTACCATTTCTTCTTTTTCCGCGGCTTACCATACCACCCAAACTGGCACCAATGGGAGGTCTCATTTTTTTCCTCTCGATTAGAAATGAGCCACAACAGACTCACCTGGGCCCTAATTTGTCTGGAACATTGCACATGATCCTGGTAAACGCTTCTCGCATTCGTTACACATTGGCATTTTCTCATGGAGATGGCGACAGATTTCCTTAGACACATTCCACTGGTAGGCCCAACGGCATTTGACGATTGTGATGACTGCACTCAACTTTTCGCTTCCGCGTAGTCCCGCATCTGGATCTGACTGCATCGTTTTCTTGGAGGACCATGGTCGCCCATCATTGTAATTGACCGTGCATTCGTCCTATAATTAATCCAAATGCCGAGGCCGTTACAAAAACACTGGAGTTACCGTCTGAGACTGGTGACGGCGCGACTTCCGCATACAAAAGGAATTTGTCGGAGTACACATATATTACTGCTCCATGAACTGTTGTGAGACAGCTGCTTAGATAAGTGGAACAGGAAAATCCAATTTTCGAAAAAGGTTTCCCTGCATTTATGCAAGCGGGTTATCCGGAGCTGTTTTCCGTTCCAATGCTCGACGTGGTGACCACACGGACTTTTGAGGCCTGTTCAGACCATATAGGAGCCGAATCAACAGGACCAGCGAAACCTGATCCAAATACGATTACTACCAAATCTAGTGGAAGGTAAACCAGAATAGGCGGGCTGTGGCAATGGACACGGAATAAGACCTAGCTCTACCACCTATCTGTTACCGGGAGGGGTTAAAAGATACTAGACGGTACCGCTGGAAATGTTCTAACCGGGGGTTTTGATGGGGTTTCAATCGCTGAGCCGAAATTGGCACGCACCCTTTTATTGGTGGCCAATAAGCGTCCGAGAACATGCACTCAGCACCTGACCGCAATTTGACAATAGAGAATAGGGTGAAAATGAAAAGTCATTGTGATTCGCGAATGACCATAGGCAGTCCCTCTAATGGTAGGACTTTTTGTCATGAAACATACATCAAATCAATTCCACCGTAATTGGAACTTAAAATAAGAGGATGAGCCAACCTTGGTTCATATTCCCCCAGTACAACACAGCATTCACTCACAACAATTAGGTTCGGGTCACCCCGACTCAGCCGAGCGGATGGTTTAGCCCGCCGAAACAAGAGCAATGTTTTAGACTGGCCCGAACCATGGGATAGACACCTGATCAGCGGTTTTTTGATGAATCACATGATAAGCACTTATAATGCGTCGAGCAGTCTTCCCCCCGGAAACGCCTAGAATATTCCTTGATAGTCGTCGACGTACTTACAAGAATCCAGACCGTTCGATAGTCTTGTTGCCTAGCAGTAACGGAGTAGAACCGAGTGTCTAGATTTTCCAATGCTAGCAAAGGTTTACCTATAGCACTTAAGTTTACATTTCGTACCCTACTTCCCATGATGTATTTAGGTATTGACTTACAACAACGGATGCAAGCTATAACTCCATTATGCAATATATTGTATTTGGTTGTTCGTTACTTATCTATACTGCCCAAGACCATTTGTTGGATTACCAGATATCCGTACGCACTCGTACCGAGGGAACCAAGGGAGGCGATTGATTAAAGAATTAGGATCGAGTTTCCGATTACTAGATAAGTGGCGGGGATCGAGTACACGCGAAATAAGTTTGCCGAAGGGAGCTAGTTAACTTCCCTCAATTCGAAACATTCTAAGCATCTCTGCGGATCGGATTTATACGTTAGGTTGGTTCATCATCCAAAAGGGTTTAGATTTGAGGATTTAAGTCGAAAGGGGCTTAGCTTGGAGGACAAAAAAGGGACGCCTTTGATTAAGTAATCCACTTCACCCCTTCCCCCAAAGAACGCCCAACCTCAACGCATTATACTACACGAATCACACAGATAATCAATATTCCGGTTAAACAATCGAAAAATTCAGCACTACCCGTACTAGAATTCAAACGATTAGCCTCGCTGGACGTAGTGGTCCCGCAAGGTCAGGTCGACTTCTCCCTGATGGCCGACGGTTGCACTCTATAAAAAACAATAGACCAACTTCAACTGGACCAAGATTGCACTTTCTTACTCTTAATCGCATTTAAAATCCGGATCATCAGAGGTTCTTCCAAAATGGCTAACTGGTGAGTTTTTAGGAATATAGTGTCACCAAAAAACTGATTGGGATTTCAATAATGTCGAGTTCTGATTGGGATACACCAAATCCCAATCACCCCACGGCATAGGCCTATGGAGTCCTCATAACTCAATATGGACAGTGTCATCCTTGATTTCTGATGCACTTTCCATGTTGCACTCTGCCAGCCTGAGGCAGCCCTTTATATACGCATCCATATCACCCCATTCGTATGGATCGAAAAATATGGTTCTCTGTTGGGATGTTGAGAACATCGAAATGGAACTCCAGTACGCGCCGTCTCTGATCAGGGACCAAACCCAGTGTCCCTCTTCCAGTGGCTGGTTTAGCTCCGCTGCAGCTACCAAGAGACATCCTTGCGAGATTTCAACCTCATACAGCTCAGCGACACGTTGTAACGCCTGCAATTTGTAGATGAACGCGCGGGCGTGGGAGCTCCATGATGCATATGAGTAGAACAGCAAGCAAGGTGTTCTGCCGATGTTGTCTTCTAAGTCCGAGATGTTGGACGAGCTGAAAGTTTTTATCAGACCATTCGAGCTAACAAGGGCGTTTGTGAGAGGATCCTGGGTGTGGCTGGAGGTGCTGGAGAATAGGAGGCAGGCTACAAGCCAAATTAGTGTAATAAAAGACAAAGACGTTGACATACTATTAATCGTTTTGGGGTCAGAAGAGAGTTGAGCAGGCGAAGGTCGTTAGATGGATGACGTTGTTGGTTAGTGATTGCCCGCAGACTACCGTGTATCAACCAAGACGACTGACGTAGTTAAAATTAACTACTTGCAAACTTAGGGACAGGTGACAGTAGAGCCACTATGGATTTTGATGACATAATGTATCACATGATCTTCAAACTCTATCTGACAGGGCGGTCAGTGCGCGTAATGCCTAGTAGAGAAACAGAACAGTAGGCTTCTCCCAATCATGAAAAGTCTGAATTTCTAACCACTCTAAGATATAACGTAATTCCCGCATGACCGGGTCACCCCATCCAATATACCCCCAATTTCTCGGTTTATGACTCCTGAAACTAAACTTGATTCCTACATATCTATAGTATTCACGGGACATTAATCTTCAAAGAGAAGACCAATCCTGTATCCACGGTCTATACGCGTCGCAACGCTAGCTTAGCATAATTTCGGGGGCTTCTCGCGTCTCTCCAGACGACCTAACACCATGATAAGCCACCCCTATCTCCTAAGTGTTCCCTAGATTAATGTTCTTACCTTTCCACTTACAATTCTTCTATGACTACTTGTTTCACTCCAACTATCACCATGGATTCAATCGGGGAGTTCTTCACCTATAATACCATTGATGAGTTCTGGATCTGCAAGATCCATCAATTTATAATTAAGGCCAGAAACATTGTCCCCCATCTAACCGGAAAGCACAGGTGACATATTTCTGCCTGTACAGAGGTACAGCGGGCGGCAATTCATGCAGAAGTCGTCAAGACTGAAATCTGGAAGCCAGATACCAAGTCTTTTATCCTGCCACCTTCAACTTCCGGTCAGTCTCTGAATGATGGTGCGTGGTGCGAAGCAAGTGCTATTGGAGTTGGAAAGCTATCTACAGGCGCTAGATTCCGTACGATATACCGCAGGACATGCGCAGATGTCTGCTCCTCTATCATTAGCGAGTGGACTTCTGTCTGCGAGCGTTCCGGAGGGATGTTTTTGAGAGCATTCAGTCGATCATACTTCTAGGTAGCCGAGAAAGAGCGCTCGCTGGGAATATACCTCTCTGTGGACAAGGCCTGGAAGACCATATTGATTCAGCTCACCTCCCGCTCTTTCTGACTCGCGACTTACCCGGTCCACGTCCAATATCTGATATTGTTTGCCAGCTTTGGGAGCCGTGCTTAGAACTAGAGCCGGATTTGGCTGCCCCGAGTACGACACTGACTTTGAAATTTGGTAAATCTATGATGGGATGATCACCGCAGCCACAGTGGAATCACGCTTAGATGTGGTAAACAAACATACTGAATGCTCTATAACCGCTGCTTGAGGAGAATCGGTCATATACTTGGTAGCCGCCAGCGGCAAGCCTGGTGCGAAAACTTCAACGCCGGTTTGTTGCCACTCATTGGATACTTCAGGTACCAAATGTCAATTCGTTTACTTCACAACCCAAGGGGTTGATAAAACCAAAGTACCGCTAGAGGTCTAATTATCAGCGCGTAAGGCTTGCATTTCCCTGGAATGGTGAAAGCTCCCTGCCTCTTGTGACTGCGGAAATGACTCCTGAGCTCCCATTAGGCGAATGGCACAGGTCAATGGCGATAATGAAAATTCGAATCGAGCTTCTTACACTGCCGTTCTCTTTTTCCGTGTTCTTTCGCAAGCTGCAAGGACGTGTTATCCCAGTTCCTGGTTTGGCCGTCGACGATATTATTTTTCCGGTTGACAATAAACGATCACGTTTTCTACTATCTAATATGCCCGGTACTAGCCCCGATTCTCCCACACGACAGTTAAGAAAACACTCTCGAAAGGTTTGGATTTGTAGCTCGGATCCAGTCTTCAATTCGGATTCACAAGCAACACAATCCACCATTTCCAGTACCTGGCTATCCAAGCTACGCCCTGTCTTCCAAAGTATACAGGCAAAGTTTTCAAAGACCAGCGGCACGCCGATAGGTGTGTTCATTCTACCAGAGCTACCGCAGATCCCTAAACGCTATTGTCAATTACGTTAAGGAGTCCAAAGCAGTTTCTCGGTCCATCATTGGCTGCTGGTGCGTATTCCGATTCTGGTTCAGAAATAATACAATCGGATTACTGTACTGATATATATATTTTATATAATTTTTTTCTATTCTAATATTATATACAGATACAGCTATCTAAATACTGATCAAAAAAAATCTATTAGTAGATTAAATTTTCGGAATCGAACTACTACTGTATAATTCTTTTTTCGGTAGAATAAGTTTTCGGAATCCGGATTCAGAATAATAGATCGATTGTAATATAAAACTGAATCAGAATTGTTTTATTGAGAAATCTATTTTGTTCTGTTTATTCTGTTTTCTATATATAATTCAATAGATTCTATAATTAGTCGATATAGATAATTGTACAAATATCAGAAATATCTATTGAGATCCCGGAACTACTATCTTGGTAGATTACGACCACCGTACAGATGTTCTGAGTACCAGGATATCCGTACGTGACCGACCGGATACGTACTTATCTATTTGTATATAATACCGCTAGCCGAGTACAATATCAAAATATATAACTTTATTTCTCAGATCTTATATAGTAGTATATTCTACTGAGATCAATCTTCTACGGTTGATCCGAGAAGAATTTTATCGCCGCAACTACGAACAAAAAAATCTGTTCTGTCTTTTACCAGAACGGCGAGATTCTGATTGAGAAAATCTACAAACAGATATTGCTGTTATTTCTCTTGTTAATATCCAGATTGTACCAGAAACAATACTATCGGAATACAACAGATATAAATACAAAACCGGATTGAATTGATATTTCGAATTTCGAATAAATTGTATAATTGTATTAGTTTATATCAGTAGTATAACAATCGACAACAATATCAACAGATATAATTGGTCGAAATATTTGGAATAATATAATATAAATATATTTTTCCGATTAAAAATAGAGAAAAAATCGGAATTCTCTACTATCGATATCCGGAAATAAAACAGATAATATCGGTCTGGAAATAAATAAAAAAAAAAAATATAGCTGACCGGATCCAAATATTTTCGGCCAATATTGTAATTCAAATCTAAAAAATTATTTGTATCAGATATTTTCAACTATTCGCGATATTTCAATAAAATATCCAAATTTTCTGTTTTTTCAGTTCTGATACTGAATAGATTTTATTGTTTTTTTTTTTCAATATAATTCAAAATTACCGAATATTCTTCAATAATTCTGGAAATTATATAATTGAATATATTTAGATAATAAAACAGTCTGTACAGTTTATCGAAAATACAAATCTAACTACTATAAAAATAATTGTATTAGAATAGAAATCTTCGATTTTGTATTTGTTAAATCGATTAGTACAGAACAAAATCAAAAAATTTTTGTTAAAAAAAATCAAATTTATTTATAATTATAACAATACAGTTTTTTATAATATTGTATATCAGTTTCTGTATAACTATAAACAGTTTTTTACTAAAATTGAATATTTTGCGGCGATTATATTGAAAAACAAAAATAAAATTATATATATCTGTAGAATATTTGTCAAATATATCAATTATATATAGATTGTATATAAAAAATAACAAAATCTAATTTTTGAAAATTCGATTATAATTTAGAAAAATTTCAAATACTAATTAATACAAAAATTTGACAAATATTTAGAAAAAACTAAAAAATAGAAAAAATTTATCCGGATATTACAGAAAAATAATCAATTATTTATAGAATATATTATCAACAAACAGAATACTATTACCGATTATAAAAATATTACAATTATAGAAAATATTTTTATTCAATTTTTTTTTATAGATATAAAAATAAATTTATAACAGAAATAGAAAAAAAAATATAAACAATTGATTATATTGAATAGAATTGTTGAATAATTTATTGTCTATAAATACAGTACAATAGTTACCGGATATATTAGTTGTAAATCAATTACAGATAGTAACAATTCTATAGATCTAAATACTATATCTATAATTTTAGAAAATCTTCAATCAAAACAATTTTGTACAAATATTGTATATTTTTACTATAAACAATATAGATATATATATTGTAAATATCAGATACAAAAAATACAGTTTAATCAGTTGGATACAGCTGGAAAAGAATTGGAAAATTAGAAAAATCTAGCAATATTAAAATATTTACTAACTGTCTGAAAAAGATTTCTGTTATTCCGGAATTTCTGAATTTTCTAGATTTGTATAATTCCGGATCTCGAATCCAGATTTTTCTGTTAGCTATAGAAAATTTATTATTGTTCTACTATACTACAATTGGACTGCCGAAAAATACTGTAATTGTTTATATATTGTTGAACAGTAGAATTTTATATATTTTTATTTTTTCGAAAATACTGGAACAGATACTGTATAATATATCTGAATATTTCGGAATAGTTTTTCAAATTTGTATATCAGATAGCTGAATTCTGTATATTATAACTATAGTATATATATTTATAATTCTGAAAATATAGTAAAATTATCTGAAAATATAGATTCTAGATTTTCCGGATTATCAGTTTATACTAAAAAAAATTTTTTTTAAATATCAGAATCTATAGATCAATTAAACAATTTTTAAAATAAAATTATAAAATTATTATCGAATTTATATAATCAATACTATTTTTAATTACAATTCTATTTTTCCGGATAATTTTGTTTTCAATTTTATAAATATCAAATAAATTATAAAAATTTTGTTGAAAAAACTATATAAATCTATATTTTTTATTGTATAAATAATCAATAGAAAAAATAAATCAATTATAAATAATAAACTGTTTCAATATACAGATCCGAATATCCAGAAAATTATATATTTTTATCCGGATATATTTCGAAAATTGTTATTATCTAATTTTTTTCTGGATTGATCTATTTTTTACAAAATCAATACAGAAAATATTTTTCCAGTCAATATCAATATATATTTTTTATTAAATAAAAAATTCTGTAAACAGAAATACTAGATTGAAAATCTATTCTATAAAAATCTAATTCAACTGTTTTTAAATATTTAAAATTTTCCGGTTATTTTTATTTATAAATCTAATAAATTATAGTATATATATATCGATTATCGAATATTAAATCGATTATCTGAAAAAAATAAATATTTTCTACCAAAAATTCAGAAATTATTGGATTATATAGATATATCCAAAATATTATCAAAAATTGATTTTGTATCGGAATATTAATAGATCTGTATAAATCAGAATTCAATTTCCAAAACTGTATTCAATACTATTTGGAACAAATATAAATAGTTTACAATACTGTTCAGACTATACAATATTTCTATAATTTTTTAGACAATTATAAATAAAATATTCCGATTCTATTTGGATTAGTTTATAATAGTATATCTGAATAATATATTTATCTATTTCCGGAATTTTGATAAATATTAAAAATATTTATAAATAATATTAGATATACTACAGAAAAATCAACTGATTATTCAGTTATACAAATATTTGATTACTATATATAAACTAAAATTCTGTAATTATATTATTGACAATAAAAAAATATATTCTGTTTCTGTCAAAATCGATATTATAAAATTGTAGCTGAAATCGACTAATATATATAAAATTTATTAGTTTATAGATTTTATAATTTACTACTGATATTTTATTTGTAATTTTGTATATATTTATATACGTTAATATTATATAATTTGTTCAAAAAATCCGATAGAATATTACAATACCAAAAATTTTATCCAGTTAATTGAACAGTTGTATATAAAAATATTTTCTGTATTTTAAAAAAAAAATTTATCGAAATTCTGATTTTTATTCAGATAAATTGTTCTAAACTATTTATTATCGAAACAGATATATTTAAATAGACTATCAGAATAGTATTATTATAAAAAAAAAATAATAGATAACTATATTTAGTTGTATTCGACAGAAAAAAATTTCAGAATATTGAACTGAATTATTCTATATATAAAAAAAAATTTTTGACTATTAAAAAAATATTGTATAAATAGAATCAGTATATCGAAAACAGTATTCAAACTACTATTGTAACCGATTACAAAAAATTAAAATATTTATAAATAACAAAAATTTATAATAAATAATTGATACAGTAGATCTATAAATTTCAAAAATATAATCTGATTATTCAGTACTATAAAAAATCGAATATAATAATTTTTAATATATTAAATTACAGATCTGATTTTATCGAAAACAATTCTGTAGATATATCGAAATTCCAATCGGTATAAAATATTATTTTTGCTACTATATAGACAGTTTCTGATTTTTTACAAACTGTAATAAAAATTTTCGAAAAAAATTGATTGGTAATTACTGAATTTTTTTTTTTTTAAAAAAAAAATATCAATTAATAAATTTACTATCCGGATAATATTTTAATTTATTACAAATTTGAATTTCCAGATAAAACCGGATACTAAAACAGAAAATTGTTAACTAATTTTTATTTACAATAATAGAATCTCTGTTCTGTTTTTAGAAACTATTTTCTATAGAAATCTTTTGTATTATTTATACAGAAAATATAGATATTTGGATTTTCCAGATTTATTGAATATTATTCAACTATATATATAGTAATTACAGTTGAAACAAAATATAGAACAAACAATATATTTATATCTGGTTTATCAAATATTGCAGAATTTCCGGAAATTATTCGAAAAAAAAATAGTATAATATATAGTTATTACAGATATACAATTTTTTCAACAATAGAATATAGATTTTATTGAACAGTTATTAACTATATCGAATAATAATAGATAGATTTTTACAGCTATTGATTATATTACTAATTGATCTATTATCGAGACTGTAAAAAAAATAAATAAAAAAATTATTGACTGTTTTCTATACAAATATTTGTTTATAAATTATAGTATATCAATTAAATTAATTTCAGATCAAAATATCAATTTTATATCGAAAACTATCGATTACTATCTCAAATATTTAAATACAAAATATTGTACAACAATATTTTTCTATCTATAAATTAATAAAAAAATCAAAAATTTTAATAATCTAATTGGTAATATTTTTACAAAACTGTTGATAAATAAATCTATCAAATTATAGAATTTATATTTAGATACAGCAATATTTACTGTACAGATTCAACAGTATATAAATACAGAATATAGTTTTTACTATCTGATATATAAAATATATTTTTGTATATCAGATAATAATAATTCAGTAATATTTAGTCCGATTATAGATCAGACCGAAAAACTGAAAATTCTATTAGATATATAAATCAAAATCAATAAACTATTGTTTAACTATACAATCAAAATAAATTATATATATAATAATCTAGTTATAAAAATCAGTTTCCAGAAAAATATCTGGATATTAATACAGAACAAAAATAGAAAAAAATTTAAATATAAATAATTTGGACTGTACCGGATTCTAGAATTCTATCTATTTAGAATATATATTTTAGAAAAACTAAATAGTTATATATTATAAAATTTTATCAATAAATCTAGATTTCTGGAAACAAAAATAAAAAATCTAAAACAGTTGTAGATATTCTCTACAATACAGAATATATTGAAACAATCGGAAATCAGTTTAAAATATTCCGAAAAAATTAGAAAAATTTTTGATACAGATAATTTACTATTTTGATATTCGGATTTATCTATATTTATCCAGACAGAATAGAATAAATTTAGATACAATAATATATATTATAAATAGATAGAAAAAAAAATAATTGTAAAATATATTATTGAAAAAAACCGAATAGAAACAGATTAAAATAAATTACTATCTAAAATTTCCGGAAATAATACTGAATATAAATTCGAATATAAAAATATATTGAATAGAAAAAATATTTTTTCGAAAAATATTCAAAATAATCGGAATACTAATATCTACAAATATATATTATTTGAAAAATCAATTACTGTTATAGTTTTTCCAACTATAAAATAAAAAATTACAGCTGAAAAAAAACTATATACTACAATCAATTGATTATAGAAAAAATACTATTGAAACAAAAAAATACAAAAATCCAATAATAAAAAAATATTTCTGGAAATATCGAAAATTCCGGAAAAAAAATAAAAATTCCAATTTTATATAAAAAAATTGAAAAACAGATTGCCAAAAATCGATTTTTTTATAGATAGATCAAATTAACTATATTGTTCCAAAAATTGATACAGTCGATTATTTTTGAATTTTAGTTACTGAATTATTTCAGAAATATAATTTTGAATATTATAACAGAATTTCCAAAAATTGTTTCTACAATCAGAAAAATAGATATTGAAACAAATATCTATAAAAAACAACTATAGATACAGATTCGAAAAAAAAATCAGTTTCTAAAAACTAAAATCGATTGAAATAGAATAAATAGAAAAAACAATTATAGAACAGTAATAAACAATAACAGAAAACAATTTCTGTTGAAATAATTTTTCAGAAATATCAGAACAATCGGAACTATATAAAACAGAATATTCAGAATTTATTCGGCGAAAAATATTTAAAACAAAATCGAAATAATTATTATTTTCGAAATCTATAAATAGTTAGTACCAGAATCGATAGAGAACTAAACAGAATTTACAGAATAAACAATTGTAGTTATTATTCTGAAAATTACAATTGATATATAATTCTTCGAAAATAAATCCAGACAGCAATATTATAAAACAGTAAAAACAGAAAATTTTCTGACAGAAACTATATTTACAATAAATATAGTCAGATAGAACTATAATATTAGTATATTGAATATAAACTAAATAAAACTGAATAGAATCAGAACAAAATTTCGGACTAATATATTAATCGATATTATAAAAAACCGGCTGAATATATATATTCTGATCTATTTTGATATTTATCAAAAATAGAATAGAATTATTGTTGATATCCAGATTAGTTAAAACTGAATTGTAAAAATTAGTCGAATATATTAGAAGAGAACAGAAAAAAATTTATATTGTTTTTTTTTACTATTATTTTCTATAAATTCAAATATTGTTTTATATACAGAAATATACAGAACCGAAAAGATTTTGCGAAAAATATTCTTGAATATAGACAAAAACAGTAGACTGAATAGACAATATTTTCTGGTAAAAAAAATAGCTGCAAACTGAACAGAAATACAGAAATATTTGGAGAGAAAAAAAATATATTGTTATTACTGTTTTCGGCTATATAGAAACAATTGATTAGTATAAAATTACAGACAGATATTAATAAATCTATAACTAAAAATATATTTATACAGATAACTGTATTGAATAGAAATAGAAATTTTGAATTTGGATTCTAATACAGAAAATCAATCAACTATTCTGAAAAAAAAACAGAAAAAAATTTATTTATAGTTGATATATTTGGATAAACCGGAATTGATAAAATAGAAAACAAATAATAATAATAAAAAAAATAAAATTGATAAAAAAAATAGTATATAAACAATTGAAATAAATAAAAAAAAAATTTATAATAAAAAAAATATAAATAGATAAAAATATACAATTCTGTTGTATTTTTTTTATCTATATTATTACTGTATTTTTTTCCAACTGGAAATATAAAACTATTAATAAATACTATATAACAATTCTGTATCCGATTGTAAACAACTGTATTCAATATCAG
>Ga0102593_1000546_pt1 | contig 62034 bp, 73 predicted proteins | sample AraplaCol_mMS_r2_2_FD_76862 | JGI IMG/M metagenome (GOLD analysis project Ga0102593, IMG submission 76862) | Arabidopsis root microbial communities from North Carolina, USA - plate scrape MF_Col_mMS_r2 (SPADES assembly) (version 2) | ecosystem: Host-associated > Plants > Roots > Endosphere... | reverse complement strand
ACTCTCCTCCCAGTACACCTCGCTCGTCGACCGCCGCCGATGATTATTTCAATGCGACGGTATTCTCAAGCGCTGCGGTTGTGGGCGCCTACCATGATTTCAAAGGTCCTCTTCAACGGCAGCTCTCACATGCTCCGATGCCCGTTGTACCCCCTCACAGTGTTCACATCTCCGTGTTAGAGCGATATCTTCCCCCGCCCTCGGCACAAGAGTATAGAGATCTCTTCTGCCCCACCCGTCCTTCCTTCCTCGTCGACCGACTCTGCGAATTATCGCCAGACGGAGGCTCCCTCCTCTTCATCTATCCAACCAAGAAGGGCGCGTCCACATTCAAATCCCAATATCTGGGTCCCATTCTCGACCCTCTTCTGCGACAACTTGTTGTAGTAAACGGCTTGTCTGCTGACGTTGGTCGTTACCTGGGCAAGCTGTCCACGGTGTCTCAAATGGACGATTTCGCCACTATGCGGGCAAATATTGTCACACTTTGCGAGTCTCTAAGCTCGCAATCATCGCAGTTCCAGATCGCTGATGCCGGTCGCGCAAACGCCAACCTGGACCGTAATCTCTGGGTGGAGTGGTTCATTCATCAAGAAAAGGCTCGAATGAAGGAGGTTCTCAGTCTCTACTGGCAGAATGGCCGCCGGCCACCTGCGAACAAAGTCATGTCTACCGGTGGCTCGGGACACATGGCTGATAAGGAAGTCACTTCAGCCATGCTGCTCAGTGAAATTTTCGAAGGGATTCGGAAACGACCCTACGGTGAAGACAACGAACCTCGCGATGGAGTCGAACTGGGTGTGTTTGTAATCCGACGAACCCGCTAGTCCATTATTCGACATGAATGACCTGGCTCGAGTGCAAACAAAAACAAAACCTCTCGAAATGCCTCCCCCCAAAATTCCTTTTTCTTTCTCACCTACCCTTATTTGAACCCATACATTGTTTTAAAAAACGATTCTTTTATATGGACCCCTGGCATGTGTCCCTGGAGTTGGTCAGTGACTTACTATATCTATCATACTTTTATTATTTCGGCCGTGGCGTTCCCCGTCCTGCATTTTCTGTTTTGGCTGGATGGAAACGAACGTGAATACCCATGATGTTGATTCATTTTTCTCTTTTTTGGCGATCAAGATTTGATGATTATTTTCTTGCCGATGGATATAAATTTCTTTGGGCTGCAATCCCTGAACCAATACAATATATATATATATATATATGTATACATTTTTCCTAGGAAAGCTTTCCAGGCTTACTTTTACTATTTGAACTCAAGTTAGTCCCAACTAGTAGTCTCTACTAGAGACTACTATTTAGGTATTCAGCCCTGATTACCTATCTACCTGGAGGTAGGTGATAATGACAGGGTTCATTTAAAACTTGTGACTCTTTGAGTATGGCTTGAGGTACACTTCCTCCACTAGTGTAGTGACCTTTCAAACGACCCTGCCCAAGTAAATCTGTATTTTCTGTTAGCTGGAGTAAGGCACATCAGGCATCTTTGCCTCGTTTAGTTGTTTGCTAATGCATGTTTGCTTGACAAGGGAGTGTAACGTCGATCTCCTGCTGAAGTCTCCTTCGTATACAATTGGCTCCGCTTATTAGAGACTGGATCCGACGGATCCGTGATGAAGTCTCGCGCTGATACTTTGCACGGATTCAGTATGCTCACTACCGCAGGAGCACACGTCATCAAAAGACAGCTTCAAAATCATTCTAGCTAGCTTCAAGCCAGTTTTATATTTCAGAAAAGTGAGAATTTCATGCTGTTCACATGGAATACTTCCTTAGGCAAATCAGTAGTTCGGCACGGGGAAATGTAGTCCCGAATCTAAACCGTATTTGGCACTGGACAATACCGTCCGCTTTTCTGACGACAGGCCGGTCTACACATTACATTCGTTGTACCCTCAATCTTGCTGCTTTTGCCTAGGCTCATAGTTTACAGGGCCGACACTACACACACAAGACCATTGATCCCTCTTTTTATTCGTCCCGAATCTAGAAAAAAAATCACTTAATCTATGGCCTACTCCCCAGGGCCCCCGTCGCCCGGCACTGGGCCTGCCTACCATGGCGGGCCACAACGAGGTCGTTCTACGAGTCCTACAGGCGGAGCATCAGGACCGATTTCGAAGCGCGAGAAAAAACGATCGGCTCTGCAAGAACGTCTTCATGATTTGACCGCGACATTTAGTCAGAATCGTGATGCCCAGTTTCGACAACAGTTACATTCTCTTCAATGCGATATGACCTTGATCAATAATGCCGACCCTTACCAGACTGGCATGTTGCAAGACTCGTCAGAGGACATTGCGCGACTGATTGAAGAGACTGTCGGTGGGGGAAAATTTGCGAAGGAGATGGCGAGTTTGTCGGGGACTTGGTATTCGAAGTTTGTACAGGAGGTGAATAACGTGAAGGAGCAGAAGGATTCGGATTTGACACAGGTGATGGTGAGAATACCTCTATTACTGACCTACAACACCCCAGTGGAAGACCTGTCTTGCTAACCTGGACGTCTTTCGTACAGAACCGACACCAAAATAGTCTCGATCGGTACTGGAGGGAATACGACTGGCGTGTACACTTCGCGAAGGAGGAGTTTAATCAATTATCGGGTACCCTACGCGAACGCTTAATGCAAAGCATCTCGAGTAAGCGATCTCGCCTCATGCGCGAGAAAGAGCAACTCGACATTGCCGACAACAACGCTCTGCTGCTACACCCGAACCAATTCAGCATCACCAATCCCGCTAGCCCCGGTGGCCTTCACGGTAACCGCAAAACTCGACACACCCGACACCGCGTGGACCTGGATGAATTGGGCAATGGAATAGTCTCGGAATTGAACAAGCGCAAACGCAAAGCACCCGAGGAGGATGTTGGATCTCCCGTGCGGGACGCGGGCGGCACCAATCCAGCCGAGCGGTCGAAAACATACGTCGAGAAGCAAACCGCACCAACATACTCGATCCATTCACTTTTCACAGACAAGGAGTTGAGCGCGCACGCAAATCAAGCGCATGTGGCAACCATGCACTTCTTCTCCACCTCCAAGCGTGCCGACCAGGGCTCTGGTGCGGTGACCAACGGAAATAATACTGATGCGGAGGAAACTCCTGATAACACCGGACACGAGGATAATGGTACACCTGCTGCAACAGACATGATTCGCACCGCTAGCCATAATTTCCACGTTACACGCTCGACCCGTACGACAGCCGCGCATAGCGCCCTCAGTGCCTTGGCCGAGTTGGCTGACAAGCCCGCTACTCGCCCAAGTCTTCCATACCACGTCCTCGCCGGTCACCAGGTCCGAACAACAGGCAATGCACCGCCCCTTACATCTTTGCTAAATGACGAGGCGGAAGATGACTCTGTGCGCTTCGACCGTTTACACAGTAAGCCCGCCGGCTGGATCGATGCGTCCTTGATTGAACTTGTCACTGCGCCACTTCCCGCAGAACCTGTGGACGGGCATCCTCCTAACCCTGGCCGTATTACATCCTTACATCCAGATTTCCCGCCTAGTTTGAATATTCAGCTGCAACCTGCGCGACAGACAACCGGGCCTGAAATGTTTACGTCTAATGGGATGGAACGTGAGCGCAGTAATAAACGGACTCGGAATCACTAAATGGTGACATTGACATTCTCGGTCAGCAGCTAACTGCTCTAACTAGCACTCAATTGTAAGTTATGGGAACCTGGGGTCTCTGTCAAAGATTGGAGTTCATATTTTTCATATTTCTGCTTTACTTTCTTTGTGTTTCTCTCTTTTTATTCCAATTGGGGTGGGATCGTGAATGGCAACGAGGAGATACGGCGTTAAGGAATCCCATTCATGTGCCTACTTTCTTGCTCTTTTGAGCTGCATAATCAACTGAACTTGATATAATTCACTTCCAGCCTACTGGTTCTATGATTAGAATCTATTCCTGGCTCCGATGTAGTGTTGGTCTACATAGTACAGTATGACTTGTATCTACCGCTTCATTTTTCGACCTCGGCATGACGCCACCCGCTTGGTCATCGAAGATCTCCAAATTAACCACCATTCAAATTCAACCGATTCCACGAGTATCCGTGGGATCTTTCTAGGGCGTAGTGTTGCAGAAATATCTACAGAAACTCGGCGTTTAAATGATGTGATCACCGTCAAAGATGGGGTCATCGCCACATTTGCAGCACTTTAAGTGGTCGCATTGTATACTTCTCCGCAATTCTCGCCGAGATGACAAATGCCCGAATGACCCAATTGCTCACTAATTCATCGGGTTCACGGAGACTTTTTGACTGATATTTGCTGGAAGGTGAGTATATAAGAGTGCGTCTTGCTTCGTTGCTCCTCATCAGACTCAGATTCATTCGCATTACTACATCTCGCATCGCATCGCATCGAATTCCTGAAGTCCACTGGCATACTCTAGTGTAGTATACTTACATCAACCGAGGTATACGATATCCAACATGGCCACCACCACCACAACAGAGACAAGCACTACATCAGACTATATCCCCCGGGGCCCAGCAACCACCGAAATAACTTTTTATGCACCACCAGCCGATGGCTCAGAACCCTTCAACTATGTTGAAACACCACCAGCCGGCCACCCACAACGCAACTACACTGAATTCAACCAAAAGATCAACCTAACCGATATACGCGGCGATGAAAAAAGCTATAACCTCGATAAAGACGCATTCCAGACCCTAACCAACATCCCTACAAAAACAACCTACTCAACCTTCGATTCGGACACCGCCGTCCGTGAAACATACTACCCAGAAGTTGAATCTCTCCTCCTCTCCTCCATCCCAGGCGCACACAAAGTAGTCCTCTTCGACCATACAATTCGTCGCCAAACACCCGATGCCCCCCGTCAACCCGTCAATCGCGCACACGTAGATCAAACCCCTCGCGCAGCAGCAGATCGAGTCCGTCTCCACGTCCCAGATGAAGCTGAAGCAGAGAAATTGCTAAAAGGCCGATACCGTATCGTCAATGTTTGGAGACCACTTACAGCTGAACCCGTTCAGTCTGCTCCATTGGCTTTTGCTTCTGCGGAATCTGTTGATGCGAACGATTTAGTTCCCATTCAACACCGGTACCCGCATCGAACGGGTGAGACGATGGGAGTGAAGTTCAATCCGGATCAGAAGTGGAAGTATTGGTCTGGTATGACGGGGGATGAACGCTTGTTGCTCAAGTGCTCTGATTCGAAGGGATTGGATGGGGGTGAGGTTGCACAATGGGTACCTCATACTGCGTTTTGGGATCCTAGGACTCCTCAGGGGGCGAGACCGAGGGAGAGTATTGAAGTTCGGGCGTTGGTATTTGGGTGATTCTGAAAAGTCGTCTCAGATGAAATATTGTTCAATGCCGAATAATGATATTTAATATGTCTGTGCCTTTATTATGCTTCGAGTTTGTATACTGAGAGCGTTATTGAGATCATGATGTTTAAGATGATGTTAGCATTGAACTATGAGATTTACTCTTTCGGATGTATCACTTTCAACGTTTCTCTGAGTAGTTGCAGCAAAGAGATAATTATTAATATTACAAACGAAATAGATTAAAGACTTAATTGTAAACAATCATCCAACCATTCAACAAAGAACCAACCCAAAGTAAATTCGTACACATCAATCAACGACAAAATTACGACTCAACCAGTTCTCTCCAGCCTAGGAACGAAAAGTCAACCCTTCAATGCCTCCAATGCTGTGATTAAGATCATCCGGTAAAGATAACTGAGGCGATACTCGATCAATAGCAATTATTGGTTCAAAATCATCCAGCACAGACGAATCGACTTCCTCCTCGTCCTCGTCCTCATCCTCTTTTAGCTCCTCTAGATTCGTCTCGCTATCACTAGCAGCATCCGAAAATCCAAAATCAAACTCCGAAACCGATGAAGAGGAAAGGACAGACTCCGCCTTTGTCAACACAGGCGCTGAAGCCTGTCTCCTTATGACACTCGCCCTCTTACTCCTCTGCTGCTCTCCCAATTCAGGCCCTTCCTTTGCCCTTTCTCTGGAAATCCCCGTCTTCCCCTTCCCCTGTTTCATAGTCGGTAGACAATGAAGTGGAATAGCAGGACCACGCGTCGAAGGAATTTCTCGAATAGCCGCCCCAAAACATTTCTTCACTCTACTCGCAGAAGGCCGTTTCTCAGGCTCGGGAGAGAGCATCGCGCGAAGAACAATGAGCATACGCGGGACAGCGTAGAAAAAGCGGTCACTGCCACGATCTCGTCGGCATCGTTTTAGTGCGTCACCTTCTAATAATGCGATCCACGATTGTACCTGGACTGCGTTTCGGGCGAGATGGAATGAGGCATCTGCCATTCCACCTCCACGACCCGCGGAGCGGTTTCTTGCGCTGCGGTGGGAGGCGAAGGAGGCTAGGCTTCTTTTGCAGAGATGTGTGAGAATATCGAGGATTATTGCGGCGAGGGAGAAGAGGTCTGCTTGTGATTGGGAGGCTTGGGTTGAGTGCCAGGTTGGTAGGTTGGAGGAGAGGGCGGAAGGGGGAGGAGTAATTAGGGAAGAATTTGTTGATGAAGACGAAGTTGAGGAAGTTATTGATGGGGTAGGAATGAGGTTTCGTGGTCTTTTAGCCCAGAGAGGACTTCGTTGTCTTGGTGAGCTGGTTGAAGTGGAGTTTGTCGAGGTATAGTACGAAGATGCACCGGAAGAAGAAGACGAGGAGGAAAACGCGAAAGAGAAGCGAGATGGAGACCCCGGTAGCCCCAGGTGAATGACAGTTCCTTTGGATGCAGCGGAGTCTGGTCTAGGGTTGTCTGGAGAGGATGGTGGACTTTCTCTGAGTGGTGCTAGAGCAAGACGAACAGGCTTCTTCCGCCGGCCTGTTCGACCACCAGAAGGTAGGATTGTTTTGCTCGGTACTTGCTGGATTGAAGGGACTGGAGCTGATGTTTGTACCCATCGTTCTGGTGCAGAGTATTGGTATGACTCAAGATCGTTGACTCGAGGAGGCGCTAGAAGTGAATCAAGGCCTTGGAATTGGCCCAGGTAGATATTGAAACTCGGATCTACCAGGACGTTGGAAGGCCGGATGGCAGTATGAGCATATCCATGAACATGCAGCCATGATAATGCAGAGGCAAGGCAATGAGGCCAAGTAATTAAGGTCTGACGGCGCTGTTCTTTGGGAAGGCGTTTGAAAACCAAAGGCTCATCAACTAGAAAGTTATGCAGGGTGCGATCTGTTTCAGCACCGGTAAATAATACGCACACATTGTCGTCCACGAAATATGAAGCGTAGATCGACACGATATGCTGATGTGCCAGCTTCCGAAGAGCTCGGATTTCAGCGAGTACTTCGTCGGAAGAGAAGAAGTGTGGCGCTCCGCCGACTTGCACTCTGGTTCGGAGGAATACACGGCAGACTTTTCCGGATAAAATCACTTTATCAACTGTCTCATCCCGACCCTGTAGCCCACTGCTCGTTGTAGCCCGCACTGATTCCACCGGGACACCTTCATTCGTTGTATAGGTGACGTGTTCGCCTTCTGTAATGCCGCGAACTAGAAAACGCCATTGGGTATGGAAGAAGCGTTCATCGAGAGCCGGATCGTTACCGTATGGTGAGAGACATAGCAGGTCTATGTTCTGTTCTGCCATTGGCAAATCGTCATCATCGCGTGACTCATCCACAAGGGCGAAGATTCGATCAGGGATTCCTATCTCGTTCAGGATCAAGAAGAGTCGGCCGGCCTTGGTCAGGACCCATTCCATGTAAGTCTCACTCGTCAGACCCTCTCCCCAACGAGGCAAATCGAAGAGTCTTGGAACACTCTCCGGCCTCAAACGACTGATGATGTATTTCGTGTCGAGAGTGGCCTTGATTCTTTCTTCGGGCCACCAAAGAGAGGTGTATTCGTGTGGACGGGCCATGGCCGGTACATCGTCCATCTGGAATCAATTAGAGCCTCAAGATCGCTTCATACATCGGAACCTAATGATGAACCGGGAAAGACGATTATAAAAATGCCCGGAGTGTGGTGTCGTGCGACCAAGGGGCAACGAGATAGGACCGAGGGTATTCATTAGAAACTCCGCGACTCCCCTGTATCCAACGGCTAGTAACCTTGTTCCTTTGGCGGCGGCGAACGCCTACTGGTGGAGGAAACGCTTATCTCGACCTCCGCAAGGGGAGTTCAGCAACCAGTCAATAGTCTGGAGACGCCATCTACCAAAAAGTAGTGAGATGACTGGCGTCAGCATCGTCATTGATAATCATGAGAAATTGACAAACAATGAACGGGGTTAACGGGATGCGGCGAAAAGCCAAGAGGTGATGAATCGAACAATTGGGAATGCATGGGATTGTTGGATGTTCAGCCAATCTAGACTCGTGAGCTTATCAGTTGTCTTTGGATATGCCACTGGATGCTGGACAAATGATATTGTCCCGACGCACGTCCCAGGATTGACGGGTTACTGCATTCAGTTTAGCTTGTCATATATCAGTTCCATTCTATCATTTTGTCCAACGGGCGATGCAATATCTGTGATTTCTCAACCGAGATAAGCGACGGATCTTCATCTGACAGCTGCACGGATCAAATATGGGATTCGACTATTAAATCCTCGCATGAACCCATGGATTATTGATGTGATGCGACGTCCAGAGTATTTGCTTGCGTACGTCGTGGCCGCGGAGAAATCTATATGGAGAAATCTGTCATCGTTCATGTGGGAGACTGATCGCCGGGGCGTGTCATTTGACGCTCCGGTGGTGGGTCTCGACGAGCTAACGGATCATTGCAGGATAACTACTTTGTAGGGCAACTCGCAGAAGCATTGAGAATCATCTTAACCAGAAACTCATATCGAATCCCTCCACATTGACGTATTGTTTAGAAGCCATTATGAGGAAATTTTAGGGTGACCTGATAACAGACCTGTTCGAAAGATGTGATTGGTCGAAAGTGCACTACTAGCTTGGTCTGTTCGCCCTGTCTGACACTATATTAGAGACAGCCATTGGAATCTGTGAGAGGAGCAGTTTACAAGGAGCACATAGTATTCATCTAACAGACTATATACTAGCATGAGATATTTTTGTTGGCAATCTCGGCATATCCGGGGAGAATAGATGAGATTTATCAAGCTCGGCAGAAAACCCCCAAGGCGAAAGTGTTAACTATGGAAATAGAGATAGACAAGTCTTTAAGTTGGTGAATCTTACCCCCCAACCTTGAATTATCGACTGAAATAAGTCGACTCTCTAACTAGAAGTACCTGCTTTTATCTGCTAGTTAGTAGCTAACTAGTTCCTCTTTCGCAATTTGAAACCTGTCTTCGGGCGAATAGGGCTTTCGGTAACCACTGACCAGTTCAGATCCTATCACATCCTATAAAGGTGACTGGCATCATCTATATCGATGATGTATCATATTGCTTGCATAAAAATCAGATCTAGTCTTGTTTATATAGTCTCTCTGAGCCTTATATGCAAGGAAGAATTCACTAGGAATTGGAACATTGAACTTAAGATAGAACAAGCTTTGCCAATTTAACGAAGGGGCTGAGTAAAGCCAAAGCCCATGTGAGATGACGAAGTTTACGCTACACTGCGCCCTTTCATGAATGCATGAGATGAAAAATGAGGATGCTGATGATTAGGATAGACGAAGAAGCTAGCTATCTGCTTACTACGTTGGGCTGTGTAAAATAACTAAGCACATATATAGAATTCCTGACATACCATGTTTGCTCTTTTTTTTTGTCGGTGAGCGTGATTGATTCTCTGATGCGATCAAGATTATCCTTGTGGTGGTTTGAGCTCCTCAAACCTCTCAAAACTTCGCATATAAGCTCAATATGAAAGAATCACCAATCAATACCCTGAATAGATGCAGTAGCTATATGAATAGTACAGTAGTGCCGCAGCGTCATTGTGAAAAGTTGAAAACCTCTCATCAATCATGCATAATAAGCCCTCAAATCCACTCATGCTCGGAAACCGGCCAAGCTGCCCCGGAAAATGATGTCTGCGCTTCAAGGTGAATCAATGGTTTAAATACATGGCTGTTACCTAGCTCACTGCCAAAATAAATAATTTTTTCTCTCAGATATTGTTGCCTCTTCTCGATGTGACTGCATTGTTCGAAGACCAATACAAGCAAACTCCCCCATACTGCCATGAAACCTGCCTAGCATGAAGACTTGGAATGAATTGATTGAGACTATTTTCATATTGCTGGAGTTTACCTGTCATATATACAGATGAGCACACGGTGGTAAATTATCCAATCATAATATGAACCTTCTGCTTGAGTCTCAACGATGCACTAAATGGATAACAATGACACAAAGTACTAGCCAAGCTGGAAACTGCTGATACTGTCGTCCTATATGCTGTGTAATCTTTGAGTTATGCAAATATACGCCTTGGCAAAGAGACTTGAGCGATGTATAGTACCAGTAGGTTCCAGCTTGGCTAGTACTTTGTGTCATTGTTATCCATTTAGTGCATCGAAATATTCGGGGAAAAAATGTGCGCAATGAACTGAGGGGGAGTTGGTATGCCTGGTCGATCAAAAATTGAGTCTTCAGGGCCCGGAAATTTGATGACTGATATATTACTTTTAGGCTGAGGGATTGGCGCAAAGATCACTCGGATCTATCCGATGGGACGAGCAGCCCTTGAACTTCCATGACTGGCATCTCAAAGGCTTCTCTCAATAAGTTCTTTTTTGATTCGTCTGCTCTTTCTTTGACTTCCCGAAACAACTATGGAATTATATGCTGAATAATCGCTTATGATTTGTTTCTAGGTGCTCCTTAAGCCAACTATGGCCAATACTTTCCACAGAATGGACGGCTTTAAGGAGCTTCTACTATACCTGTGGAGCCCTAATACCAACAGTGCGCACTTGGTGCATGAATTCCACAGATCTAATTCGAACCAACTGGCCTGATTAACGATGCATTACTTCGTAGCTTCGTCTAAATCATAACTCGTGCGGAGTCATGCGTGGCATGGCATTCAGATAGACGGACCCACTCGAAACACCTCGAGTGCCCGTCTCAACTGGGCGCATGATCCTGGTACTCGGAGGTATGGCCGTTTGAGGCCGACTCTGAAAATAAGTCTGCAGCTTCTCCGGCCATGTGTTTAGATGTTTTATGGCGTGCAGAAGAGCCACCAAGCTGCACTGTGACATCCGCTGCATAAACGAGCTCCGGTGGGATGGCTTCCTCCGCCAATAGAAACCGTCATACGACCAGAAGAGAAGATCGTCGACTGCGCTGGTAGACGGCGGAGGTTTTGCAAAAACCCCGAGCATCGTTCCATCTCCGAATATAACTTCTCAATGAAGAGACATGAAGATCATTCCTGCAAAGGTCCTGTGGAGCATTCGGTTAATATCTATTCAGGGGTGATATACATATACATTTTCCTTTTCTAAAAAGCAGGCACAGAACTTCCGAATCCATGTACTTCGCAAGATGTTTCAGCGTGAAACAGGAAATGGAGATTATAAAAAATGCAAAAGCATGCCAGAATCTCTAACTTTATTGCATTCGAGACCAATAAGTCCCTTCCAATCTCAACTTTCTGTCAAATATCAATCGGCTGAACGAAAAGAGCAGCAAGAAGCACATTTGTGTCAGTGAGCTCAGGCCATGATGTATTCAGCTTTTCTACTTTATGCTCTTCCCACTTTTGTCTTGTCATTGCCCAGTGCAAGTGGCGATACGAAGAAACTCGGGAAACGCGACACCACTCTTATTCCCACCTCTTGCTTTGACTCGACTTCGTCGCTCACCGAGTACTTCAACTACAACTACCCATGGGGCGACACTCACAATGGAGCCGCCATTATGAAAGAGACCAATGCGATAATCGCTGATGCTGGCACTCTTACACTAAATGCCACGTACACAGGAGCGTCGGACTACGCTTATGACTCCGGCACTGTGTATGCGAAGCAACAATTCACTGTCGAAGCTGGCGGTGGATTAGATTTCTCGGCCCAGTTCATTGCGACAGTGGACAAAGGCACATGGCCTGCATTCTGGCTGAATGGTGTGAATTCATGGCCCCCGGAGATTGACATCGCCGAATGGAAGGGTTCCGGTGATATCAGTTTCAACACCTTCAACTCCTCAAGCTCAAACGCAGCCAAGGATGTGGAGTATCCAAGTCCAACAGAATACCACAAGGTTCTGGCAGAGTTACGCGACGAGGACGGAAGCAATGTCAGCATAAACTTCTACCTTGATGGGACTCTAATAACCACCCAATATGCGTCAGATCTTGTGGGCGAACCGCTCAATCTCATCATTGATCTGCAGATGGAAGGCAGTAGTGGAAGTCCAGGACCAACAGGCAGTAAGTGAAAACTGCCTTTTTCTTGCATAAAAAAGGTTTGCGAGGCTTGAAATTGTGATGAATCTAACATTTGAATGACAGCAACACTTTTCCAAATCAAGGATCTCGAGGTCATCGATAAGAACCCATGATATTGTGTACAAAAAATAATTATTTCTCAAATGAGGAACAATATGCTCAGTTGAAATGGAGTTCTTTGAGCTCGGCAAATGAATATAGCAATAAAAAGAAAATCTTGAATCGTATCTTGTTTTTTTTTTTCTAGTACTACTGCTGCAGTACACGAGTGGTAGCAAATTGGGTTCAGTCCGAGAGCCGTGAAGAACAGCCACAAATGCATGAAATAGATCATGTTGATTCTCAATTAACTTTCTTTCCACCTATCGACTATCCAAAGTATTGATTGATGCAAGTATGCTAATGTCGAATATCTTCGACTCGGGTCCACTTATACTAGCATGCCCCACAAAATCCCCGGTGGTTGCATGCATGCCTTGATAGAGTTGCGTGTTTGTCTCAATTTTGCGTCAATATGCTGCTATTTATCCGCCCTCGGGCTTTTTGTCGGATCGGTATCTATCCGGGGTAGCATTTTTGGATGTGCTTTTCAAGTTAAATACTAGGGTATTTGGTATGCAAAGCAGGTCTCTTTCAATTCTCATCAGTCTTCTCATCCTTCATTATTCGATTTAGCTCGTCGAAAATCACTACCATGCCCGCTGTTCTTTCCACAATTGTAGGCCCTGCAGTCCTACTCTGGGCGGTGTCATTACCTTTTACCCAGGCTGATCAGCAAGTCAGCATTACAACTAATACATACTCCGACGCATGGGAGGGCTGGGGGACGTCTCTTGCTTGGTGGGCAAAAGCTTACGGGGATAGAGATGATTTGGCGGATATTGTCTTCACTCTGAACTTAACCAAATGGGAACCCGGCGATCAGACATTGCCCGGACTGGGCCTGAACATCGTCCGATACAATGCCGGAGCATGTTCGTGGAACACAATAAATGGATCTGTCACTATGTCGAAGTCGGCAAATATTCCAGCAACGAAACAGATTGAGGGATATTGGCTCGATGGACTGAATTCCGATCCTAGCTCTTCTAGCTGGAACTGGACAGTGGATGCCAATCAGAGGGAGATGATGCTCAAAGCAAAAGAAAGAGGTGCAAATATATTCGAGCTCTTTTCCAACTCACCAATGTGGTGGCAACTCAACAACCACAATCCCAGCGGCGCCGACAATGGCGGTAGTAATCTGCCTTCGTCACAGTATCAAAACCATGCCATCTACCTATCTACAATCGCGAAATACGCAAAGGACAACTGGGGCGTTACTTTTGACTCTATTGAGCCATTCAATGAGCCTTCTTCCAACTGGTGGAAATCCTCGGGTACACAAGAAGGATGCTACATAGACGCCAACTCCCAGAAAGCCATCATTCCTATTCTTCGAGACGAAATGAAAGCGCGGGGACTCGATAAAACAACTATTGCAGCTTCAGATGAGAATAGCTATCAGCTAGCTTTGAATTCTTGGAAAACAATCGGCGAGTCTATTCAAAAATCCGATGTTGGCCGGATGAATACGCATGGATATTCAGGATCGAGTGGACCACGCGATGATCTCCAGAACCTTGCTCGTGGCATTGGCCAAAAAGTCTGGGATAGTGAGTATGGCGATAATGATGGGACGGGACATACTATGGTCAAAAATATTATGCTAGATCTCAGAATCTTGAGACCTGACGCTTGGGTTCAATGGCAAGTTCTTGATGGGTCCGACTGGGGCTTGATTGAAGCAGACATATCGTCGCGTAGTCTCAAAGGCGCAACTGAAAAATACTTCAATCTTGCCCAGTTTACTCGCCACATTCGGCCTGGGATGAAAATTCTTGAGACTAACTCCAGCAACACCATTCCAGCTATTGACGAAGATAGTCATACATTGGTCATCGTTGCTGCCAACTGGGATGAACAGTCAACTTTCAATTTCGACCTTTCCAGTTTTTCCAAGGTCCCTGCCGAGGGAAGCAAAGTTCGATCCTGGTTGACAGACGGAACTGGTGAGAAACTCTATGCTTCTGTTGATGACATTATTCTCGATAACCAGGGCATATCGGCTTCACTTGGAAACGGTACCATTCAAACATTCGAAATTGACGGGGTTTACTTGTAAATATCCGCATAAGGAGAAACCAACAATGAATATCGTCTACTAAGAATTGATTCTTTACTTCAGTATATCGAAACTTTTCATGTTAAAGGGGCGTAGACTAAGACTTCATCCGGCTTAATGCCCGGCCGACAATTGCCCCGCAGCCGATGCAAACCCCAGAAACGCGGGGTTTAGATCAAGGACTATTGTGAGAACCTAATTACTCCTAGCATCAAATGGTATTAGCTTGGGCTAAATCAAATGGAAAAACTCATTGAATGGCAAGTCTCATGCAATGCCCTCTCCGCGGTGACAGTTACTTGGAATTATCCGGCCGGAAATTCGCGTGATATTCCGGGGCATTGACATCCCAGTCTTTGTTATAGCCTTCTATATATCAATTGAGTCATCGCCAGATGTATGGGGTCACTTGTGGTTTATATCAAAAATGAACAAGCATGACGATTCGACAGTCGAGGGCGAATCGCCCAACTACGACTTCACGGGTGTCTCCTTGAAAGATGTCATACCACAGCGCAGCAAGCCTTGGTGGAAAGATATGCGATTGATCCAGCTCAATACGCTGCTTCTTTGCGCTCTTCTTACTCAAACGGCCCAAGGCTTTGATGCTAGCATGATCAACGGTATGCAAGCTTTACCCGAATGGATTCAATTTTTTGGACATCCAAAGGGAGCTCGACTTGGGGCTATGACATTCGGTCCTACTGGAGGTGTATTGATTTCGATACTCATCTCTGCTCAACTCTGTGACAAATTTGGACGAAGATATCCGATCTGTGGCGGGTCTATCCTTATTGTTATCGGCTCTATTATTCAAGCCGCGTCGGCAAACTACGGGATGTTTGTCTTTTCACGATTCCTTGTCGGTTTTGGTCTCGGTATTGTGTCTGTTGCTGCGCCTCCATTGTTATCTGAGGTTGCCTATCCAACTCACCGAGGCAAGCTCGTCTCCTTCTACTTGGTGTCGTGGCCTCTAGGATCTTTGATTGCGGCATGGTCCACATACGGCACATTTCGCATGACATCTTCATGGAGTTGGAGACTACCTAGCCTTCTTCAATGCGTCTTCTCTTTGATCCAGGCTGTCCTTAGCCTCTTCGCACCGGAGTCACCACGTTGGCTTATCTATAAGGAGCGTGGTAAGGAGGCACTCGATATTTTCATTCGTTATCATGGCGACGGTGATCCTCAATCTCGTCTTGCTCATTTCGAAATGGCAGAAATTACCGCAACCCTTCAGATGGAAAAACTTCAAAAGAAGTCGCGATGGGCCGAATGGATTTCGACCAAAGGCAATCGGCATCGACTTTTCCTCGCCTTGTATATACCTGCAATGTTGCAATGGTCCGGAAATGCTTTGATCTCCTACTATCTCCCAGAAGTTCTCAATTCTATCGGTATTACCGATTCTAAGACCCAGCTTACTCTCAATGGCTGTATGTCTATCTGGAGTCTGGTCTCTGCTTGTTTCTTTGCCACCTTGGTAGATCGTGCGGGTCGCCGAGGCCTGTTTTTATTTGGCATGGGTGGAATGGGGATCTCCTATATCATCTGGACTATTTGCTCGGCCATCAATGAGAAAAAGAAATTCGAGGACCACAGCTACGCTGGTGCTGTCTTGGCTATGATTTTTATTTATCAAGCACTTTACCACGCATGCTCGCCCGTCGCACCTACGTACATCATGGAGGTTGTTCCATATTCCCTGCGTTCCAAAGCTGCCATGCTTTATCAACTGACGGGGAATCTAGCCAGTCTTTACAACAGTTTTGCAAACCCTGTGGCAATGGAGGCTATCTCATGGCGATACTACATCGTTTGGGTTGTTATGATTGCGATTAATTTCGTTTTAATCTTCTTCTTTTTCCCGGAGACTAAAAACCGGGGCCTGGAGGAAGTTGCTGAGATATTTGATGGGCCAGATTCTCTTTCCGGAACAAATGCAATGAAACAACTGGGACTTGATGTTAATGCAGATCAAGTCGTGACTGTAAGCAAGGACTCTAAAGCAGAGCCCTAGTGGGCTTGGAAACCCTCGAGGAAATTTCATTACTTCCAAGCACTCCGGGGTTCTTGAGCAATTTTCGGTATAATTGGAGGAAATTCTAGCCCCCCCTCTCCCTAGAATAGCTTCCAGATCTGCGGGCGATGACAAGACGAGAATGTAACAAAACCTTTGAAATATAGTTTCCAAACTTCAAGACTGTAGTTTGTATATTGCTTTCCAAGGCTATGTACGCAGAGAAATCACGACATATCGGCTTATCAAGATAGGCGAATTATTGCAGAAATATGCCCGTTAGATAGTTCTTAGGCTACAAGGATTCATCTCCCACCTGAATTAGACACCACTATGTTTCTGTCACGAGGCGATAAACTGCTAGCAGAGCCACATTTTCCTTCTGAATGAGGGATAACCAGTTTACTTCATATGATCCTTCATAATACGTGGATATCTCAAAGAGGGAAAATCCCGGTGGGCGCATCCTCGGGGATCGGAATGATGTTCGGAGCGAAATGACACGAGACGCTGGCCCCGGAATTGCCTTCAAGAGATATCCCCGCACTTTCACTAAGCAATCTCCACATTCCCCAGATTGTATGATGCTGATCACGGGGGGATTGAGGCCATGGAGTCCTCTCTCACCTATTCATTTGCATGACAAGCCTTGGAGAGACATACTGATGCATTGTTGTCCCGAGGGTAGCGCGACAACACGGCTTAATGGACCCGTCTAATGCAGCTGAGGAAACAACTATCATAGGAGCTGATCAAGACCGTCCGTCATGTCAAGGCTGTCGACGGCGCAAATTAAAATGCTCTAGAGAGTCTCCAACATGCTCCCAATGTCAGCGATTAAGCTCGCCATGTATCTACGATAATAAACGAAGCAAGCCAGGACTGAAAACTGGAGCAGTTGAAGGTCTTAGTCGACGAATTGGTATAGTAACCATGTCTTGTGCATATATGACACAAGTTATTGGAACAAATGCTGATTTAATCCTCAGAGGCCCTTGAAGATGCATTACGCGAGGTTCAAGCAAAGGAAAGTAGCTGCTCAGGTGCCAGCGGTGAATACATACCTACCAGCCCCAAACACAGCCGTCTTGATGACGTGGTGAACGTGCTCTCTACGGTATGCGTGGAGCTATGCAAATTCAACAGCCGCAACAATCGCGCAGAAAAAGAGCTAGTTTCGGAGAAGTTTCATCAGAATTCTCCACACTCAGAACGCGATGGTCAATCAGAGTCGCCCCTTGGACACCATTCTCGGAAAAGAAGAAGAGTTGACACTTGTGGAAATCCAAATATCGAGCTTCAATTACCGCTTGAAAACCTCAAGGCGTCGTCGAGTCTACCTACACCGGAAATACTAGAGGATATTGTGGACACATACTTTGAGAGGATTCATCCTTGGATCCCTATGATACACGAAACTAGATTTCGACGGCGAATGCATGATCCAGACCAAAGATCGTCTTTGGTAGTGATTCTCCATGCAATGGTGGTTGCGGCTATTCGATATGGATATTCCGACGATAGCATCACTTCTCAAGCTGAAGCGGAATCCAGGGGTAAGACGTCGAGGAGTATTGTCGTTCTAACAGCCATGGATGATCTATCAGTTGAGAACCTACAAGCCTTGATTATAATTGCCTTTGATGATGTTAGTCACATATTGCACATCCGATTCATTCAAGTTTACAGGAACACTGACTAGCTTCGAGATCGGAAATGGAAATACCTCTAGGGCATGGTCAATTGTTGGTTCTTTAACGAGGACTGTGGAGTATCTTCGCCTCAGTGTCGAAGACGAAGATCATGACACCCAAAGGCTATTAAAACCTTTACTTTCCTTACCACCCTCCCGCAAATGGGTGGAAGAAGAAGAAAGGAGACGAGTTTTCTGGAACATATTCAATTTAGACCGATTTTGCTCAGTTGCAACAGGGTATGATGAACGCCTTCTAATTACTCATATGATTTGACTCGCTTGAAGTGACATTCTAATCTTGCTTTCTGATAGGTGGAATACCAGTCTTACAGCAGATGATGTCCATAGAAGGCTTCCTGCCGATGGGGGCCTTTGGCATCGGGAGGAGCAAGTGACGACTCCATTTTTTGGCATCTGGGATCGATCTGAAGCCCGAATTGGGAACTCAATCGCTTTTCTGCCGGCGCAATACTCAAGCGTTCCAAAGAGTCCTGAGTCCCAAGAGGAGTCGCCAGCCCAGTACGGATCTCCACAATTGGTCTCTCCTGGTACGATGCAACCAGACATGTCAACGGTGGGAGCATTTGCCTATTGTATAGAGGCAACCGAGTCACTCAGCAGAGTCACGACATTTTTCCTTCAACAAAAGATAAATTTCGAGGACCGACGTGAGGTTAGTGGTTGGCTAACTAGATTTAAAGAGTTAGACCTTCGGCTTGTTCAGTAAGGGAATTCACTTTCTCCTTTGTGGTGAATACTACTAAATTTGCAATAGTTGGAAGATGTTTCTCCCCCAGAAGTGGAGGGATTCCAACATCTCTCGCCAGCCTACGCTAGTTAATATGGATCCCAATCTTACACTCGCGCATGTTACCCACAACACATCAATGATCTTGCTGCATCAGCGAATAGGATACCCACCCGCAGAGTGGGCGAATATCGTTCGACTACCTAGTGTCTGCAGTGCTGAGACATGCCAAAATGCAGCAATGGAGATCCAGAACATGACTAGCAAGTATCTGGACAATACTGCCTCAATATATCCTGTCTCGAACCAATTCGTCTTTTGCGTGTTTGTCGCTGCCCGTGTTTTATTAGGTAAGAGACATGAAAGTGGTCGAATTGCAGACTTGGGATTGCTATAATACTAAAGTTTGATAATAGTTCACTGGCGCTACTACAGTACAGAGCTACCGCAAGAGCTCTGGCATCTAGTCGATAGTCTTGAGGAGATGGCCCGACGATGGCGTGGATCTGCTTCATCGAATTTACCACCAAGCCGATGCCTTGCAAGTACATACGCGGATCACCTCCGGGATCTTCATAAGCGTTGCCTGGCAGCTCCAAACTTCAATGTTGATGTACTTGGATACTCGACCGTCGTCTCAAATCCCCACGCTCCCTCGGCTTCCGGATCAGTTCAAACTAGCCATTCCCCGCTAATCTCACGGAACTACGAGTACACGAAAAGCCCACGGAAAAATAGTCCAGCCTTAAGTGCACCTGAAAGAATCGATGCAGCTTTGTCTGGGCCTGAAATACAGTGGAGTCAGTCTGGGGAATTTATCTCTCCTCGAAATGGGAACCCACAACTTGATCAGTCGATAATGAGCTACCCAGTGAATGGTCACCACCAAGCAGATGAGCTTTCCAATATCTCTTACCTTCTTCTTGATCAACGGTTTATGGATATGGATCGTGTGATAAGCCTAGAAGATATGATGTTCGCAAACACTATGGCATCCGCAGACGGGTTGACAGGCGCCTTGTCGGGCATGAATGGTCAGATCTAATGTACAGCTTTGGAACAGAATTGCTAGTATAATAATATTCTTCTACACATACTAACTGTCTTCTATCCTATAAAGCCAAGTCTTCCTATTTATTCTCGTCCAACCAACGGCGCTTCTATAATGATGATCAGGCATTCAAATTGGATAAAGGAAAGGGAAAATCAAGTCAGACAAGCCCCATTCGAAGGAGTCGATTTCCGAACTCGATCAAATAATAATCGCCATAAACAAGACCGTGATCCCAGTATCGACGATGATCCTGAGCATTGAAATTCGCAGTTGCATTCTTCAGAATAGCGTCAAAGCTCGTATCAGACTGCACATCCTGGACGGAAATATGATTATTCTCGATTGAAATTGATGACTTCTGTGCCAGAGAAAAGGCAAGAGTATCTTCAACGATAAGCAATGCAGAATCAAGATATCGACGACCCTGTGTATATTCACCGAGGGAGATCAGACTTTGTGCCAGTATCAGCATGCCATTTGCAGCAATCACGCCAGCCGACGAGTCACGTAGCGGGTCTGTTTCATCAATAGGGGCATCCCAGTCCCACAATGGTACAAAGCGTCCACACGTTCGACTCGAAGATTTGTCCTCCCCAGGCGTGTAGATGTTTCGCTTTTGCTCTACACATGACGGAGATCCTTCCAGACGTAGAAGAAAATATTCAGCCAGTCCACGAGAAGCTGTGAGAAACTCCTCTTGACCCGTCCACTGAAAAGTTTGGGCATAGCCGAGGATACCCCATGCTTGACCTCGAGCCCAAGTTGAATCTTTCGCGTATCCCTGACCAGTGCGAGTTTCCTTGAGATCGCCAGTTCTAGGATCGAAGTTGGTTACATGGACTGTGCTGAACAGCGGACCATCATATCCCTCCCGATACGAGAATTTGCCTGTCTCGTGGCGGAGATGAGCACGCAGAAGTTTGTGAGCATGGGTGGTGGCCGCAGTTGAAAAAGCCTTCTTGCCGGTATGCGCTGCGGCATAGTATAGGAGATCAAGATTGCACATCGAGTCGATGATGACCAAAAAGTCTTCGTCCATGGATGTGATGTTCACGCCATTTTGCGTGAGTTGGTCCCAGGATCGGATGGCGCCCAGCGTCGGGTTATATCGCGAGTAGAGGCTTTCAGCAGCGGTTATGATAGTTGATAGAGCACTCTCATCGTGGAACAACTCCCATCTGGGCCTCATTGAAGGCTGGATAATGAACGACATGTCATGCGTATCGGTGCGAAGACCCATTCTGTGAATTGGCTCTGACCATATTTCCCCTAGTCTCTGTAATTCCTTTAGAATGAGTCTTTTGTCATCCTCTGTGTTGGTCGATTGTGGAAACTTGATGAATCTTTCAATCAATGAATAAATTGAGCCGGGAAAGAAACCACATGTCCAGAAATCTGCTTCACGGCAATAGTATTTCCCAGCATCCGGACCAGACTGCGGGACATACTCTGGATAGACGGCGAGGGAGTTCTGAAAAACCGTTAGTTATTCTTAATTCGTAAAATGGATCAAATGAACCTTTCTTACGTTATTTTCGAGACATGTTCTGGCTGCTCGAAGGATCTTGGCTGTGATGTTTTTGTCATACAGTTCGATGAGTCGAGTCTCAAGAGATTGCGGCAGATGAGTTCCAGATATCCGAGTCTTCCTGGAGATGTCATTTTCATCATCCACGAAGCTGGGAAGATCAGTCATCTCAGGCCCTTTGGAGTCGGAGCTGTCGCTGAGATGATCCATGGGTGTGATAGAACCAGGCATGGTGGACAAGTGGGATCTTTGAAGATACTGATACATTAGTTGTATTCCTCAGAGCTCTGAGAGGTGATCCCTATATAGCAACAATATATGTTCCATTTTCTAGATTGTTCAATCCACTCTGCTAGTTGAAAATTGATGGTTGCGGCCGATACCTCGACCGATGCCCGAGACTTCGCCCGACGCCCGAGACGTGGTGGAATGATAGACCATACGGAGGGGTAAATATCAAACAGTTTCCGAAGTCCGTTTTTGATTCAAGCAGACCAGCACAATGCCTCCATTGAAGGGTTTCTCAGATAATGCATTTCGCACAAGAGAGGATGTGGCCACAGCAGCTCTGGCCTTGCTACGACCGCTAGTCCCCTATTTCTCAACTCACAAAGGTCGCATTCGTCTTCCAATATCAACCGGTGTCCATTTTGATGAAACAGCCGCCCAAGTTGAGGGATTCGTACGGCCCTTGTGGGCTGTCGCAACTCTTCTTCAATTTAACACTTCGACAATAGCGGATAACCCTACCGATGCTGCTCTGGCAGAAATCATCCAAGAGATAACCAAGCCATGGATATCGGGATTCTCGGCGGGTACGGATCCCGACAGTCCAGAGTATTGGGGGACTATCAATGACATGGACCAGCGAATGGTTGAAGCAGAAGTCGTTAGTTTCGCGCTGCTATCTGACCCAGTGAAGCTATTCTATGAACGTGACTTTAAGACACAAAGAAACATCACGGCGTGGCTTCGTGGAATGAATGGGAAAGCTATGCCGCCCAATAATTGGCGATGGTTCCGAGTCTTCTCCAACCTTGCACTTATGAAAGTCTGTGGAGTTCCGGCTAGTGAACTCATTGAAGAGATGAACGCGGATCTGGAAATCCTTGATTCATTCTATCTCGAGGATGGCTGGTCGGGCGACGGCCCTTGGCTCTCTACAAAGGAGGAAGAAGAGCAAGAATTAGAATTCGAGCGAATAAGACGCCGGGATATAGTTGGCAAAGGTCGTCAGGTAGATTACTATTCTGGTAGTTTCGCGATCCAGTTTAGTCAATTGCTATTTGCCAAATATGCCGAGGATATTGATCCTGAGCGAGTTTCTCGATATAGACAACAAGCACGGGAATTTGGAGCTTCTTTCTGGCGGTACTTTGACTCCGATGGTATGCCGAGTCGATATTTTTATAGATCATACTCAATGGCTAATTTCTCTAGGCTCTGCTATCCCCTTTGGTCGGTCTCTGACATATCGTTTCTCCTGCGGTGCCTTTTTCTCCGCATTAGCAGTCAGTCCTGTGGCCGATATACCATGGCCATTGTCAACACCGGGTCAAGTCAAGGGATTTCTACTGCGGCACCTGCGATGGTGGGCAGATCATTCAAGCGATATTTTTCACCAGGATGGAACACTGAGTATTGGATGGTTATACCCGTTAGTAGATCACGACTTCATATAAGAAGGGTATCACGAAAACAATACTAACAGATCTGTAGGAACATGTATATGAGCGAAGACTATAACTCGCCTCAATCTCCATATTGGTGTTTAAAGACATTAATTGCAGTATCTCTCACAAGGGATAGCGACTTTTGGGAAGCAGAAGAGGAACCATATCCCTCTTTCTTCCAACCTATCCTTGTGCCTGCTCCAAGACAAATCCTCAGCAATCACCCGGGAGGCAATCATCATTTCTGTCTCTCTCCTGCACAGTTCGTCGCATGGCCGATGAAAGCAACACAAGCCAAGTATTCCAAGTTCGAATACTCCTCCAGCTTCGGATTTTCGGTTCCCACAGGCCCTTTGATTCAGCAGATTGCCCCAGATTGTACCTTAGCCCTGAGCAGGGACGGTGCAGAGACATGGGCAGTGAAATGGAAATGCTCTGAGCCTGAATTTCCGACGATTCAATTGAAAACTTCCACCGGCCTACACCCAATCTCCGTGGCTTCTGTCCGGTGGTTTCCTTGGGGAGATCGACAGGTTGAAGTGAAAACGACACTCATTCCACCCACTGATAAATGGCCAGACTGGCATGTTCGAGTTCATCGTATTCGCATCAATTCTCCTCTACGCACATTGCATACTGTTGAAGGTGGATTTTCTTCTCCGGGTCGAAGATTGCATGACGGATCAAAGTTACCTGTTCTCGGCGCCATGGATGGAAAATTGAGAATTGAAACTGATTGTGAAGGTGTATTCGAGGATAAAGATTCAGTATTGATTCTCTCTTCAGGTTCAGCGAGCGGTATTTCAAGCGGGCCTGTGCTGGGTTGCTCCTCAAAGAACTTACCACTGAGGGCTCAGGCTCTCAAGCCTGATGCCAATACGAACATTGCTCACCAGAGAAGCTTGATACCTGTGATCGAGCGGGATTTACCTCCTGATTTATCAGCAGGTGATGAGTTCGTTTTCATCACCCGTGTGTTTGCAATTTCTGCATGTACCCGAAATACAGAAACAAGAAAGAGTCTCGAAGAACGGTGGGGAGATCAGCCAATTATTTTAGTAGAGGGGGAGAACTATGATGGTGACTCTATAGTTCTGAATACCTAGACAAGAGATAACCTTCTCTATGGGACTTCGAAACTTTATCACAGTATCCTTACGAATGTAAATGAGCATATATCTGATTAATTTGTTCAAATTCCCTGTCATATACCAATATCTCCGATTCTCTAGTATCTACTTGGTGTAGTGGGGAGTATCGGCCTGCCATCCAGTATAGGGATTATGTAAGGAAATTGGCCTAATTTGGAAGGGAGCTTATATACATTCATTTAGATAGCATCTTTAGCATCACACACAGAGTATCAATTACACGAGTTCCGGCCTATTCGAGAGAGTGCTAGCAGTTAGCCCTAGTTGGGGTGTTGTTTACCCTCATCCTTCTGCCCCATTCGACCTGCACGTACCGACCGTGCTGCCTCGAGCATCCCATCCCGTTTCATTGGGTAGCTACTAGGAAACCGAAGATACAATGCGATGCAGGTTTCCATAATCCAGGCTAAAATAAAAATGAAAATGTACACTAATGATCCAAGTAATCAATATAGTGGTTCTATGATTAAAGATAGTGATTTCTTTTAAGAGCCCTTGTTAAGGGGCTAGAGACTGTTTGGAAACACTTGTCTATTGCACTGATTGCGGCTATAGAGCGCCGAACTTTATCGCGAATTCCTACGAGAAATGCAGGATACAAAGAACATAACATTTTGGAAATCGTTAAAGAAAAGCTCTCTTAATGGAATTCACGAGGTCTATCGCACGCAATTAGGGAGTGAATACTAGTACAAATCAAATACCTCGTGAGGGCAATAAAACCAGTCCGTTCACGACTCAAATCCTGTAATTTAGCTCAGGTACTAACATTAGCTTTCGGGAATCCCATACAGCATGAGCGTGAAGGAAGACATAAGAATAGAAGACGAGAAGCTTTGAAAATCAAATTCTGCAGAAGCGAAATCTCACGTAGAAAGTCACATAGGCTCAGCGTGCGTGGCCAGAGATGAAAAATCACAGATTGGTACGTCTAGATGAGAAGTCCCAGGAAAGCAGCGACAGATCCCAATAGAAGGCTTGAAGCAATAGAGATGCTTGAGGCCGAGTTGAAGACAGGTGTGGAACTAGCGGATGGGATTGCACTGGAGGTAGGCTGTCTGTTGGCGCTGGTGCTCCAAGTAGGGGAAGCAGCAGCAGGTGCAGGGACCTTTCCGGTGTTAACGGGGGATGCACCACTAGGACCAGCCGGTACAAGACCAACAGTCTGGGTAGCACCCTCCGCTGTCTCAGTATTGGTGACGAAAGTGACCTGGGGAACAGTCACAGTGCGAGTTCCATAGGTGATTGTCGTGCATGGAAGAGCAGGAGCAGAGGTAACGGCACCTGCAGAGGAAGTACCTCCAATAGCGTCGACACCACTGGTGCCAGCGGGGGCGGGAACGGAGACAGTTGGAGCCAAGGTGATTGTGGATGGGACCGCAGTCACAATGCCAGGGTTCTGGTCAACCCAATGGGCGCAGATTCCAGTGAAGTAGGACAGTGCAGAGGAAATCTCCTCCTTAGATCCACCCCAGGCCTGGATACAAGAGATAACCTTCTTAGTGAACTCCTTGTTGGGACAGAAGCAGGAGGCATCACTGTTTGAGCTACACTTGGGAGCCAGTGTAAGCCAGGTGTTGAGACACTGAGGCACAGTATTTGGGCAAGGAGACGAAGGAGCTGGGGTGGAGCCGGTTACAGGCGAAGTGCCAGAAGGAGCAGGGCCACCAGTCACGGAGACAGTCTCGCCCGGGGAGGTTGCGCTTGCACTACACTTGGTGCAGACAGTGGAAGTGGAAGTCAGAGTCACTGTCGACACAGTTGTACCTGTGGTCACAACGGAAGATCCGCCAGTGGTGATTGTGCTAGTCACAGGGCAAGTGGTGACTGTAGTATAAGTCACCAGGGTAGTTGTGGTGTCTTCGGGGGCCGCAGGCGTAGAACCGGCATCAACACTAGATGGGTTTGACGGTGCTGGGGTCTCTCCGGGACTGGGAGTGACTCCAGGGACAGCAGGGGTAGTCTCGGTGATGGCAGGTGTTGTCGCTGGGATACCAGGAGCAGTAGTTGCTCCACCAGTACACTTGGTACAGATAGTCGAGGTGGAGGTCAGAGTCACAGTAGAAACAGTGGTGCCGGTGGTGACGATAGAAGATCCTCCAGTAGTGATGGTATCAGTGACAGGGCAGGTGGTGACGGTAGTGTAGGTCACCAAAGTAGTTGTCGAGCCCTCGGGCACAGCAGGAGTTGATCCAGCATCGACACTGGAAGGAACAGATAGAGTCGATGTGACAGATGTAACAGCAGGCGTGGTATCAGTCTCAGCAGGGGCTGTCTCAGTGATCGTGGGAGTAGAGCCAGGAATGATAGGGGTGCTCTGGGAGGCACCAGGAGCTGTCGCAGAACCAGTGCACTTAGTGCAGATGACAGATGTAGAGGTCAAGGTCACCGTGGAAACAGTGGTGCCAGTTGTGACGATAGAGGAGCCTCCAGTGGTAACTGTGCTAGTTACTGGGCAGGTAGTGACAGTAGTGAAAGTCACAACAGTGGTTGTAGAGTCCTCAGACACAGTGGGAGTCGAAGTTCCAACTGGGGGCGCAGGCGATGTGACAGGCGATGTTCCACTAGGGACATTTGGAGTAGAGACAACTGGGGGAGTCGCCACTGGAGGAGTACCCTGGGGGGAAGATGGGGTCGATTCAACAGGAGTCGACTCAGCTGGCGGCGTTCCAGCCGAAGATGTTCCAACAGGAGATGTTCCAACGGGAGATGTTTCAGCAGGAGATGTTCCAACGGGAGTCGATTCAACTGGTGTACCGGCAGGGTTGGTTTCCGTGACAGGGCAAACAGTAGTGTAGGCGGGAATTGTCGAAGTCACAACAGTAGTGGAGTCAGCAGGGCAATCAGTGACCGTAGGAGCACAGCTGGTGATAGTAATCTCGCTAGTAGTGTAAACAGTCGAGGTAGTCATCCTGCCCGGAGTACCAGCAGGCGGATTGGTTGTACCCACAACAGGAGTGCTGATTCCAGCAGCCGATGAAGGAACGGAAACGGTAGGGACTGGCAGAGATGGGCTGTGAGGAACAGAGACTCCTGGCTTTCCGGGAACAGACACAACGGTGCTTCCAGCAGGGGAAGATGCCGAGGGCGACGAGATTCCAGGCACAGATACCGCCGGGGTAGTGGTAGGTCCAGTAGGCAAGGTTGTAGCAGTGTTACCCGGGGTACAATCAAAGCCGATTGTGTAGATACCAAAGTCGCAGCTCTCGTGCTCGCTGTCCTCAGGTAGCTCGAAGGAGACTGAAGTTGCGCCACCACACTGATCGTTCTCGATGGTGGTTCCGGAAGACGAGCAAGAGGCGGTGTTTCGGCAAGAAGAGCCATCAGGCATGCCATAGATAATGTTCAGATCGGTTTCTAAGGAGGTAGAAATATGGAAATGAGTGACGGAGAAGGCGTTCTCCTCAGAACCAGCACCGCAGCTGAAAGATGGACCAGACGAGCTGCTACCACTTGAACTGCCAGAGCTGCTGCTGGATCCGCTGCCTCGGGAGGCAGAACCGGTGATGCATTTTTGCTAGAACAGACATGTTATTACATATCATCAAATAAAGGTATATCAAAGGTCAAAAGTCACAAGGAACTTACACCACGCTTGGAGAGACCAGCTCCTCCAAAGCTATCACTGCACGAGAAACCGGAAAAGTCGAAGCCTCCATATTGCGCGAACGAGCCACTGGCTAAGTCCAGCCAGTCGAAACCCTTCTGCTGGTGCTCGTTACATTTGTTGGGAGAACGACCTGGGCTGGAGTAGCATTTCTCAGAGCCCCAGTACTACAAAAAGGTGATGTTAGCAAAAGATTCCGAGAGAAACTCCAGCACAGCTTCAGCATGTCTTCTCAAAGATCAACATACCCCAGTAGTGGCCTGAGCAGCAGCCAGCAGCGTAACGAACGCGAATGAAGTAGCACCCTTCATGTTGAAGCGAGAAGTGTCAACGAGCGACAACGAGATCAGCGAAGGAAAAAGAAGCAAGAAGATGGACTATCTTCTTTTATTCGATAAGTAAAAGAAGAAGAAAAGATGTCGAAAGAGAAGATGAGTATGTATGATAAAGAGAGAGACAGAGAGAGAGATGGTTGAAAGAAGAGAACTGAGAGGTGGAAAATGGCAAGATGAGTGAATATCAACAATCAACAAGCCTTGCAGGCAGCGAGTGGAACAGGGAAGAGTTTCCCCCGAAGTGAAGTTGAATGGACAATCCAAATCAATTAGAGAGACAATCAAAGAAAAATTGAATCAAATAGAGTCCAAAGAAGGACAAAAATTACAGAAAGAAAAAAGAGAGAAAAAAGAAACAATGCTTTGAAGATCAACTTTTTTTGGTGGGCGAAGCCTTCTTTAAGCAATCCGGCATAACCGCCAAGGGTCTTCTCTTCAACTACACATCACAATCCACTCTCTCCGTTCATGAATACCCACTGGCGCCATTCGAGACTCTAGAGCTCAGCTTGTTCTTTTGCAGTTTGCAGCATTGTGACAAGCGAGTGGTAAGACATCTTGTCAGAGGTGTCTGTTGCTTCTTCCAATCGGCACAGACCTCGCCGGGCAGATGAAACAAGATGGCGCCCACCACCGTGCTGGGGAAGATCCAGTCAGCTCCCTGGGATTGGCACAACCTGCTAGTGCAGGAACAGAATGGGACCACTGCTGCCAAGGGTCCTAAGTCAATGGCCACAGGATAGGCTAACACTTCTACATACTACACCTCCACAGGGGAATAGTTACCACCTCCGGCGTGATCCGTTAAAGTGACTAAATAGGAGGTCGGAGAACACCACGAGCCAATTGCAAGAGGACGCTAAGGTCGAAAAATAGCCCCACGATTGGAGACTCTCGTCAGGAATAGATCATGGTTGTACAAAGCCGCCGGATCGACGGTGTTTGCATGTAGAATAATGACAGCGTGGGAAGTGAGAGAGCTTGATGCCTGACTACGATCGTCAACATAACAATCGGGTTATGATCGTCGCCTTTGTCAGTCTTCTTAGGATGAATCCGTGAACTTCTGCAATTGTGACTCCACTAGCGGGGCTCGATGCGCATACTTTTATGCACAGATTGCTGGACTGGGCGGTATGCTACAAGGTATACGTTCTCGCACTTCATACCTATTCTCCCCACGACACGGTCTTTTCTCCAGATCGCACTTATTCAAAGCCCGACTGAGGAGGTAAACCCTCGTTTTCCCTGCAGTTTCTACCTGCAGGTTGAGCCAAAAAAAGAAACACAAGTGTTGAAAGCCCGCTTGCCGCCGGTGTCGCGCCCTGAGTATTTCTCGATGGAGACTGGTCAACCTGTTCCCCACAACAATCATAGGGCCATCCTTCCTGACAGCACAAAGACCTAGCCCTGACTACCGATGGTCCCGTGCTTTACAGTGTGATTAACATATCCGATCACTGATCAGCAATCACCATAGACCTCTACAATTGGAGGGGTGGGGATTCTACATAGACGCCAGGCGAAATTATGACTGGCCAACCAGAGCTCATCGCGCCGTGATAATTGACAACCGCCAAAAGCAAAGTTCAGCAGGCAACGACTCTTCACATGAACAATGCTCCTGTAGGCTTGACAAATGCCACCGTTCACCGGTTCTCTGCCATTTTCTCCGTGCTTCTGTTGATTGATTTCTCAGGGGTAAACCCGAGCAACTGTTTAGTGGCGCCGAACCTGGGGCTTTAGCTTGTCTCGTCTCCCTGGGTGGCGTCGGTACCTGAACGGATGTCAAGTCTCATCCGGGCTTGGTTTGAGCCAAGAGCGAATCTGTCAAGCCCCGAACGGTCCAGAAAAACCGTCGAATGGATTGTTGAGGCCAGACCTTGCAGTGCGTGGTCAGAGCTATACTTCTCCTGATCCTACGAAAGCTCACACCAAGCCTGTGCATTGACTGAGTTGACAGTTCGGTCACCTCCAGTTTCCTATTCTATCTCACTTGGCCTAGGTGTATATATCTAAGGGATATTTCTGCTCTGCCCCACCCAGTCCAGTTTTAGCGGGGCGAGTAAAAGAGGAAAAGACAAGCCGAGACAGCAAAAAGTGTTGTCAAGATATCGGATCAGTCGGCTGTAGGCCTTTTTTACTCTCTCAGACAAGGGCCATGTCGTTTCGCATGAATTAACTTGAACTCTTCTTTGACAGAAGCTCGTGATCGAAATGTTCAAGGCTCAAGAGAAGAGAGTTCTTTGACGCCCCTGTAATGTTTCATAATGGCATTACTTCGCCCTAAAAATACCAGCGAATGGGGCTGGCATTAGCGTGACATCGAGTCGCCAGCTTGAAAGGAATAATGTTGGTCATTGTATGGAGTAGTAATTGTACAGTATTACGTCCCGAAACTGCTGCAACCGCCGACACTTTGCGAGCGATTATTGAGCCCCTCCGCCAAGAAAGACTAGACTTCATCAAGAATTTTTCCGAATTATCCATGTCATTAAGACCTGTATTGTTTCTTACGTAGCTTACACAGATTTCCCAAGTATGTATGTTCTTGTAAGTTTAGTATCACCTCCAAAGCAACATCTCAAGGATCGGTACCAAGCCTATATAGAGAAGTCTGTATATAACAAACTCTATCGCCGAGTGGTACACCCCAACAAGCGAGAAACTCATGATCATTATTTTGAATGCGGTCTTTCAGATCGTACTACGATCTGAAGGTAGTAATGTATCAACACAAAGATATTTTGACTTAGTTCTTAGTATACTAAAGTTCCCTTACATCACAAATGCATGAAAATGGCTTCCTATTTCCGGTCACTTACTACCTTTAGATCATTTTGCTCTCACTGGTCCATCAGTGAATTCTAGCTCTTCGGATCATCAGCGTTTACAGGGTTATAATGAAGATATATCTTTTCTTGAGGGAGAGATCTCCAAGGACGGGGATCTCTGGATCTCGGGAATTACCATATAGAGTAATCCTGTATCCAATGAGAATGAAATCCATAGATCTGAGCTAAACCTAAATAGGTAATTTCCTGGCCAATGAACAGTCTTATATCTCATTTTTTTTGGACAGAGATGGCATAGCTGCAAGACGATGCACCGTATTCTAAAGAACGTAAATCACGGTATCGAGACTGATACAGGAATATCATTATTCCGATAAAAGTCCAGACATGGTCTAGTGTTTCTTGGCAGTAGAGTGTATACGATTTCAAGACGTATTGTATCTAAAGAACGATGATTCATCTTTCCAGATTTGTTTGTTCAAATTTGTTTAAGTTCCTCCATAGTTCAAGGCAAGGTTACATTTTGCTTGACCGTGCATCGATGTGGCTGGATGTTTTCGCGAGAACTCGTTTCAGAAACTGTTTGGGTCGGCTTAAGGCTGGCTAGCGACGGCACACGTCTCATGCAGGAAGTGTTTCCCTGTTTCATCTTTTCTGCACACCAACTTGAACTTGAAGAATTAGTTGCTTGGGATTTGGTACGTTATCCTTGAGAGCTATTTATTAATTCCCAGAAAAGCAGGGTACTGCAACACATCACGTAATCGTATTTAGGGGATCTATACGAACCAAGGAAGTTCTCTTCTTGGAAGTTGGATCCGCTCAGGCGTATGTTTCGAGACTATATGTGTATCATGATGGCCAAGCCCATAGCTACCATAACAACCCGTCTTGGGAAGCTTGTGTGGAGAATTTGCATAGGGCAGCTAACGCCGTTCTCTCTGTTGTATTGTGTACCCCATGGGCTTGGGACGGTGTTATATTTGATAACATAGCTCTTAGGCCGGTGTAGCTAGTTTCTTTCTCTCAGACTAACAAAGACGACCTGCCAAGATGCCTTACACTAGCTGATATACCCTAGCTACTGTTTAGATGCCATGGTTAACCCACACCTCATTGACATGGCCTCCACAACACTAGCAGGGGTCTCAAGCATGGGGTAATCAATCTCAGATTCAGGCACAGCCTGGCAGACTATTTTCATTACGAAACAGTACTACTATGTTATACTTCAATACTACTGACAGTAGCTTCCGGTGAATGTCTACTTGGAAGAGAAATATTTCGGTATTTCTTTTTATTTTGGCTGATAAATAATCACGACATATCGATAGCTCATACAGGAAAAGATCAAGATAACTCCGGGAATAAGCAATAGGTATCACCTTCTCCTGCAAGTTTCTAAGGAGAATATGGCAAGAAAAAAGAAAGATGACAAAATGAAAAATCAGAGAATGAAATGAAAGTGGCAACATAAGCATCCCATGCACAAAACAGCAATCGATCAACTTTTGGGTCATCGGAGCCAGCATTGATCAATATTTGAAACCATGGAATGTGGGGTGCGCAGCTGATAGCATTCCTCATCTCCAGGTACAGGAAGAGGGAGATCTGACCAGGAGGTTAGGATACTAGCTAGCGACTCTGAGAAAACATCGCTGCGTCCCAGGAGCCAAGTCTACCAGAGACTCGAAACAATTGAACAGCGTCCGTGTGTATCGTGCGATCTTACTTAAATCGAAACTTCGTGATTCATTAGTTGCTGGATGATCCAGCTGGGTTTTGTCTAATAGCGCTTGTAGTGCGCAGAGACCAAGGGAAGATGTGAGTCTCAAAGAGGTACTTGTGTACGGCGTTGTGCGTCCATGAGCTTGCGTCGTACAGCCTCGCCTCCCGCGTAACCACTAGCTTTACGCTTTCTAGTGGGGGTGCGTTGATCAGCGTGTTTGGCGTGTCTGAAAACACTGGCCGGTCGAGAGGGGGAATTGGCGGGCATAAATTCACGGTGCTGAGGGAGACGAAGAAGGGCCTGGTAACGGTTGTGGTTGCGACGAAAGGCGGTCACGATACCCTTATCCAGATGGTTCAGGAAACGCTCAGCATTGGTGTCATGCTGTTCGGAGTTCTTGCGGGTTGGGGTGGGTGTTCCCATGGGCTGAATCGAAGATCCACCAGCCATGGGGGAGATGAAAGATTCGTCATCGAAAGCCTTGCCCATATCTTCGTCTTGTTCTTGTTCTTCATCAGAAGATCCATCGCCGAAGTCGATAAAATCATCAACGTTGAGGGCAGACTCGGGATCATCTTCGTCATCATCCTCGAAGGAGCTGTCAACATTGAATTCTTGCGATGGGTAAAATGCCTCAGGTGGGCCCATAACTTGGCCTCCAGGGGTGATATCGTTGCCAAGAGCGGTCATCATCAAGTTGGCACCAGAAGCAAGCATGGGACTGAAGTCTGTCTGGTTTGGAGAGGTCAGGGCATCAGTATCGCTTTCGTCGACCAAATGCAGAGTTGTTTGGCGGGGGCTGTTGTTGGCTGTTCCCGGCACACTATTGGCAGCCGATTCAAGCCAGTCGTGTCGGGAGGAGGCATAAGCTGGGATGATGACAAGATGTTTGCCGGTGCAATCGACAAGAGCAACAGGCTTGTGAGGGTCAGCCACGAAGGTGCCCATGATAGGACCTCGCCGGCGGGGGAGAGTGTCAGTCTTGTCATCACCAGTCACGGTCAGAGAGTCGGTAGAATCACGTCGGAGAAGAGATCTGGGATGGGTGATGGTTGCTGGTGGGGGCAAATCCTCGTCGGTGGTATCGCCATCGTCGGCTGGAAGAAAATTAGCATATCAACTAGGCAGAGCAAATAAGTGAGTAGCGTACTCTCGTAACCACTCAGGCTACCCTCAGATGTCCCATCGGACTCGACGTGATAGATATTACTATGGCCATAATCGGCATCGCCAAACATCTCTTCAGACTGTCGGCGATGGCTGCGGTTGTTGTCATGGTCATTCTCGATCATCCGACGCAGGTGGGGATCCAGTGAGTCTTGTTGAAGGAAATCACCCGGAATCTCATCATCCGTGTGCGACTCGCTGTCAGAAGAGGAATCTGATCGCTCTTCGAAGTGCACACGTCGAGCCACGGGTGTTTCTACGGCTTCACTAGCCATGTCAGTTTCCCCGAAGGTGTCCATGGCAGTGTAAAGCTGCTCTTCGTCGAAAAACGAGGCAGCGGGCAGAAGCATGGATTCGCCAAAGATCTCAGTGCTATTCCACTGGCTATCATTGGCTTCGGATGGTGGCATTATACGGTGCTCAGACTCATCCATGATCATCATTTCCTCAAGCTTCTCCACATCTTGTTCTTCATCATCGGCATCGGTAATATAATCAACGCCGGCGTACACATCGTCAGAGCTATCATTGGAGTCGCTAGCATCGCTTCCAAAATCGTACTCGTCATCGGAAACCCGTCTTCGCTTGGCTTTTACGGGTTGACGCCCCGTCTTGCGAGAGATATTTGGTCGACGACGACCATAAGACCGCTGTGCTAACGGTTGGTCCTCCTCGTCATCTGCATCATCTTCCGAGTCGTCGCCCTCTTCACTGAGATCTTCAAGAGAAGAGACACTGGAAACACTGGAGACGGATGAAGAGGACGCCCGGCGTTTTCGGTCAGATAAGCCATGTCCGCCAGAACGGCTATTGCCTGACTTTTTGGACTGGCTTAAAGCCTTGTGTGTAAGATCGAGGTGTCGCATAGTGTTCGACTTGGGAGATACTGTAATAGAATCTGTGGTTTTTGAACAGATTTGAAAAGATCGATTCAAGGCGGATTGACTTGTTTGTGTAGTTCAATTTTTTTTTTCCAAGTTGGTGGTTGTAAGAGAAGGTGGGATGTCGAATTTTTTTTTCTCCTCTTTTAGGGGGACTGGAGTGTAATTGAGGAGGCGAGTTGATAGATAGGTAATTGTTGGAATTAAAAATTGACCAGAAGAGTTCAGAGTTGTAGTCCTTGGAGTTCAGAAAAGGAGATATCGAGGAGAGAAGGGTGGTCGTCAAGGGCGGGTGAAGAGAGGAGGGATAGGTAGAGAGAAAGGGTAGGGATCTTGGTATTGATTGATCGTAACCACGAAAGCACCTCCAGTCCAACGGGGACGTCAAAGTGCTTCTTCTGGGACTGTACTCAGGGGCAATTCCAACGCTTCAGAGCGGGCGTTGAAAGAGAAAACAATATCGTCAAGTGGAATTGAAGGTTCGGAGCTGCAGGACTGAGGAACCAGGGAGGGTTCCCCAGCGGGAGATTTACAGCTGCACGGAAGCCATTTGGAATTCTCGACGATATCAGAAGGGTATATGGTGTAAATGGGAAGTCAAAAGTGTAAGGGAGTAGAGTCTGGAAGCAGTCCGAAAGATGTTTTGAGGATGAGAAGAAAAGAGGAAGAAGAGAAGGTCGACTTGAAGGGAAGTCGATTTTTCCCGCCAAACCGAAAAGTGGGGCAATTCTACCGTCTTTCATTCGCCCGCGCGGTTCACCGCATCTTTTTGAGCCAATCACGGCGAGTCCAGATGCAAGCAGTACAAGCAAGTTATTCGTACGGAGTATACAAAGTCATTTACATCAGTTACTACAATTACATTTCTCATTCAAAATGAATACAATTCTTCATGGTACAATAACTAGACTCTGATTCATCTCCTAATACAAAAGTAGGAGTCATTCGAATAAAGTCTGCCTTGCATGAGGCTACTCCAAGCCAATCATGACGATCAGCGCTGCTACAAAAAAAAAGAGGGGGGGAAAATCTAAAAGCCCCCTCCAGCAATAGACACAAGCGCATCATTAGCGGGTCCAGCACGGGTTCCACGTCACGAAATATCCGACCAGCCAGGAGCCAAAGAAATGATTAAAGGAAAAGAAGAGAAAGAGGGGGAAAAGATGGGAGAACAACCTTGAACAATATCGGTTCGATGTACAGTACATACATACAACAGAATTTAGCATGTGGTTGCAGGTATTCTAGACGTCAACCTGCACAGGGCCGGGGCTGACCCGTGCATGATGATTCATAGCCAGATCAGAGTCGAGTCACGATACGATGAATCATATTGTTGACACGAAGGCAATTCTGGAAATCTTTTACATACAGCCTCTGTCGTGCTTGCTAATTGGCTGGGTATGAAGCGTCGTTGGGATTTTTTCCTTCCGCGGTGGCAACTCGGGATTGTCTATTCCGGCACAGCTCTGGAGCTGATGGACCCGTTCACTCCCCCCAATTCACTATCGACCCCTCTTCAATCTCTTATTTACCAAACACTCAAGGTTGTTCTTTCATAGACGGAAGAGGGGGAGGGGAAGAAGCGGTAAGCAGGGGGACAACAACACGGAATCCTGCGTGCATAAGATAGATCGACCGGGCTGATCAGCTTGGGCTCATCACAGTTGGGCGGCTATCTCCCCCGAATTTTGCTGCAAGGGATACAGAGGGACTTCCACCCTCATTCATTCAATCACTCTTTGCCCCCAATCTCTCGTGCCTGCAAGATCATCTCCCGCCCCGCAGTGGCTGGGGTGGAGATGAAAAATTCTCCCAGTGCCAATAATATCAACAGTCGATCCACGGCCAAAATCCGCTCCGCACTAGCCTATTTTTAAGCCTGGCGCTTTTGGAGAACACCTGTCCTGATTCTTCCGAGGTAGAAGAAGGAAAAAAATTTTCCAGAAGGTCCAAGAAGGTCCAAGTGGGCCTAATTGCAACGTCCGAGCAAGTACGGTCACTTCAAGTTAAGGGCTTTGAACGGACGCTTGTATATTCCGAAATTTTAGCTAGTGGTAGGCCGTACGTTCATTCCAGAACTTGAAGTTGAATGTCTTTGTTCGCGATATCTGTCATGCATAGCTAATTGCGGCTAGTTAGCTGCTTTATAGAAGCACGAGCAGTCAATCACCATAAGTGTAGCAAAGTATTGGTATCCTCTGGTCTTACGAATACTAGTGAACTTGTGAACACCGAATGAAAAACACTAGTATAAATTTGAACTAAACCCCTATCAAACGTGTACTTAAACCACCAAACGCCACTTTCCATACCATGTAATCAAATTGGCGGTACATTATATTAGATCATAAATGTTCACACTAATCATTGCAGAAGGGGCTCATGAAGCTCCATCATGTACCCGGATATGGTGAAATATTTGAGCTTTGTTCAACGGGCTGTTTGGATGATCTACCAAATATAGACAGACGAGACTTTGATCGAGTTGGAACAGGCCCCGGCCGAACATTTTCAACCTCACCGGTACCGCTCTGCGGGGACGAGACAGCAGTCACATCTACGGGCTCAGCCCGAGCTGCTTCAACTTTCCTCACACCTTCCCGGATCTCATCTGACGAGGCGCCCTGTGGAGCTGTTGTGGTCAGGGTCTCCGTGGCACGAATATTACTCTCGGGGTTATCTTCATTGAGCTTGTTGATTTCCTCTTCTGTCACTAATCGTTCATTCTCTAAACGAACCTCTCGTCCACGCTTGTGACAATACCATAGGACAAAGAGCAGGACTAAAGTAATCAATTATCAGCATATGACTAAAAATCCACTTCACTTGTCAGTACTTACTGAATAATGCCAGCGACCAAAGGACGTTCATTCCCAGTACAGCAGGGAAACGAGCTCGCAAGAAGGTCATAATTGACCGAAGCATTCCAATAATAGCAGCTGGTTTTGAAACAAGCTCCTTCAGACTGGGAACATTGAGACCCATCTTCTCAGCAGCGGCTGCAGCTTTTCCGACATTCTCTATATTGACACCACTCTTCGATGCCCTTTCGCTGGCCACGGCGATCATCTCAGGTGCTAAGGTCTCCGTCCACTTTTCGGGAAGCTTCTCGATCAGCTTCTGCATAGGACCAGGAAGTTTCGTATAAGTATCTTGGAGTTGTCGATTTCCATTTGTCAACAGCATCTCCAAATCGTGATAGGCCGTGGGAACACCATTAATGAGATCTTTGAAGATAAGTTTGAACTTTTTCAGTAGTTCCTGTGTTTCCTCGCTCATCGAAAATACTTTGTTGTTCTCTGCCGCCAAGTTTAAGTGCTCAAGGATATCCTTCATGTCTTCTTCATCCTTCTTAGCTTCGGGTCCGTCGCTGTTTGAAGTCGATTTCGCTGTCGCTGTAGAGCCGGAGTTGGATTTATCGTCATTGCTGGGACTCTTCTTCTGTAACGAGAAGAAATTCTGTCAGTATACTATATTTACTCGGGTATCAACAATCGCGATGCCCACCTTCTTGGAATCGGAGTCTTTCTTCCAGAAAATCGCGGTCCAGCGTTTCTTTTTCTTGTCTGATGATTTGCCATCTTGTTGTTTGGGGGCCTCGGATTGCGTATCAGGTGTGTCGTTGTTCTCCCGCGCCTCCTCTCCTAGCTCCTTGCCAAATTCCTCTGCTGGCGAAGCTGGAAGAGGGACATCTTGGGCAGTCTCTCTTAGTCCAGGCTGTGCAGGGCTCTCTGCAACGTTCTCTGCTAGCTTTGAATCGTTTGAATCCACTGGTCCAGCCGATCTGGGCGTATGCTCTTGCTGCGAGACAACTTGTTGGAGAAAGGCTTCATCCTCGGAGCTCAGGACGGGGTTCGGGGTCTGCATGATCTGCGAAGACCGGCGGCGGTTTTTAAGATAATCCATAGCCATGTTGATTAATACTGCACTGCTACCTGGACTGGTCGTTGGGCGAGAAGGAAAACGATCGAGGATACCTCAAAGAACGGGAAAACAGTCGAGGAAACGCGATGGGCGCGTAGGAAGGCAGGGGGTGAGCGCGTGCCCCCGTTCGATAGATCACTCTGCGAATTTGACTAACGCTGCAGGGTGATCGACAGTAGTTTCAAGCAGCTTCTATGGCAACCAGGGTCTTGTGAGAGGAAAGGTAGGGGCGCCAGAGCTAACGCTCAATATTATTATCATTCACCACCAGCTGCTGCGATCACCAGATGATATCACCGGTGGCTGGCATGTGGGACTGACCCCACACTCCCCTCATTGCCACAGCCACATATGTCAGCACAGCCACACTTTCAGCCCTAACTCTTTGGATCGCCAATGCTAAACAGGATAGAGTAGTACATACTCATAAAGCTTGAAAATAGCGATCGCGGGTGTCTGAGTCTTCGAGAGCCTCTATCCGGCTTTGAACTCATGGCGTAAATGGCTTGTTCATATATGACAGACATGCTAGTACTGCCATGCGATACATTCAGGTTGTCATGATCAAGGCAATGTGTTCCTCCAAGTTGGAGGTCGTAGGTCCTGAGGCTGTGGCGATAGATAAGTTTTACTGTCAATACCTATTGGTTACCTACTTCCATTGTCTAATTTGATTGCATGTATTCTGAGCGGTACAAGGAGCCGATATCTTTACACTGTGCTTCATTCCTCGAACCAAAAAGCCTTACTCCTCTTAGTACTGGTAGGAGTCGAATCGCAAGTGGAATTGAATTTAAAATTACTATGATATTGGAAATAAAATCACCAGAAAATATCTTACTATACCGAAGGTCCGAATGGCTAATGTTTGTCCGAACTCTTTCCTGTCTCTTGTACCCCTCCTTGAAGATGCGAGCCTACCCAGGTTAATACTCAGGCCTACATCGTTGTAACATGCCCAAGCAAGCCCTTTGCATCGGAGCAACGTCCGTTCGTCTGCATAATAGACGGAAGGCCTGTGTGTACCTCTAGCATTTTCGTCATGCAGGAAATTGACTTCCGGGGTATTTTCCTCTTTGATCGATTGGGTGTGTAGTCAAAGTCAGCGCCTCGGTTCATAAATGCCGAACCCTCAAGTGCCGGCTCGGCATCTTGGTCTTCGGGGCCATTTCGGGTTCATAAAAACAAAATTAATTAAGAATATCTACAAATCTGACCCTTTAGACCCTTACATCACATTAGATTCCAGGGCTAGGTTTCATTCAAGTTGTTCTCGTGCTGGCTCCACATGAGATGACCCTCAAGTTGACTCGTATGGTGCAGATTTGCTGTAAGAAAGTTTCTCATTTTCGGCTTGACTTCAAAGCTCGACAATATTATGGGCTAAGTCAAAGATCCTTGAAACTTCTTCTTTCAAGTCCTTGCATACTAGTAAATTAAATCCAAGGGCGTGATGTGACATTAACGCCCTGCTTAAGGTGTGACATAGTTCCCGAATCGCTACCGTACATTTATTTGACTTCGAGTGTTAAAGTACTAACGGGCAAGCTTCGGATGGCCTTTTAAATGCCTGATCTTGATACATAATTTGTCCAAATGGAGTTCTCAGAAACGACTTGGGGTTGCCGTTAAAGACCTTGAGTGCCGGGGTACAATACGCTTATTCCTTTGATACACTGAGCATGCCTGACTCGATCATGAACCTAGTTCCATCGACGCTAGCTTTCCCCACAGCGCCAGTTCTTGGGGCCGTCGGAGATCCTTAAACCAAGTCTGGACTTCTTGACATTCGAAACATGCAAAGCTCAGATTATAGAAAATGTCTTGGCCCGTATGACCTTCCACACACTCCACACACTCCACACACTAATTTAATACGGTCTTGGCTGGCTATGCCCACTAGTACTTCGTCCGCGGACGATATTACAAGTCAAGATTCAAACGCGGGGTAAATAATTGAGCTAAATATTACATGGATCTAAACATAATACGACTCTTCAAGTCCCGGAATAACTTGCTCAAGCCTCGGATGTTTTGTCTAATGTTGTACACTCTTAATCTTCTCAGGTATGATGCATAGTACTATCCACCCTACAGATCCCGATTTGCCCCAGGCGGGGACACTCCGTATTCACTTGCATCGACCTGTTTTAGCTTGATACTGTTCCCTTTTCATCGCGGAGACCATCTACAGAAATGCCTAGAAATAACTCAATAGATTCTCAATATCCTTGAACCGAGTCTTGCCGAGGCCAATATCAGCATTGTCGTAATGGCCACAAAAGTATTTAAGAGACATCTTCGCCAGCAATCTTTGGTGAAAAACAGCGGAAAACTCCATCAGCTCGCTCAAGACTCGACGCTGCCAAAATTTCTATCTAATCCATCTTCTTTCCTGTCAAGATGAAGTTTCTTGGTCTACTTGCTCTTGTCTCTCAAGCTATTGCAGCTCCTTCACTGCAATCACGGGCTACAACTGGTGTGTTGAACTTCCACTCTGATACAGTTACCTTCTCATATCTATAGCTACTAAATATTACTTCTCAATAGATACAGGTGCATTTGGCCCGCTTTCTCGGGCAGCAAAGCTCTCTTCTGCGGCCTATTCCGGGTGCCTTGGTAAGGCTTTCGATGTCACAATCACCAAGCAAATTCGCGATGTCTTAACCGACACCCAGGTGAGTAGGTCGTTAAAACAGCGATGGAGCCTTATTAACAATATAAGGGATACGTGGGATACTCTAAAGACAATAAGAAGATCTCGGTCGTGATGAGAGGCTCAACTACTGGTATTTTCTCTCCCTTTTTAGGTCTTGAAAATCGCTTGCTAACAATAACATAGTCACGGATATTCTTAACGATATCGACACCACGCTAGTTACTCCGTCAATCTCTGGAGTGAACTTCCCCTCTGGCGTAAAGATAATGAAAGGAATTAACCGTCCATGGTCTGCTGTACATGACGATGTGATCTCCGAGGTTAAATCACTGATCGCCAAGTATCCCGATTACACTTTGGAGTCAACTGGGCACTCTCTCGGTGGTGCACTCACCTACATTTCTTATGTTGCTCTTGCCCAGAACTTCCCCGATAAAGAAATTACAAGCAATGCCCTGGCAGCTTTCCCTATTGGCAACGAGGCCTGGGCGAACTTTGCCGGCTCTCTTAAGGGGACTATGAACCGCGGTAATAATGCTGGTGATGGTGTTCCTGTAAGTCTTTCGATGTTCAAAGTTTCCATTTGATTGAGATCAAATACTGACCTTAAACCCCATTGGTAGAATATGTATATCCCTATTCCATACAGCTTTCAGCACTACGGAACCGTGAGTTCAAGTTATCTCATTTCCTGAGTTCGCAAGGCGGCAGACTGCTAATCTTTAATGTACGCATACAGGAGTACTACAGCTCAGGACTTGCGATTACATGCAAGAAGTGCGAGGGTCAGCGTGATCGATCATGCTCTGCTGGAAATGGTTTGATTGGAGTGACTGCTGGTCACTTTCAAAGCTTCGGTGTGACTTTGGGTGCTGCTGGGTGCGGTCTTCTTTCTTAAGAAAATTTCTGAGTCCAAAATTTTTTGGGGTCATTTCAATCTCGAAATGGCTCCAGTTAGTTCAGAGTTTCCAAGTGTCCAATATGCTTCCTTGCGGGCAAGAAAGTATAGTTATCTTTACTTCGCAACTTGTCAGATATTACGAGTATATATATGTTGGAACATTCAACATGGCCGACATTCTACTAGTTAGCAATATGACTTGTTCTGTAGTATTTCAAATAATCATTTCTTTAAATCAATTTATTCACCACTTATCTTTATTCAATACATTAATCAATCTCCACTAGGCAGAACCCGCCGTGCATTTCACAAACGCCGATCGCGCAGCAATCAGCCAATCCCCAAGTTCCTTTTGACGCCACACTCCGAACAATCATAGGCAGAGCAGCCAGCGAGCTTGCAAAGATGCACCTGGGCAGCGCATTTCCTGCGCCCCGGTGATTGCGGCACCTGCAGTTGATATCACCTGACCGCATGTCTTAAATATCACTGGTTTCCCTCCTCGTCCCTCTTCTTTCTCTTCACGCTTGCCAGAGTCGACAACCCGCGCCGTGAGTTTCGAGCTCGCGAATGCAAAAGTCCCATCCGAAGTCTGTCTCATCCTGTATCTTGATGACACGGGAAATTCAGAGTCGGATCACGGCTTTCCAGGCTCCGTTTCACATGCTCTTGTGATTAGCAGCGTCGCCCATTTCCCTCATTTGACCAACTCATATCATTCCTTCTTATCGCTCAAAGGGTCTTCTCATCACTCCGCAGAACTTCCAGATCAGATATTCGAAAAGGCACCCTAATGTTCAAGCGGTCTTTCTCTTCGAAAAGCCGGGCGGGGAAAACCGTCAAGGCTGAGAAGAAGAAGTACGATGAGCAGGCCAAGGAGAAGATGCAGCAGAAAGTGGACACTACAACAGAAACCCCATCGGCGGGAAGGTGGTAAAGTCTTCATCCAAACTTGGAGACCAGAGTTACTAACAAGATAGGTATAGCGCTCTGACCAGCCCCATTATAAAGATGGTCGTGGGTCAGGATCAGCGCCTTTTCGCTGCACATGAGGATGTATTGTCTCTTTCGCCATATTTCCGTGCCGTTTTGAAGGAAGAGTCCCTGGAAGAAGGCACGAAACAGCTAGTGCTACCTGAGGAGTTAGTACGATTCCCCCACTGTGGTTAAGGAACAGACTAATAAAATCAATAGGGAGCCCGAAATACTGTCGTGTATTCTCGAGTTTTTATACAAGGGCGACTACTATCCACGCCTACTTCATGGTAAGCGTCGAGACTCTTGGTACCTCGAGAATTCCCAAGAAATAAATAACAACGGTGGCCGCGGGTCGAGTGAGGCGACAATTTTCCACTCCGGTGTGGGAGATGTTGTTCTTCGGGATACGGTTGTGTATTGTTCCGCCGAGAAATATGGCTTGGAGGAATTGAAGCGTATTGCTCTTCGCAAGCAAGGGCTTCAAATTGGTATCGCAGCTGATGTGATCTTACGATCTGCTCGGTATGCTTACGACAATACTCCCGATTCTGATTCTCGGCTACGCGCTCATTATCTGGCTCTCATCATTCGAAGTCGTAAGACTTTCAAGAGAAGCGGAACTATGCAGATGGAGATGGAGAACGGTGGCAAGTTATTTTTTGACCTGTTTGTGGCCATGTGTAATCATATGGATGACCTTGCGGAGATCCGGTAGGAATCCTCTAAATTTCCTTTTGCATTGTCTAACATTACCGCGGTGTCTTTCCTGATAATTTTGTTCCGCGACAATTCGACTCGAGCACTTACTTTATAACAGCCTCAGGCGGACTCCGAGATTGTTCTAATCAGTTGTTTACTCGCCTTCACGACCTTCAGCTTCGTGGTTTATGCAACACAAATTGAAATTGAGATCGAGACTAAATTCAGGAGGCTTGCTCATTTGAACTTGAATGGATTTGTGACTGTTATACTTGACAGTCACCTTTTTGATTTGGCAGCACTCACCTCTATTTTTCTATCGATGGTGGTCATCATTTTTTTTTTGGTTTGAAGAAACCACCTTAGCCATTTTTAATTGTACTTGGCGTTTCAGTGGTCTGTCATTGATCTGCAATGATCTCTTCACTCCTTGACCTTATAGCCACCGGAAATCTCTCCAGCTATTTCTGCACTGAATTTTGCGTTCTGTTTTATCTGTTGACAAGTCATCTCCGCTCTTTACAGGCAATGCCTGTATTTAAAGGCGATAGCCCTTCTAGCTATCAAGAAATCAGAATGAGAAATCCGGCCACCTCACTTGGCTTCTCGTAGAATAGTCAATACTTAAAGTGTGTTCCATATCAAACCGTCGAGCAAGATTGCTTCTCGAGTAGTCGTAGTCAATCCTCCATCAGTTATTATAGCTTTTGATCTCCGCAAATCTTTCCTCTTCCACCTCTTCCTCTTCTTCCTCTTCTTCCTCTTCTTCCTCTTCTTCCTCTTCTTCCTCTTCTTCCTCTTCTTCCTCTTCTTCCTCTTCTTCCTCTTCTTCCTCTTCTTCCTCTTCGTGATTCACAACATCTCCCAGCTTGCTGGATGTCTTATCGATTGTTATAGATTTCCATGATAGCCTTCTGGATCTTTTTATTTTCTTATTCCAATCTCATTTCCTTGGTATCCTTCTACATCTTAAGTCTTTTCTTTATATCTTTCGTCTATATCTTCAATATACGTAGAAGGAAGTTCCTTCTACGTTTTCCTTCCTCTAAATCTTTCCTCTTCGACATCTTTCCTCTTCGACATCTTTCCTCTTCGACATCTTTCCTCTTCGACATTTTCGTCTCTGTCATTTCACTAGTAAGTCCTTTCAACTGGAATAGTTTCATGCCAGCTTTTTCTTCACCAATGCCTTACTCCTGCTCACCATTTTCCTCTCACTCATTCTCACCATTCATATTCACGTCACCTATCTTTTTTCACTCTCCGTAACTTCTTTCAAACCTCACATCACACTCCTGTGCCACTGCTTTCACGCAATCAAACACAAGTACCCAACAAATCACCTACTCTATCCCCTAACCTGCGAAATTCTTTCCTAATAACGATATACCGGTTCGAAGACTAACTATAGTGAGCTATACATACAGAATCATATAACGTTCACAATGAGTCAGAGGTTGTCCTTAACACGCGGCCTCACCCGTGTCAGCCGCATCGTGGAACTCCATCCCGGCCAGGCTTACATCGTTCGTTTCAAGAGTGCCGGGCGAAATTATAAGACGGATATCTGGATTGCAATATTGCTCCCAGACAGTGATCTGGAGAGATTCGGATTGCATCGACGACCCAAAGGCGCAAAACCTCTCGACGGTGTCTGGAATATTCCGACTGATGAAAGATCGTACCCATGTTTCCTCCCCGCCAGAAACACCTTGTAAGTTCTTCACTTCGAGGTCACATACCCATGTACCTACATCTCTTTCTAATCATTCCGATACATGGTCATCTAACATGTTCAATACAAATGCTGACAACTTCAACAGTAGATACTCCAGTGTAGAGGAACTTTACGAGTTGCCAGGACGGATTCCGAAAACTTACGTCGAAGTTTACGGCGAGAAAGATGCCAATCTTTTCCGAAGGATTCTCAACATAGCCAGATTAAATCCAGCTGTTGATTTTTGGGTCCAAATGGCCCGAAAAGAAACGCTTGTGAAAGGGAAACGCGGCAAAGAAATGGAGCTAATCGAGCCAACAGGCTATGAGAATATCTTCAATTTATCCACCGCTGATTCAGACCGGGAGTCTCCTTTAACTGATACAAGCGGCGAGGAGTATCGGCCTAGTAATCCAGATTTAATAAGCCCCGAGGGCCCAAAGGGAAAGGGGCGAACGAAGAGCTTCACCCAGTTCGAAATTGGCACTCCGTCTCTATCACCAGGAAAATATATGATCGGAGTCTCGGTGAGTAACTTGATCTAGAAGGTCACCTTGATATACTTTTGCTAATTGTCCAAGTATTTACCTATTCATGGACTGGCGCCTATCAAGCAGGAGAACCAAATTGATGACGCGAATCAGAGAGATCTGATATTCGGCATGAACTTGAGGCAAATACTTTCAAATCTTCTTCTGAAAAACATACTCCATCCAGAGATCCTACATGTTCTCCGGAGTGCCGTTGATATCCAGTACAGGCCCGAAGCAGAGAAGATCTGTTCATACCTGAAGACGAACGAATTCAACCCACGAATCATCCATGTGAGCGAATCGACATTTCCAATGAGCGCCAACCAAACGACAAATTCAATGAATGAGAAGCAAACGCGTCTGATCGGAGACCTTTCCAATATCGGTCAGCGGCGACAATTAGAAGGCATCAATGACAGCGACGATCTGAGCAAGCAGATCATGTCTCTTGGTTCACTTTATAAAGAAGCGCAGAATTTCGATATGGTTGAATTGATGGACTTGATCGTCGTGAAATTACAAATTGCTTGGAATTCATACCCGGGACTACATCAACTCCATCCTCTGGTTGAAACCATTCGAATTATCGATCCCAAACACTTCACTATACCGCTCAAAGACCCGTTTCAGAAATGGATCGTGGCTTTCATTGCGGAGACTGTGGATCTATTCCAATATGCGTGTGGGAAGAGATTCTGGGAGATCATGAAATCTTACCCATTTCTCTACTCTGCGGCCTCTGAGAAGCGCAAGGAACTTCTCAAGAACGATCAAGAGAAATATGTTGATCTTAGGGTGCTCCTTCAAAGCCGCGGAGTTGAGGAGATTTAGACTGGAAAGAATGGTATAATGATGCTGAGTTTGTCTGTGAATGTTTTTCATTCATTCAAATGCTCTGTTTTCTGTTTCATATTCGAGTCGTTCGGTCATAAAGGAGATACGAAGGCTAAGACCCATTACAATTGTTGTTTTCATCCAGAATTGTCGTTCTAATGTTGATTCGGGAGTTTCTATCGTTGCTTTGATTTCGATTTTGAATATTGTTACCTTCATGGTCCTAATACTGCTTATAAGGTTTTCAGACTACAAGTAACAATCCATGAATTTCAGTAGCATAGAGCTGTATTTATCATTTCAGAAAGTGCGAATCTCGATCCATAGAAGCACAATAATAGGTAGTTAAGTAATAACATGCGCCACTAGTAAGGGGACTAGAATTGAATGAACTATTAGGTATGTAACGGAGTAGCTAACCAGGAAGCCAAATAGGTAGGTTGGACAGATGGCTCTCCAAGACATCACTCTTATGCACCATGATTCTTGGTTTGCTTGGAGCGACCACGCTTAGGCTTCTCCGTATTGACAACCTTGGCCTCGGTGTCTGTTTCCTGGGCAGTCTTTTTGGCACGATCTGTCTTGGGCTTGGTAGTATCCTTAGACGGACGACCACGCTTCTCGATCTGAGGGGCCTCGTCATTCTTTTCCTTGGTAGCTTCTTTTTTGGTACGTGTAGCCCTCGTGCGCTTTGGTGCGGGCTGCTTTTCATCATCGTTCTCATCGCCATCAATAGCCGCGACTTCTGGGGCAGGATCGGCCTTTTTGCGTTTTCCAGTGGGCTTCTTTTCACTGTTAGAGGCCTCTTTGGTATTCCCGGTCCCGTTTTTGCCTTTAACTTTGCCCTTTGTCTTGGCTGGGCTCTGAGCTTCGGCTTCGGATTCGGCTTCGACAGCCTTGCCATTTTCAGTGGCCGCCGATTTCGTCTTCTTCTAAAGGAGAATTTAGTCATCAAATGCCACTCAACTCCGGAGCAGACAGGAATTACCGGGGATGCGTCCTTTGGTTCTTTCTTAGCCCGAGGTTTGCGGGCATGCATGCCTCTCATGCCGGGACGATTGAATTCAACATCCTATCGAAATGATCAGTATTTCATGATGATAGGTTCAGGATTACCCGGTACTTACTCCATTCCATTCATCGTCTTCAATGTGTCCCTTTACGAGGGCGGTTCTTATCTTCTCCTGCATCTCCAAAGGAACCTCATCGAAACCATCTAAGGCATCGAAGTCGAGGCTGTCCTCATCCTCGCCCTCGCCTCCGATGGACTCTTTGATATTTTGAAGCACGAGAGGTGTCGTACAGCCCCTAGAGGGCGTCAGGAAGATATATCAACCACATGAGTAAAAAGTGACTTACCAGTGGCGCCAGGACCAGGACTGAAATCTTTCGTTATCGATCCAAGTGCCCGTACGAAGGGTACCCTTATCAATCTTGATTTTGTTGTCCTTGCAATCTTTGTTCTGGCAACCGGCGCGGCCAGTTGATGCAAGCTCTAGGAATTGTGTTAGTATTAAGATATCATGGGTGGTGGATTGTAAAGAAGGATATCAAGTGATGTGAAGCTCGCCCATGTCATGGCCCCCCAAGCGCAGAATTTACTCATGTAAATTCCAAGCTCGAGGTGTGCATAGAGGAATATTTTTTGGGAGAGCAATATAGACAAGATTTTTAGATACATTCTACCGAGTTCACGATAAGAAATATTCAGGTGGAGGTATTTCGGCCTTCAGGCCTTTGTTGGGCAATGGGCAGCAAAGAAGGGGGGATTTGGGCTTACCAAAACGATACGGCATCTTTAGGGAACTCGCGATAGAAGATAAATTGGAAGATAAGAGCTTTGGGAGCTTCTAGCGGAAATATCCTAGTTGGAACCGGGGGAGAAGAAGAAAGGAAGTGGATTTCACGTTGCGAAGTGAAAAAGTTCCGTGGGAACAAAGTGACGTTATTGAGGGAAGGCACGCGACGCGAAACTGCGACCAGTCGCTCCTTCCGTTTAAATGGGCTGGCTTTGGACAAATAAAGATTTATTAGATAATCATAAGTAGAATAGAAGTAGAGTGTAGATAATATTAATTGGTAAGATTAAGGACAACAGATTGAGTGAGATTCCTCTTTTTATATCGAAGTGAAAGTTCTCTCCTAGTATTATGCTAGCTTAGCGGGAGTTTCCTCCTGAATGGGGCCGCGACGCCGAACAAAGAAACATTTTGTATGTTGAGGATTATTCCGTCTATATTCAATAAGCATGGCTTCTAGTAATCGATGAATGAATATCATTGAATAGAAGAATAGAATTTGGTCTACCTTTCTGAAGAATTAACTTTACGTCCATCATTGTTTGATGTGGGTTATAGCCAACTGGAAAAGGATTATGGATGAACGGTCCTTATGCCAATGTTCCAAGCTTCCCTTAGGAAGACTAATCGGATAGTAAATTGAAGTAAATTATCTGTCCATGGCTTCATGATTGATTATGATAGCCTTGGAGTTTTGAGGAGGTGCAAAAAAAGAATTGAGGATCTCATCCATGAGCATCACAAAGTCCTCTCTCTGTACTTGACAATATAACATGGAAATGTTAACACTCACTGAAGCTAATTTCTTCAAGTTGGAATTGCGCTCTTGCTGTTGTCTCTAAGCCTTGAATGGAGAGGTCGACGAGATTAAAAAAAAAAAAAACTTATACCAATGAGAAATTTTGTGAACTTGAAGCCTCTTCCCATAGAACTTCTGGAAGGTGACAAGAATATATGTGTCCGAAAACAGTTAGCGCATTACCAGACTTTGGATCGGCGATTCGCCGGGCTGCGTCCGCTTCACCTTTCTATACTCCATACTCCCCTCGTGTATTCAATCTGACCCCCGGAATAGCTACATCTTCATTCCCAGGGGAGAATACTTCCAAGTTTGCTACCTGAAGCTTCCTACTCCGTACCAAAGGTCCTCTGGGGTGAATACACGCGGATTGAAGAACCGCAAACTCGAGTCTACATTGCGCCAACGAAAAAAAAAGAGACAGAAACCTGCCTCCACAGGAAAGACCTACGACCGGGACAAGAAATTACACACATTCCCTTATTGAGAACAGTTCCATCGCAACAATGTCCGAACCAGGCCGTGATTCCGTCCCAACGAGCGCCGACCCGCGCAGCCAGCGCCCGACCAAGCGCCGCGCCGTAACCCCCCACTCCGAACACGCCAGCCAAATCAACACTCTCTTCAAAGACCCGTCGAAAGAGATTGCTCTGCCCGGGACAGGAAACAAGCGAAGCGCTTCCTCCCTCGCGCCTCCTCCGGAGATCGTCGCCAACGTCCAGGGATCTTCGGCCGGTGCGGGATCAGGCGAATTCCACGTCTATAAGGCTAGTCGACGACGCGAGTTTGAGCGATTGCGCATGATGCAGTCGGAGGTGGATAAAGAGAAAGGGGATGAGGAGTGGGAGAAAGAGCGGGCGGAGACGAAACGGAAGGATGATGAGAAGACTGAGAAGAATCGACGGAGGAGGGAGAAGAAGAAGGCTGCTAGGGGGAAGAAGGGTGTTGACGAGCCTAAAGCTCCGGGAACAGCTGTGGCTGTTGATAAAAATGCCGGTATGAAGGGTCCTCGAGTTCCTGGTCTGCCGAATGAGCAGGATGGTGCTGCTGATGGGCAGCAACAGTACGAGGAGGTTCCTGGAGTTATTATTCACGAGGATGATTGAATTATTTTCTGATACTACTATCCTCGATTGGAGTAGCTATTGGTAGATGGGCGCCAGATCACCATGTACGATAATTTATACGAAGATACCCATATGACAGTTCATTTTGGTCTAGGATATTTATACAGAATACCCCAGAGGTAGTTGTGTAACATTATGTACGGACCGTAGGTCCATGAATCATGGTCTTTTTTTTGCTTCTTGGTCATACTCGTCTATTACTCGTCGCCACCACCACCACCGCCAGCCTGCTGAGCAGACTTACCACTGCAGATGTCGTCAACACGGAGAAGCAAGCATGCGGACTATGTTCTTAGTTAGTAAAATGAAAAACCAAATAGGAGGATGGGATTCAGTGAAGCTTACCTCAACTGCTGTCTTGATGCTCTGAAGCTTGACAGCTTCTGGCTCCCACACGCCGTACTCCTTCATGTCAACCAGGTTGCCAGAGTCGCCATCCAGACCCCAGCTGGTGTGGCCCTCGACGTGCTTGGCACGCAGCTTGGTCAGCACACGAATAGGGCTGGCACCGGCGTTCTGTGCCAATGTGCGAGGAATGACTTCCATGGCATCCGCGACGGCCTTGTAGGGCCATTGCTGCACACCCTCGATGGAACGAGCAATTTGTCCAAGCTTCACAGAGACGGCCATCTCGACGGCACCACCACCAGGAGCCAAGCGGGGGTGGAAGATCACATTGCGAGCAACGGACATGGCATCTTGCAAATTGCGCTCAATCTCGTTGAGAATATCCTTGGAGGGGCCGCGCAGCAGGATTGTGCAGGCCTTCGGGGAGGAGCACTTGCGCATGAATGTGAAGTACTCATCACCGATCTTCTCAATCTCGAACAGACCGCAACGGGTACCGATGTCGGATTCTTGGATGTCGTCGACACGGTTGACAATAGTGGCACCGGTAGCACGGGCAATACGGTTGTTGTCCGTCTTACGCACACGACGGAGGGCAGTGATGTTGTTCTTCACCAGGAAGTGCTGTGCGAGATCTAACGGCAAATGTCACTAGTTAAAAAAGAACCACAAAATTTGCAAACCGTAGGAGTACTTACCGGAAACACCCTTCTCAGTAATGACGAGGTCAGGCTTGAATGCCACAATAGCATCACACATGTGCTTCACCTGCTCCTCCTCAATTTGCAGAATACGGTTCCAGTCATCCTCCTTGGAGACCTCAATGTTGGTTTGAGACTCGCCCTTCTTGTACTCAAGAGGGCAGTCAAGCAGAAGAACACGGGGGTTCTCGATCCGCCTCCGCATCTTGGGGTGGGTGATATCCTTGTTGACCATAACACCATCGATAACCTCCGAGTCTTCAATCTGACCACCGGGAATCTTCTCAATACGAGCATAACGCTTGATATCCACCTCTTGCTTTCCACCACCCACGTCAAAAGAAACTGTACGCACGGCGTTCAAAGCCAGACCACACATCAAGTCAGACCAGCGAGAGACGAATTTTGTTCCGATTGAGGACTGGATTAGGCTGTACATGGCCTTGTCATCGTTGATGTCGACGGGGGTGGAAACTTCCTCAATGATGGTGAGAGCATCGGCGAGAGCGCGCTTGAAGGCGGAGATGATGACGACGGGGTGGATGTTGCGCTCGAGCTGAGGGAGGGCCTGGGCAAGCATTTCTCCGGCTGCAAAAGTATCAGTAATTTGCATCTTAAAGTTTTGAGACAGAACAAGAATCCCATACCCAAAATAATGACGGTTGTGGTTCCGTCACCGACTTCCTCGTCCTGAGTGCGGCTGAGCTCAATCATACTCTTTGCGGCGGGGTGCGACACCTCAATCTCTCGCAGAATAGCGTGTCCATCGTTGGTGAGCACAATACCGCCCATTGGGTCGAGCAGCATCTTCAACATGGCCTTGGGACCGAGACATGACCGGATAATGTCGGCCACACTAAGGGGTTGTTCAATTTTAGTATCATTCGGGGGAAGAAATCTCGGACAGGAAGAGGACCGTACGTCTTTGCAGCAGTAATGTTCGACAGTTGTGCACGACGGCCAACCTGTCTGTCACCGGCATTGGTGTCTGTCGAGGGGTTAGCAATGCCATCGGCGATATCGAAGAGGGGCACAAACTCATCACCACCACCGGAGCCTGCATATTGACGGTGTTCTAACGTAAATTCGAAGGTAAGAACGAAGCGGGCTCTGGTTCGATAGACGCGAAAAAAGGAACAGAAGAGCTCCTGATGAACAGTCAGGAGAAGCCAACTCGGATCCACGTCGATGCCCGCCAAATTTCCAAAGTGGGAGCTTCCTGGGACTCACCGCACTAACCCCAAAAGGGTAACAACAAACTAGTCAAACCGAAGGCGGTGGAAGATGATTCTAAAAGGTGAGATGAACTATACAGACAAACAACCAATAACTATCTAAAATTTGAACGAGCAAATTCAATGCTTGAAATGTTGATGGATTCAAATTGAGTTTATTCTATCGTACAATTCTTCAACTCCCAAATGTAATCTAAATCATCCTTGTTATAAACCAAGCCGCTATGTAAAGTATGAAGCCATACTCCAGAATAACTGGGTTGACATCATGAGAAGGTATTGCGAGATTTTCGAGACAAAGAATTGCCTTGTGATCAGTATTCTCGGCTTTCGCCAATTTCACATACATCAAAGACACCCTTCTCGGGCAAGCCGAGTGTCTTCAGGGCTGTCTTGAGCTTTTCGGGGGGCTCAAGAACGTCTTCCTCGGTCAGAACCCAAGTGCCCCAGTGCATTCCAAGAGCATTCTTGCACTTGGTATCTTGGAAGATATTTACGGCGTCGTGTGGATCAGCATGCGCTGGACTCCAAATATGCCGAGGCGCATAAGCGCCGATGGGAATTAAACCTAGGTCAAAGGGACCTCGGAACTCGCCAACTTGTTTAAAGGCAGGACAGATGGCATAATCGTATTTCGGGTCATGATCATCTTCGCCCTCAGGAAGCTCGGGGACAGCCTTATAGCCAGTGTCACTATTCAAACAGTTAGTTGACGCTTATTTTGCTCAACAACATTGCAAATGACTGACCCTGTGAAATACACTTTGCTTCCTCCAGATTCGACGGACCAAGAGCCCCACAACGTTTTATAGCGGTCAAAAGGAGTGCGAGCAGTAACGTGTTGGCAAGGCAAGAAGCCAAGTCTAGCTTTAATGTCCGCTGATCGAGCTGCCGCCTCTCCTCCAACTTCAATCTGGGATTCCTCTGTGTTCGATGGCGACAAGGTGATATCGCGCTCCTCCCACCAATCCAATTCCGTCACATTCTGGATCCCGCAACTATGAAACCAAGATTTATTTCCTAGTGGAACGAAAAAGTGACAGTTTGGATGCAATTTGGCGATTTCGGTCACACCAGGGTGGGATAGATGATCATAGTGGTTATGCGAAATCACCACCGCATCAATTAGAGGGATATCTTTGATCTCACAGGGAGCATCCGTGAATCTCTTTGGTCCCAGCCAACCGTAAGGGCCACAGTGCTTTTCCAATACGGGGTCGAAAAGAACACGGAGCCCACCAGGAAACTCCACATAATAGCAAGCATGTCCCAACCATGTCGCGCGGAGTTTTGGGGTATCACGAGTCGGAAGGAAATTGGGTTTGCGAACCGTGACCGTTGGGCCTGTAGTATCGGGAACGTTTGCTTTACCAGTCAAGCGACGCCTATGCGGGAAAAGAAAAAAGAAAAACGAATTAGATAATGATATTTAATTGCTTTATTGCCTCAGAAGCACTTTTAATTGACTTACATCAACATTTCGCGGACATTACTCAAGTCAACATCCTTCCATGAACTGGATGAGGAAAATTTCGGGTTAGGATCATGCGACAGAAAAAAATGCAGATTAACACCACCACTCACTCCCAAGGATTCCTGAAGCCTGATTCAGCATGATGGCTTTTCTTCAGCGCATCCTCCGGGGCTGGCCTGTTCGGGGAAGTGGCCACCGTCAACGCGTATAGCACACCAGTAGTGGTTGAACCCATGTTGCGGATAGATGATCGGGCAGTAAACGAGTGAATGGGCAGCCGAAAAGCCCGGGGGCGTTGCAAAAAAGCACGCATAGAGGGGAAGCTGACGTTTTAAATACACCCCAATCAACTCGACCGCGAACCCTGCGCCAGGCCGCCGTGATTGGGAGGAATGCAGAGGACTTTTCACGAAAGGCCCAACCGTTTGGCCCCGATATCTCCGGGGCGGAGTTGACCCTTCACCCGCGTCGGCTCCATGTGAAGGCCGGATCCCCCGCAAGATCGACTCGGAATTAGGGAACCTGTAAGCCGATCACCAGATAATCAGCCATCTGCGGGAGGAGATGTAGTAATCACCACTTTAGAATTATAATGAATCAATCAAAAGCCATGGTTGTTGCACGAACCCAAGTTCTAATTTCATGGTAGCTTCGGCCAAGTCCAACCCGTCACGCCAGCTCGGGCCGTTATAACTCCGACTATCAATCTTTCTTATCGCCGCGGGAATCTCATGCAGTCCGCATTGGAGAGTTTCTTGAATTGAATATTCAGGCACGAGCCCGGTGTAGCTTGCACTCTCAATTGATTCTTCTTGATTCGGCGAGCATGGAGTCTAGTGGAGTCTCCGATGCTGCGCCGTCTTCGGGCGATCCGATCTTGCAGCAAAGGACACAGGCAATCCAACAGGCGCAGCAGGCCGCGCAGAATGGCGACGGCAGTCTTTTTTCTCAACTGACGACTAACCCTTTCTTTACAGCGGTATGATCCCGCTTTAATTCATTTGGCTGATAACTTTGGACTTGATGGTTCTAATCTCGTTCTTGTTTTCCAGGGTTTCGGCTTGGCTGGCTTGGGTGCTGGCTTGAGCTTCGCGCAGAAAGGTCTCCGTCATGGTGCAGCTTTGCTTCGTCGTCGTATGCTAGTAGACGTTGAAATCAGCATTAAGGACGACTCATACCCATGGTTTCTACATTGGATGACTCTATATCAACAATCACAACTCGGCGCCACCCGTGCTGCCACGCAAAACACCAGCTTCCTCGACCGTATGCTCCAGAAAATGACCCCCGGCATGCGACACCTTTCCATCCAGACTTCTAAAGTCGAGCGCTCCAATGGAGCAATTCAAACACACTTCTCACTCGTTCCTGGTCCCGGAAAACACGTCCTTCGCTACAAAAACGCCTTTATCTTTGTCAACCGTGTACGGGAATCCAAGTCTCGTGATATTCAGACTGGCAAACCCTGGGAAACAATTACCCTTACCACCCTCTACTCTCACCGCCATATATTTGAAGATCTCTTCACCGAAGCCCATGATTATGCCGCGAAATCACACGAAGGAAAAACGACCATCTATAACAGTTGGGGAACGGAATGGCGACCATTTGGACACCCACGGCGGAAGCGCCCACTGGAGTCGGTGGTCCTCGCCGAGGGAGTCAAAGAACGTATCGTGGATGACGTACAAGATTTCATCGGTAGCGCGTCTTGGTACCATGATCGCGGTATTCCTTACAGGCGCGGGTACTTGCTCTACGGTCCTCCGGGTACCGGTAAGAGTTCATTCATCCAGGCCCTTGCAGGAGAGCTAGATTACGACATTGCCATACTGAATTTAAGTGAGCGCGGACTCACGGACGACCGACTCAACCATCTCTTAACGATTGTTCCAAATCGGACTCTGGTTCTGCTAGAGGATGTCGACGCAGCCTTCTCTAACAGGCGTACACAGTCTGATGCTGATGGCTATCGTGGAGCAAACGTGACTTTCTCCGGCCTGTTGAATACACTTGATGGTGTCGCTAGTGCTGAGGAGCGCATCATCTTCCTCACCACTAACCACGTCGAAAGACTAGATGAAGCCTTGGTTCGACCCGGTCGTGTTGATATGACTGTTCGTTTAGGGGAGATCACGCGCTACCAGGTTGCCCGCCTCTGGGATCGCTTTTACGAAGAGGTTGACACCGACGGGGCGCACCGCCAAATCTTCCTCAACCGGCTACAAGAGCTTGGCTTGATTGAGGATGAGCACGGCCACAAAGAAGATCGCTCTAGGACTACTAGTGCGGCTGCTTTGCAAGGTCTCTTCCTGTATAATAAGGGTGACATGGAGGGTGCAATTGCGATGGCCGAGGGCTTGATGTACTCGGTGCATGATGAAGCCTCCGCTTAAGCGGGAAGCACTGTAATTCTACTATATCTTGTACATATATCACTGAATAGACTTTCATATTCTTTACTTCTCGGGACAAATTGTCTGCAATTAAAGTGAAGATCTTCTGTGCTTCCCTTCCTGGGGTTGAATTCTACGTCATGTACCTCCAGGGCTGTTTATGTATGGACCGCTTGCTTCAAGGCGCTAACTCAATCGTGAGATTCTCACTCAGCTTGACCGCCAATTAACCTTCAAAATGACCAGGAAACAATGGGATTAGCAGTCAGCAACTTACTTTTCTCCATAGTCAAAGTCGACGCCAATCAGCAAGGTTGCTCGACGCGCCGGTCACTAAACTCACTATGCTCATCCCACTGCTGCAACCCAATCACATCCGCCATTCTCTAGGCGCCGCCCTATTTTTAGGGCTTGTCACATTTGGAGGCGCTCCGGCACATTGCTGCATTTCTGCAGGATCGAAAGACTCTGGCGGCAGATATGGACTATATGTTTTTCGTCATGCCCCCCTGGTCGACTTTTTGCAATTTCTATGTTCTATGTATGCTCGCCCCTCGGAAAATTTTTGCGGTGCATTGTGATACTCAACACCCGAGTATTATATTGCATATACCAATATCACAATGAGTCAATTCCAATTATTTCCTCCTCCGTCACCTGAAAATAGAGGACAGAAGAATCCTTTTCGAAGAGGTGCTAAAAAGCCTGTTCCGAAAAATGAACCGCCATCCCCCATTCCCCTTGGCGATATCAAGGGCTCACAGAATACTGAGTCGGTGTTGCTTCAAATCATCGAGGACACACAGCAATTTCCCCCTCCACCAACCTTAAAAACAACTCAAGCAACACGTTCAGATCCTTCAGAGACACCATCTTCGCAAAGAACAAAGTCTCCGCCGTCTCCCCGCAACCGGAGGGACCAAGATACAAGCTCAAGTCATCGAGCATTGCCCTCACGAAGCAGTGCAGGTAACAGTAGCAACAATGGCAATAATACGAATTCAACCACTTCTCCAAATTCCTCACAATCATCTGTTTCGCCATTGCCAATGAGATCAATGTTCCCGCGTTTTGATCCGAAGACACAGTTTAACCAGCAAAACGATGAGCCATCAATGCGTCTCGATACACTTAAGCCCCCGCCCAAGCGCCGGCCAAACCTAACTCTTACGACAACATCAGATATCGACCAGTTTCTAGGACCAAAAACCGTTCCTGCGAGTGTGGTGAACTTCCCAGTCGGTACCTTGGAGCCAGAGGAGATTCGATACTCGTCCATACCAGAATTGGAAATTCTTTGGGAGGCTGCAAATGGTCAACGGCCACAAAAATCGCCTGGCACGATTAACCTTCGTTTCACAAGGTATCTTCATTAATTATTATCGTCTGCGAAACAATCTCTAACTCCTGATTCAGAACAGGCCCTGCAACATTTACCTTTGGTAATTCCAAACAACCATTCTATATGCTGCAGACCTATTCCAACAACGAGATAGCAATTTCTCGTGGACCACCCTCAAACCCAGGAAGTGAAATTCCCATCATGGGTTTAAACATCGAAGACCGCAGACGAAGAGAATACCCTCACGATGGGCTCGTAGCGCTTCTCTTCTCGAGATTAGCCGCCATGCTTGCCATCGAACAGGCTGGCGAAGTCAGTAAAGAGCATCACCTTACACCCTCGGAAGCAGCAGAAGTGGAAACAAGCGCCTTGAAACGAGCTGCCGCCCAGGAGTCTTGTCGATTATCCTGGAATCGTAATCTACGCCTCTATGAGCTCCGACATCCATCACTATCCGTAAGGCAACCACCAGCTTTGGTTGGAGCTGCTGGCATCCCCCTCTCGCCTGTACGCACTCGATCTTCAGGTATGTTGCACATAGCTGTATCTGCACCTTCAAGTGATGCAGTCATGTCTCAACCACCAACTATCATTGTTACTGGGCCTGTCTCCTCGACTGCTATGGAAGCTGCAGAGCAGGCCGCAACCGCACGTACATCTACCTTGCCAGTTACCGATTCCGACGAACCACTTGCTGCTCTGGACCTTGCAACAAGGACTCTTTCGATCTCACCGGCTGCAGTTACTGCAACTATTCCCTCACTATATGCGATTGATTCCTTAGTTGCGGCAATGCTGGCCGTCGCTGTCTCTGACCAAACTACCAATCCTATTCTCGCTGATATGGAAATCGGAAGTACCCACTCTTTCGAATCATACACAAACAGTGAGCCAATTGTCGGAGCACCTTATCGTGGAAAGCTCATTACGACTTTGGCCGAGCGTGAAGACTATGCGGAGAGTCTGCATTTGGCCTCTCAAATTGAGGATGCTAATAAAAAGGCTGAGGCCGCGGCAAAGCGAAAGAGTTTCTTTAAATTCTGGGAGCGATCAGAATCGAAATATTCAACCGGCGATAGTCAGCGTACAGCTAAGAAAGGCAAGACAAAAGACCAGAAGGTCGTCGTTGAGGAATTCGATCTCGAAAAGTATGGTCGATATGGTCCCGATTCATCTCGCAAGGGCGAAAATCTGCCGGGTATTACTCGGACTGTCCTGAAACTACTATTTTGGGGACTAGAGCTATTGATTAAGGGACTGACACTTATTGTAAAGGTTCTGGCATGGGTATTGGTGCATGCGACGCGCTGTGTGACGAGCGAGAAGTTCTGAGCCGGTCTCAGACAGTTAATGCGGAGTAGTTAATATGGGGCGTTTAGTGTTATGGGCAATTTTTATAGCTTTGTTTGAGCGTTGGGCTTATTTCTTTGGATCAGTATACCCAATTGATGTATAAAGTTTTGCTACTGCTAGTATTACTCCTTGCAAGCAGCCCTTTTTCAGTGTTGGTTCGCCGTCAGTATCAAGAGTATCGAAAGGACCATACCTGCAAATATGTCGGGTTGGATATCATGACTTACCAATTCAAAATGACTTCCTAGTCATTTTGACCTATTGGTAGTACTACTAGGTATTAGTACACTCCTACTTCCACTTCGAGTTGCAGACACGGTCATCAGCATACGTGTCAACGAGCTTTACGTAGACAATGCTCGAAGCATGTAGTGCAAATTGCAGCTGGTTAAGAATTTCGATTCTATGCACATTTTTCCGTACTCAGTTGGTATCATACTTAACTTGGATTTGCCACATGACATGTTCTTAATGGTTGCTTGGAGGTAGCTGCGTCGGTAGATGCCAGATATGAGCGAGTCAGCTACTGTCCCATGACTTGATTTCAGGTTACAGTCATACGTAGGTTTTAGTTAATATTCTATTCTGGTGATAAGCTATTATTGCATCTCTGTTACATCTGCTCTAGGAATGGCACCGTGGGATTTATAATGTCGATCTTCGAAAGTATACAACTTACACAACAACTTTTCAACCAATAAGGAAACATACGAACTACTTATGGATGTACAAGCATACACTATTCCTTAAACCCATCCAAAAATTAATTTGATTCAATTGGCTATACATAATAGTTTCTAATCGTTCTTAAACATCATTATCAGTAAATGCTTCCCCTCTCCTTCCACTGCATTCCTCGGAGAAAAGGGTAGCTAGGGATAGTGCCAGGAACGACAGGAGACATAGCAACTGGCATATTTTTGTGTCATTCCGCAGCGATCAACACAAGAGCCTGTGTCCATTCGTACCTGGTAAAACGCACAGTCATCCAGGGACAGATGCCAGTGAAATCTTATCCATCCAGACAGAGCTTGGGTCTACCTTCATACATGAGTCGTTGTACAGAATGCCCAAACGTCATCACTTCCCAAAGAGTTATTCAACAGGGACAGGAGACCAAGGGATACAGGTAAACACGCCTATTTTCGATCCTGTTTGTTGATTTTGCGATTGTGTACTTAAGTCGTTTCTAATTCCATTGAGCACGGCGCCTGGTTGTCTCTATAATTCCCTTCTTATACCTCTACAAGACTTTTGCTAATCGTTCACTGTTACTTGTACTACGTTGCTATATTCCATTTCCATTTCAAGAAAAGATCAAATTCTCATTCACCATGCGTTCCTTCGTCGCTACCGCTCTCTTCGTGGCTGGTGTCACTGCCAGCACCACCGCCAGCTACCTTGACTGCGCTGTAAGTACACCATAACAGCGGACTAGAATATAGCTCTAATCACTAACACTAAATTCACCAGAATGCCGCTTTGGATGGTATCGATACCGCCAAGTTCAAGGACTGCTCCAACATGAGCGCCGACGAGTGCCTCTGCCACAACAAAGAGGCCGTCGAGAGTCTGTCCGAGTCCGCCGAGGCTGTCTGCAAGGAAGCCGGCGTTGGTACGTTCACCATTCATGACTCTAAAGTAACCAATTCAACTCCAGCGAATTCTAACATATCAATCAGACCTGAGCACCCTCGACAGCTCCCTCTGCTCCAGCGGCCGCGAGGCTGCCCCAGCCCGTCACGCCTCCAAGCCAATGCAACCCGCCGACATGATGAAGCGAGCCTACTCACCCGACAGCGAAGCAGCCATGCCCGAGCCTCGCGTCGTCTACGTAACCGAGACTCGAACCGAGTGCAGCTGCAAGACCACCCCTGCCCCCGCACACATCTCGCAGATCCCCGTTGATGTACCCGTTAGCTCAAGCATGATGGGTATGCTCGCTGCTTCTTCCCCCGTCATGTCTAACGGCGTCCTTATCCCTGCCTCTTCTTCCTCTGTTCTTTTCGGTTCCCAGGCCTCTGCTGCTACTCCTGCTCCCAGTGGTGCGGATCCCAACCGTTTCTCTCCTTTCAAGGGTGCTGCTCCCCAAGTTAGCGCTGCGCACGGTGGTGTTGCTGCTCTCGGTGTTGCGGCTGTCATGGGTTTGATGATTGCTCTTTAAAGTGTGAGTTGTTATTGTCTGGTGAGAGAATTCGTATTTTTCTTGTCTTGTCTTGATAGGGGGTTTTCTTTTTTGTTTTTTTTTTTTTCTTCTCTTTGTA
>Ga0102593_1000542_pt1 | contig 62444 bp, 54 predicted proteins | sample AraplaCol_mMS_r2_2_FD_76862 | JGI IMG/M metagenome (GOLD analysis project Ga0102593, IMG submission 76862) | Arabidopsis root microbial communities from North Carolina, USA - plate scrape MF_Col_mMS_r2 (SPADES assembly) (version 2) | ecosystem: Host-associated > Plants > Roots > Endosphere... | reverse complement strand
TTTTTTTTTATTTTTTTTTTTTTTTTTTTTTTTTTTTTTTTTTTTTTTTTTTTTTTTTTTTTTTTTTTTTTTTTCTCTCATCGCTCTCTCGCTCGGTTTTACTTTTCTGTAATGGCGGTATCAGCGGTACGAAAAGGACCCCACTAACTGTATGAAGCTAAGTACGGGAGGATTACACCCGCCTGTCATTGTAAAAAAGGGGGGTACGGGGGTACCGCAGTCGGAACTGTGTAATACGGAGGGGCCGGGTATTTTTAGTTGCTTTGATAGGCGACAGTCGGGATTGCGATGGACAGAGGCCTTTGTATTTCTAACCATGTCAAGAGTCTCCGGAAGTTCTACCGTTACGATATAATATGGAAAAAAAAATATGAATTGGTATTTGCACTACTAGATCAACTGAATCAATTTTTTTTTTAATAAAAATGCCCTTCAAATCGGTATACTGAAGTAGAAGGTCCAAGTACAAAGAGTACTTGGAAATGAATTCATGGAATGGTAACACCCACACGACCCAACTCGCAGGACCAACGACCCACAACCCGACTGCCAGACTAAGCTAATTCGGTTTGGGTGCGTGGGGATACGAGGTGGATATTCCCATCGGTACTCCGTACAAGGGGGCAAGAATAAAGTTGGACAGCCTTGGGTTGGGATCTGAAACTGCGCCCCCCCTAATTCGCAATCCTAGGATAAGTACTCCATTATGGAGTATGTATATGGGGGTTACTGGGCTCCACGGGATGCCGGTGAACTTTTGATAATTTTTTTATAATTGTGAAAAAAAAAAAAAAAAAAAAAAAAAAAAAAAAAAAAAAAAAGAAAAGGCTAACCAGTACAACAGCTTCAAGTGATCACCTCCCTCTCGACATCGATAGCCGTCAACGCCATTCTTCAATTCTACATGAACATGAAAGTACACATGAAAGAACACAAACCCCTCCAAAAACTGATGGCTTTCAAACTCATAGTCGGAGTCGTCTTTCTGGAAAAGGTAAGCCTTACAGGACTTACTACCACAATTTGTACAACGAGCCAGAGTACTAACTCAAAGCAAAGATCCTCTTCCTCATCCTCGAAGGAACAAAAACACTCAAACCAAACAAAGTATTAACCTACATCGACGTGATGATGGGTCTCGAAACAATGATAATATGCATTCAAATGGTTCCACTCTGCTTCTTCGTCTGCCACGCCTACCGTACAAAACCATACGAGATCTCCAATGCACCACGAACCCTGCGCCCTCAACAATACCAAGCCATTGACAGTGATGATGACGAGACTCTGATCAAGGGGTACGCAAAGCGGTATCAAGGTGGTCGGTACGGATGGCACGCTTGGGCTGTTTATCTGAATCCATTGGACTTGTTCCAAGATGTTTTGGGGGCGTACTCTATGATTACCAAGGCTCGGGCTTTGCAGAAGGCGAAGGTTCAGGAGCAGGTTATAGATGGTGCTCAGATGCGACGATATGATAGTCCTGCTGCTAGTGGTGAGGGTGCATGAGTGACTGACAGTGAACAGGATCATGAGCTCTTCTTGGGAATTATGGCGGTTCATTTGATTTGATGCATTATGATAATATTAGCCTTGGTGATTTGCGATTTATGTATTGTGCTTTGCATACACTGTACTTCAATATATTGTTACTGGTAGTGACTCCCAACTACTCATCATAAAATACTTCTTAGTCAAGTACCCAAATATACACAGTCTTGCTTGATACACAATCCAGCATTATTAATCACTCGTGTACTCAATCTGATATCAATATCTGAATTAGTGATATACATACTCCAATACCCCAATCAGCTCCAATTCTCCCCAAAAGTGGAGCTATGACGATTTGGTGATATCGTCGCCCCACCAAACTTCTGCAGCTCAAAAGCTCCCCGCCAAATTTCTCTTCCACTTCACATCTTCAAAAGATAACAAGTACACTTCACTACACAATTACAACTCCCCTCAATCTCTAATCCACCAATCCACCCAAAATGGCACCAAAGGTTCTCATCGTCCTCACCTCCTTCGACACCATGCCTGCCACTGGCAAGCCCACAGGCTGGTTCTTAGTAAGTGAACTACCCCACCACACAAGCTTAAACACCACATCCTCGCCCAAGCATACGTTAAAGAACCATTCTAATAAAATAAAACCCCAGCCCGAATTCGCACACCCATACTATGAACTCGAAGGAAAATGTGATTTTACAATCGCCTCCCCAAAAGGAGGCGAAGCCCCTCTAGACCCATCCTCCGTCGAAATGTTCAAATCAGACCCTAAATCAACCCAATTCCTTGAGAGCCCCGAGACCCAGAAACTCTGGAAAAATACCGAGAAGCTCTCGAACCTACTTCCCCGCGTTGGTGAATTCGATGCTATCTTTTACGTCGGTGGTCACGGCCGTAAGTCTTCCCCCCGGGGCCCAGCTAGCTTAGCACAGGGTCCCCACTTCAACTCTCGAGAGACAAAGCAATTCAAACTAACAAAATAATCCAGCAATGTTCGATCTCACCGAAGACAAAACAAGCATCGCACTAATTGAAGCTTTTGCCGCCGCAAAGAAACCCATCAGCGCCGTCTGCCACGGTCCCTGCGTCTTCCTAAACACAAAGGCACCAAACGGCGAGCCCCTTATCACCGGTAAGACCGTGACTGGATTTTCGAATCTGGAAGAGGACCAGGTCCAACTTTCTGCCGCAATGCCATTCATGTTGGAAACGGAACTCAACAAGATTTCTGGCGGTAAGTATGTTAAGGCTGATGAGCCTTGGGGGGAGAAGGTGGTTGTTGAGACTACGGCTGGTATTGGTGGACCTCTTATTACAGGACAGAATCCTGCTTCTGCCAGTGGTGTTGGTGCTGCATTGTTGAAGGCCTTGGGATTGTAAATGTTCATTGAGTATGAGTAAAGAGAAGATATTTCGATTAATCTAGTTGAATTCTACGAACAGAATCAGGAAATGTCTAATTCCAAATGAACCAATTGAAATTATATTAGACCTCAGTCTACGAATGGTTATCTAACCAGGTAATCGAAAGTGATTCATTCACATTGTAAGCGATCCGGTATCGAATTCGAGGGGGGTGATATGGAAGAAATTCAGTAGCGAAAGGGGAATAGAGCAACAAAGCAGAAGTAAGCACTGAAAAAAAAAAAAACAAGAAACAGGGAGCTCAAGCTAGGTAGATCCAGAATAAATAGGGAATATCGAATCGTAGGTAAATAAATAACTGGCAACCAAAAAGATTTCCGTTAAATCGTATCGCAGTATTTCGTTGGTCTTGTTCATCCCAAGATTGTTCCGGTTCGTTTGGATCGATTAGGACAGGCGTGAAAGGGACGTGGATGACTAGCTCGACAAGCTATACGAAAAGAACAGAGGCGTTATGGCCGGAGAAGAGGATGAGATGAGATAGGCGAGAACCCCGGCGAGATGAGGGTTTATCGATAGTATCATCGATACTCGATCGCAAATCGATATGGGGCAAAGGCGAAGGCGAGAGCGAAGTTGAAAGAGAAGAAAAGAATTAAGCGAAGAGGACTGGGAAAAACTAGACAATAGAGACAAACGACTTTCTTTTCAATCGAGAGGGTATTTATTAGGATTCGATGTTGCCGGTCAATTCGGCTACACGGGCCTTGATGCGAGCGACACGCGATTCAATAGCTGGTAATTGTTAGCAAATCACATTCATTTCTCGCTGACCACACTCCGGGTTGACTTACTTTCTTCGCCGCTGGTATCGCCCTCGTCGGAGCGTTCTGACTGACTGACGCGAGCCTCGGGTTCCTCACTGGCACGACCAGTTTCGGCAGCTTGTCTCTCAGCAGCGTTCTTACGAATCTGTGCCCAGCGATCTTCTTGTGCAGTGACGGCTTCGCTATTAGTAGTAGAGTACTCGGGTTTCTCCTGGGGCTCCTCGCTGTGACCGTTTGTCGGGGTCTGAGGTAGCTCCGAATGGGCAGGGGCTGTTGGGGTGTCCGGGGTGTCAGCCGGGACAAAGGCGGGCTGCTCTACTAGAGGGCCCTGGTCGAACTTGGAGAACTCCTGGTCGGCAGCATTGCGCTCGTTTGTATCCACGCGAGACAGAGCATCATATTCAACAGCACGGCGGGTCTGAGGGGGACCACCGCTGCCAGCAGTGCCAGCATGGGAATAAGGGACATGCGATTCCTCAGAAGCCTTGGGGGATTCCTGGGGAGTAGGTGGCTGCTCGGGTTCCGGGGCTGCAACAGCAGCAGTGGAAGCAGCTGCAGCCACTGGGGTGGCGGGCTTCTCAGGAACGGGCTTCTTCTTCACAGCCGACTTAGGAGGAGCTGGTGTAGAGGATTCCTGGGCAGCGGCAGCCTTAGCCTCAAGAGCAGCACGCGCAGCGGCCACAGAGGAAGTTTCCTTGGCGCCAGTGCTCTTCATGGCAGGCTGATCAGTCTTCTTCTTGCTGGTACCGAACATGTTCTTGAAGCCGTTGTTGCCGGTCTTCTTCTTGAGCTTTTTATTCGACTCATCCATGGACTGCTTGGCTTGAGACTCCGCGGGATCCTCAATAACGACCGTCTTGGCATTGTCTTTCTTCTCGGGTTGGGTTGCTGGCTCCTCCAGAAGCTTGTTGGCTGGCTCGGGAGAAGGTGGAAGAGGAGTTACCTCGGCGGCAGCAACATCCTTGGGAGGAGGTGGTGGTGGTGGAGGTCCATTCTTGGAAGTAGTCTGAGAGAGAGCAGGGGAGGGCGTCGTGGGCTTTTCAACTGCAGGTTCAGAAACAGGCTCGATGGTGTCGACGGCGTCAGTCGGCTCGGCATCACCAGAGATAGCACCAGTGCCAGCACGGCTGTCGCTGAGGTAGGCAGTCCGATAGGCGTTCTTGTCGTAGTTCTTGGTCCACTTCAAGGCCGACGAAGCTTCATTGACAATTCCCGGCTGAAGTGTCATCACGGAGTTGGTCTTGGTCGAGTAGTTGTCACGGCTGTTATTAGCCCCAGCTTCCTTCGCTTCAGCCTCCTCACGGTGCTTCTTCTGGAGTGCAGCAGCGGCGGCCTGGATACGCTTATGCTGGTCGGGTCCAATGCTGGACTTACTCTGAGGAGCTTGATTATTGGAACGCTTGTAGGACTCCTCAATGGGTGACACCTTCTTCGCCGATGACTTGCGACGGCCAAGCTTGTTGCCCTTGCGGCTGCCGAAGCTGAAGAAGCTCTTCTTCTCAACGTATTGAGCGCCCGCCTCGGGCTCGGGGGCAGCTCCCTTCACCTGCTCCTCCAAAATCAACCATTTAGTCTCCCGAATGACGGTCTCGAGGAGAGCGCATCGGCCAAAGACAGCCTTGCGGGCAAGGGGTTCATCACCAGACAGACTAGTGATCCAAACCCACCAGAACGAGTCGTCCAGATCAAGAGTGTTGATGCTTGCCAGCTCGGCCGGTTCCAAAGAGGGCTCGCTGTCTAAGTTACGCTTGTGCGACTGGGAGCTCTGGCCACGAGAGGAAGCAATTGGTGGGAGTACCTTGTCCGGGGGTAGCAGCAGGGGAGGGACATGTTCCCTGGTATTTCCCTCGTCCGAGAAGCCGGACGACATGAAGTCTGCCCAAGAAGGGGTTGTAGGACGTCCAAGGTCACCACCTTGCGATCGAGGTTCGGTCCTTAGGCTAGCTGCAGGCTCGCTCTTGGGTCCAGCGGGTGGCCTGTTTTCCTCGTCTTCGGGGTCAGAATCAATCGATCCACCGAATCCAATATCCTCGAATCTTGACCACGATGCGTCACGAAGACTAGTCGATTGCTTGGAGCTCGAAACGCTAGACTCATTTGTCGAAGAAATACATCTCAAAACACGCAAACATTCATCAGTCAATGCTTTGAGAGGGTCTTCATAATTAGCGAATTCTTGCAAGTTCCAATGCTCATCGCGGTATTCAAAGTTCTTGGCGCGACGGAGTAACGAGAAAGGTGTAGGTGAAACAGTGTCAACAATCATGACAACCTTGGTAGTCGTCACTTGCAGGAGGGTCGGAGTGCGTGGAGGGTATTCAGTAGCCTGCACCAACGACTGGAGGGAAATAGGCAGCGAAGAGATACCAGCAACGCCGCGCTGGACTTCTGGCGTTAATGAACGGAGGTAAGCGAAGAATAGATGGCTTGTAGCATCGGCGGCACTGCTCAGGGTTAGATTTATATAGAAAGCAGTGCGCGTGGAGGTGGTCATACGCAGCCCAGTTTTTATAAGAGGCCTCAAAGCCACCACCAGTATCGGTGTGCTCGAAAGCCCACCATCCCGCATAGCGAGAAAGCTTGCGGCCTCCGAGACCGTTGGATTTGCCATGCGCAGCAATGGCAGCGAGAAGATCGAAGAAGTCGTTGATAATGCTAGTGCGAGCATCGGAGTCGACACTTAGAGGAATAAACGTCGAAAAGGCATCGAGGGCGTTATCCGAATCTGAGATTCTGTTTCAGCGAATCCCCTAAGGGTATTCAGGCTCTCATTTGATATCCCATTCCAGGGTCATACCTTGTTCGCCAACCTTGAACAATTCATATACGTCCCATGTCACAACACCACCAGGCAATCTGCTCCAGCACCATTTCAGAACACTGCAAAGTACCTATTCCATCGCGATGTCAGCCTGGTCTTCCTGGCCAACATTGTATATATATCGCATAGAAGTTTGTTTGTCCATATCAACTCTGAAGTAGCGGGCTCCTTACCATAGGCTCATAGAGCCTTAACTCCTGTGTCAAGGCATCGCCATTGACGGGCGATCCTCTCTCGAAGGACTGATTGAAGTAATTGCGAATGAATGTACGAGCGGCGCTAGGATCGGAGCTGGGGCGGAAAGGGAGGAGGAGGAAAGGGACATCGAGCGCTGGACGAATGATCAGCAATCCGGGGGGAATGCGCGTGGAGGCCGGCGTAGCACGACCACATGGTTGGAATAGAAATGCCCACCTCTCGCCTTCAATTCCTGAGAACAGCCTCTAATGAGATCAGCCACTTCCTCTGGGGCAATCTCAGATCTTAACCAGGCATCGGTCCATTTGGGTCTTGCGGGGGTTGGGTCGACAATGGCGGTGGGTTTGTTCTGCTTCTTGGTCGCGTTGGAGTCTTTACCCCGGAAGACGCGTGAGAAGAAGGGCATTGTCGGAGGCAAGTCAGTTGGAATTGGGTGTTGGTGGGCAAGGCTGGGTGAAAAGGGGGGGTGGTGGTTTGTGGGGGTGGTTTTTTTTTTTTTTTGGCGGAAGGGGAGTTTTTTTTTTTTTTTTTTTTTTTCTGGGCTATTTTTTGTGAGGTATCACCTTTCACCTGTGGGGGAAAAAGAAAGAAGTACAAGTTAGCACCAGCGTTTAGTAGTGGGGAATTGGAGCATGCAGTAAGACCAGACTGACAGATTACAATCAGGAAATGAAAGATTTGAAGGCAAAGAAGGATTAAGGAGAGTAGAGTATGTGAGGAGTTTCAAAAAGATCCGGGATGACCTGCAGCCCCGGAGCAGGGTTGGGCAAAAAGGAAAGGATCCCTGGTGAGTTGGGCAAGGAGGGCAGAGAGTGCAGATAAAAGCGAAAGAAAAACAAAATGAAGGGAAAGGAGTAGGTAGAAAGAGAAGTTGAAGGAGTTTTGTGAAAGAGGAGAGTTGAGAATACGAAGCAGAAACCTTTCTGCTTTCCAACGGCCCCAACGGGCGTGAAGGCGTCTCAGGGGTAAATCGAAAAAAAAGAGGCACTAACCGGGTCCACCGTGTAGCAGAATTCAGCAAAAAGGTAGAGAATTCAGTAGAAAAGACTACTACAGAATTGACAGATAGAGAGAAATCATTTGATAGAGAAATGTCAATTGAAGGGAACGGGGAGAAGTGGGAGCAAAGTCAATGGAAATGATGTTTGAGTTGTCAACGTGGGGAGTGGATGATGCGGGCGATCATCATCTAACGAGATCGTATAATTAACTGCGGTAGACTAGGTAATGAGGACTACTCATATAAGGAGATGGTATATTTAAAGTCAATAGTTTATTTATTATTAGTACATGATGATTCTAACTCAATTTATAGAATACAATTCTTACATCTAGTGTATATTCAATTAGAGTATCCAGAGTATACAGTACAGGTACAGAGTAAACACTTATCCGTGTTTGTACTCCGCTGTCTAGTTACTACTAATTAACATGATACTATGATACAGTACTGTTGGCCACTACTCATCTCCAGAATGGATTAAATAGTATGTAGGGAAGTATGTACATATGCAGATCGATCCAATGGCGATTAACTCAGGCTATCGACGATACTAGCACATACGATCCAATATAAACTGGGCTCCTTTAATGCTCCTCCACAAGCTCAGGCCAGGCTCCATAGCTGAGTCAGCGGAATAAGTAGACGAATTGAAGCATTTTGAAGAGAGAACATTGGGTATACATTCAGTGATTCTACTAGTAATAGAATAAAAATAGTAGTAGTAGCAGTATTTTGAGATGATGGTGTGGTGCAGTGTGGCCACTGTATGTAGTGAGTATCTACAGTAGGTAGTAGAGTAGACGAGAGCAAAAGCTTGGTGTGAGAATAATACATAAGAACCAATATAGTCTAGGTCAGTCTTGGTAATGGAAGAAATCTATTGAACTGACGGGCAAAGAGAACTGCACCCACATTATGAAAGAATAGTCCATTATCAATTTCAGTGTCCATGCCAATGCGGGCAATAGTACTCAAGTAGTTAATATAGGAATACACACTAATCCAGTGATTATCATCACCAAATATTGCCTTGGAAGCTAGACCATATGTGTTTGAACATACCTCTTTATAAGTAATCCTATCACACTAATACTCCAATCTATCTCATCACATTTATCTCATCACATTTAATGTATTGTGATGGCTTCACTATGCTGTATACTGCAACATGATGACTCAGCATCATGTGACCATGAATCTATCTTTAGAATCAACCTTTTCTGCATCGTCAATCAGCCCCCCATCCGTTCTCCACGGTTTCGCGACTCCGAGCTTTCTTTGGATCCCCTTGAACCTCGTCCCTGGTCGATTCCAAGTCCCCATTGAGTCGCGTGGCTCTGGTCCCTCACTCACTCCCCTTCTTTGTCTCCTTTATCTTGCCTCAGGCTATTGTCTTCGAGTCCGAGTCCGAGTCTCTCCTCCACTCGCGCCCCAAACAAAGTATCTCTTTACACCTCCTCGGCGCTGTCATTTACCTCTCTGGATTCGATTTTGTATCCAGGTTGTCTCAGTTGCTCAAAAAGGCGAAACTACCTCGCGAGGCGACTCGCTTTTTGTCGGTTGTCGGCACAAGGCGCGTGTCTCGTGTGCCCGTAGCTCTTCAACATGGGTCGAAGAAAGATCGAGATCAAGGCGATCAAGGATGATCGCAATCGCTCAGTGTATGTTGTTCCTTTCTCTCCATAACGGGTGCTGTCACCACCTGGATGAAGCATCCCAGATCTTTGCTAACTTATGCGCACAGCACATTTCTGAAGCGAAAGGGTGGTCTTTTTAAGAAGGCGCATGAACTCGCTGTCCTTTGCTCCGTCGATGTCGCGGTTATCATCTTTGGTCATAACAAGAAACTTTACGAGTACTCCTCGTGTGACATGCCCGAGGCGCTTGGGCGATATCAATATGTGAGTTGCAGATTTTGTTCCTGCTTATCCCCCTCCACCGGCGCATCAGCTTACATTCTATATCACTCTAGTTTGGCCCTCCTCACGAACACAAAGGCCCTGAAGATTTTGCAGGCAAGCGCGACGATGATGATGATGAGGATGAGATGACACCCGCACCAGAGGATTTGCAGGCAGTTCAAGTCCAGCAGGCTCACCCCGCCGTACCACCCCATCTTCATCAACCCGGTTTCCAGCATATCAATCACCCCTCTGCTTCCCCTCCAATGCCCAACGGATTACCCACAAGACATGGCACGCCGCAATCACAAAGCCTCTCGCGTCCTACATCGAGAAATCACATTCGTCGGGTCAGCTCAAATCTAGGTCCGCACCAACACGGAACGCCACCACCTCCCCCTGCCCCTCAAAATGGCTTCGCCTACATGCCTAATCCCTCAATGTACAATCCGAGTATTCATTCTGCGATGGGTCAGCCACGTCCTGGTCAGTATCCGGGATATGGACATCCTCCGCCAGGTCCACAAGGAACACCGCCTCAAACGATTCATCACCCACACGGTCTACCTCCTCAGCAAATGCCGCCACACCAGGGCCCCCAGCACTACCAACATCCACATGCCGTAGCGCAGCAGCCTATGGGGATGCCACCGGCATCTCATGCGCCAGTTCAACAAGTTCAACAAGTTCCCCAATCCTTCATACCTGATCAAGGCCGAGCCTCCATACCACCTCCGTTTGCACCTGAGAGCCATCAAGAGCGCACCGTACCTGTATCTGAAAGTTCACAAGATAATGCTACGGGTGGATTGAAAGTGGAGCACAGTCCACCGCAGCCAAAGCCGTTGTCAAAGTCTCGCAGTATCTTCACACCCATTGATGACCGTGGTTCTATGCTAGCTCGTCATTTTGGCGGGGCCCCGTTATATGAATCACCACGCGGTGATCAAAAAGCAGAGACTTCCCAGGAAAATTCACCGAATCTGAAGCCCCCAGCCGGTCCCCCAATGAGCGCGATGTCAGAGCCACCGCGGGCACCGTCCATGTCATCAACGCCAGATATCAAGCCTCCGTCGCGAACGAACAGTGGACCACAAACGACGAAACGGCCGCAACTGAAGGTGCAAATTCCAAGTGAGAATTCCGACCAGGGTAGTGCAACGGCCGGATCATCCTCTCGTGATTCCGCGGGCAATAAAACGGAGACCCCAGCCAAGGACAATCCTCCAACGGGCGTGGTACTACCACCTCCGTCACCCTCAGCAGGGGCAATACTCAGCGCCGGCGCTCAGGGCCCGCCAAATCCATTCGCTCGACCGCCGCCTCCGGGGGTGGCGACGCAAAACAATACATTTGGAAACAATGGCGGCAACAATGGGAACAATTCTAACAGCATTGAAACGCCACTATCAGCCCTTCCTAGCCGATTTGTCTCCGATAACCTCCTGCCTTCGCCATCCAGTTTCTTCCCTGAATGGGGTTTCGGCCGATCTGGACCAGACTCCAACTTGCTCCCCAGTCCTCTCACCTTCCCAACACCAGCGGTGCAAAACGGGCCCAGTTTTGCTAGAGAAGACGAGCAAGATAAAAAGCGCAAGAGTCCTGATAGCGGGTCAAATGAAGAAGGAGCAAGCAAAAAACCCAAAACATAACGCACTATCAAATCTTTGATCAACCTTGCGCCCATGCGCTTAAATTGCCCATCTACGTCTAACCTTTTTGATATCCTGGTTGATATTCAAGCCTTCTTCCCCTCATAAGTTCATCTTTTTCTTCCTCCCCATCTTTGGTTGAGTTCAGGGTCTTCTTGCTGTTTATACCCCAGTTCTATACCATCTCAATTTCTCTCCTTTCGTATCTTCAATATTCTGATGATCTTCTATGTCATATGTTTTTCTTTTGATGGGCCAGGCTGAATGTGTTTCTATCTTCTTTCCTTTCTCAATTTCCTATTTTTCTTTGTTATTATTGTGTTGTTTTAGTTTTGTCTCCTTCGACTGGGTCCGGCGTTTAATTTTGCACGTTTGGACGGTGTATATACAGGTCTCTTACTAAGGACGCAATGTCAAGTTTTGATAAAAATGTTTGAATGCGTAATAATACTAGTAAAGCGACAAGTTTTAACAATTGTAAGTAAGTAGGCCGTCTATTCAGCTGGGTCATGTTTAATATGAGTACATCACGTTGACCGTCTAACCTAATAACAATCTCCAGGGCGTCCACTCGCAATGTGAATACTTCAACTAGCACATACATCCCTATTCCTCAATTCAAGCCTCCCCAACATTCTAGATAATTCCACACGAAATCTAGACCCTTTCTTTCAAGTTTTACCATGCTCCATAATCAAATATCAGTATTGCCCCAGAAAATGTAAAGCAATTTTCGGCGATTGGACTGCAGAAAGTGGAGTAACCAAAAGCCGAGAGCCCGTATAAAAAGCGTCATAGACATGAACTCCAAGTCAATTCAAACACACGATTGTCTGATTCCACCAAGGTCCTTGAATATCTCCAAATTGAATCAAATTTATTCCCTGATCCCGGCAAAATGGTTCTCAATGGTAGCTGTATGTGCGGTGGCATTCAATACACCGTTGACGGTACGTCCAATGTCTTTTCTACCATACTACATTTACTCTGTATTCAGAAATGAAGGGACTTACATTTCTTACAGTTGATGAGTATATGAGTGCTCTCTGCCACTGCACCGATTGCCAGAAGGTATGAACCCCATAGCTCCCGTCCATGCTATCCCATAAACTAATCAGCACGAAAAAGTGGACTGGAGGAGCCTTCACCTCCAACGCCGTCGTTCCCCGCAACAGCCTAAAGTTAACAAAGGGTAAATAAGCCCCTGGTATCTATTCCAACCATGAAAGTCAAAATTGACCTAGTTTATTCATGATATAGGAACCTGTACCTCCTACGATGCCAAGGGAGCCAGCGGCAAGATCAACAAACATTTCTTCTGTCCGACATGCGGTTCGAACATCTACACGACTTTGGAAATCATGCCTGATATGAGCTGTGTTAAGGCGGGCACTTTGGATGATGGTGGTGCGAATTTGAAGGGTAAGATTGATGTTGAGCTTTATTCGAAGGATCGTCCTAGTTACCTTTCTCCTGTTGAGGGTGCCAAGCAGGCGCAGACTATGGAGTAATTGGGGGATACGTATCTACTTCGTATTATGTAGCTTGGTGTTGGTTAGTTCGGTGTTTGTCGCTGATCAGAGGCCGTGATGGTGGAGTTCATGGTGGGGATGTTCTGGGGTTGTTATGTTGAGAAATTATATGATTTTACTCCCGCGAATTTCTAGTAATTCAAGGTAATCAAGTATAATACATACCTATGTAGGTATCTCGTAATTCGTAGCTGGAATAGCTAGAAGTATCCTTGAGTGTGGCTGTTCAGATATGCTTTCGGCGATGGTCTCCACTTCAATTCGCTGCTGATTTTTTTCCGCTGATTAAAACTTCCAAGGTTGCGATGGGAACTCAATCTTCTTGACTTTACTCTTCCCAGTCGCTAAGTTTTAGGACATATCTCATCTTTGCGGGGAATTTGAAGGATATCAAAAGCCGGGATTTATACATACCATTCAGGCTTACTTTCAACTTTTTTCCACGATTATAAAATCTCGCACGCATTAAAAAGCAACGATTGCTTATCCACCCAAAACCACACTCATTCTTCACCCTTCAATCATGGAAGTCCCAAGAAATAATATCCTGGTCTCGCAACGAGCAAAATCCGCCGCGGATGCCACATCCCAGAACCCGATGTGGGACATCTTCAGCAATGTATGGTGCCCCGCCACCAACCCAACAGGATATGTCAATGTAGGCGTAGCAGAAAATGCCCTCATGCACGAGGAACTTTTGGAAAACATCAATCAGAAACTCGAGCTTCCCGCCAAATATCTCACCTACAACGACGGTGGCGGCGGATCTCTCCGGCTCCGACGCGCAATGTGTCAATTCCTCGGCAAGACATTGAAGCCATTCATCCCGCTGAGTCCCGAACAACTTATCGTGACTAATGGAGTTTCTTCAGCCATCGAGCATGTCTCATGGGCATTCGCTGATCCGGGCGAAGGTATGCTGCTGGGAAGACCCTACTATGGAACATTCATTCCGGATATTTCGATCAGGCCCGGTACAGAGGTGGTATCGGTGAACTTTGACGACGTGGATCCATTGAGTATTGAAGCCGTGGCGAAATATGAAAAGGCTTTATTGGATTTCCAGCAGAAATCAAACAAACGAGTTCGCGCATTGATGCTATGCCATCCGCATAACCCTCTTGGTCGCTGTTATCCACGAGAAACCATCATCGAATTAATGCGGTTTTGTCAGAAGTATCAAATCAACCTGATAAGCGATGAGATCTATGCACTATCAACCTGGGAAAATACCGTTGATAAGAACGGTCCGCCGACCATACCCTTTGAATCTGCATTGTCGATTAATTTGGATGGTATCATTGATCCCCAACTCGTCCATGTACTCTGGGGTCTGAGCAAGGATTTTGGCGCAAACGGAATTCGTCTAGGCGTTATTATTTCCCAGGCTAATAAGGATGTACAAGCTGCTTTGACGGGTGTTTCATTATACACTTATCCATCGGGAATCTCAGATCATCTGGTAGCGTTGTTATTGGAGGATTCTAAGTTCACGGAGTCGTATATTGCTGAGAATCAGCGGCGGATTTCATCTGCGTATGCATATACCGTGGGAATTTTGAGAAGTCATGGTATCGACCATGCGCCCGGGTGTAATGCTGCTTTTTTCCTGTGGGTGAATCTTGGAAAAAGATATCGAGAATTGCATCCAGATGTTGAAGAGTCTGAAGAGGTTGGGGAGAGAGTTATGCAACTTCTTTTGCAACATAAGGTGTTTTTGGCTAGTGGGACTTTGTTTGGTGCGGAGAAGGATGGATGGTTTAGAATTGTTTTTACGCAGCATCGGGAGGTATTGGACGAAGCGTTGAAGAGGATTAATGAGGCTTTGCTGTGATTTTTGAATATTGCGTGTTTGAGAGCGAGGTTGGAGAAGTTGGAGTGGGGGTTGGATGTCGCATTGTAGCTCTTCAATCACATCATTGAGATTTACGCTTAGGGTTGTAGATTGGAGCTGAAGGCAAGTATAGAAATGAAGAGAGTGAACTAACATGATGATTGCAAAGTATTACATATTTGACTTCACTTTTTATTGACAATAAAATCACAAATAAAGCAAACAATTAGTTCCAGCTAGTTTTAACTACGGTTGTTTACAAGACATCGCATTTTAGAATCGTTCCATCCAACACCTGTTGGGTAACACTCAAACAGATAACAGAGTCAACAATCCTCTCCATGGCAAACTCTGCCGAGATTTCGCAATATTTACACAACTCTAAAGTTGCTTCATTTCCAGATACCACCAACTATATGAAAATGTATGAAATCATGCATACTTGACTCGAATCCTGTGGCTGAGATCCAAGCTTCGGTGTATTTGGTACTTTGTACTTCTCCCATACCATGTACCTACGTCAAGGCATTCTATTTCTGCAAGACTAGGACTTGTTGGGGCTGAGACTGGGCCTTCATCAAGCCAGAAGAGCAGCGATCGGCGTCACAAATCAATCAAAACAGGGAGGACACCGCTAGCCAATGCTGACGCCAAGCTATGAAGTGGTCAACACCAAAACAACCGTGCCCCTTTAAATGATAATGCTGTTAGCTCGAGCTAACCATCCATGACAATCGCTCTATCTACGGCATACATACATAGATACTAAATATATTATCTGTATTTCCAGCTACCTGCACAAATAAGGCAAAATCTTCAAAATCAGGAGCTCGAGTACAGTACTCCATGCTGTCGAGCTACTCCGCTATTGTGGAACCTTTGTGGCGTTTTTGGGTCTGCAGATTTTGTTTTAAAATGCGCCCCCGCCAGTATCTTGATAGGGTCTTTGGTTAGTATCTGGTGAGACTTGTATCTCGATTCAAGCAATGGGCGGCTAAATGCTGGAGGAGGCTGGAGTTTCAATCCTGCAATTTCAATACCACGAATGCGATTGCATCAAATACATTCTCGAGCAATCAAACTTCGGAGATACTGATATCATTCATATCCTTTGACATATGATAAAGGAGTTTCCTGTCTTATTGACACTAACTACTAGCCACATACTGTAACCTCCATCTTTGCGCAGAAATCCTTACCCAATCCATCAACTGATCAGCAAACCCCGAACTCCCGACATTTTTGGCCCCAAGAAATGACTGAAGAAGATGGCCACTGTCCATCAATTACCTTGTCAATACTTAGTGCAGGGGTGGCCTTAAGTCCTGCTTATATCCCCATTACTCCACCATGTATCTTCACAGGTTGCTTATTCCTTTGCTCCCATAACCCCCTCCATAACTCCCCATAACCTTGTTGTTCCTCCACTACTCCGTACCCGGGTACACTATGGTCTCTCCCCATACAAGGCCGTGGCCTCTAATCGTCTCATTCTTACTGTGGACGGCATCAAGTTTCGCAGACGATCGGAAATGTTATAACCCGGATTCCTCACAAGCAAGAAACGATGTCCCCTGTACCGATGATGATAATACTTTCTGCTGCAACGAGAATGACATCTGCATGTCCAATGGACTATGTTATCTGCAACAAACGTCGGGGTTCGCACTATCTCGTGCAAGCTGTACAGATCTAAGTTGGAGTTCCTGTGGTTCCTATAAATACTGCTGTAAGTTATCACTCTATCCAAACTCCTTGCTGGTACATCAACCAGTAATAGAGATAGTATCAAACCATGACAAAGGCTGACACAGAACTCCAAATACATAGTCGAATATAACCAAGACTCAGGATTCCCAATCGTCGCCGCAAACTATGCCGGAAATAAAACAACCCATTGCTGTGGCCAGGCATCATGGGATAACGGAACCGTCACATGTCCTATGAAAACCGTCTCTGTCCCAATCGGCACCGCCATCCCAGGCCGCGCCGCTCTGGCAGTTAGCTCAACAAATTCATCCAATTCCTCATGTCCCACCGATACAACATCCAACTCAGACTCCAGCTCCAGCTCCAGTTCTGGATCTGGATCATCATCACGGGAAACGGCAATTGGAGCCGGGGTCGGTGTCCCACTTGGTGTTATTGCGCTCGCATCCTTGGCCTGGGCATTTTGGGAAAGACGAGGTCGGATTAGAGCCCTTTCACAGAATGCCGCCAATCATGAAACAGGGCAAGGATATCAACAAATGGCCTATCGCGCTCCGCCGGTTGAACTGCAAGGTCCGGAGGTTGAGCTGAGTGGGTCTCCTGCTGCGACTGAAATTGGGAGTGAAGGGTACCCGAAGCCTCACAGTTCTTCTGTTAGCTAGAAAATGAGGTATCTTCATTTATGATATTGAAGCGGGAATACCAGTCTGGAGTGGAATCTTAATGGGCCTGTAATGAGATCAGCGGTCCGAAGCGAATACCACACGATTCTAAATAGGTCCTTCAGTCGGATGGACGTACACGTACTTGATCCAATTTTGTATCAACATGACGCTCCATGGATAGAGCATTTATGAAAACAAGCGATCGACAAATGTTTCAAACTGGTACTAGAGTGTCATCAGATAAATCATGCTTCTAATATCTTTGCCCATGCGAGTCTAATTCCTTAAGCTCAAATCTGTCGTGTGTTTTTGCTCAGAGGGACCCAAAAGGGATCATAGGCATAAGTCTCGAATTATAGGAACTAGACAGGGGCTGTGAGATGCAAAAAATCAAATTTAGACTCCTGTATAAATCCAGGAAGGGTCTGTACGTCTATACCAGTTTAAATTATACTTACATCTACTGTAGTAGATGATATCTCCAGGGCTAGCTCTAAATTGAAGTCGATCGTATTGCTACTATTTGTAGTGGGCTGTCTCACCGCAGTACAGAATGTAGTAATAAACAAGTGTAGACGACTAGACGTTAAATATAATGTACTAATATCAAGTACTGAAAATTCCAAGTCATTTTTCCAGTTGACAAATACTTCCTCGATCCCAGAGAATAGCCCTATGCTATAAATACGCACGATACTATGTGAGCCGCAGTCTGCAAATCTCGAATTGCATCAGTCCGGGAAAACTCCGTTAGTCCATTCAATCCAGTCCCACAGACCTTGGGGAATGGCGTCAGTGCGCATGCTTGACCGAGGATCGGTAGAGGAAACTATTGAAAAAGTAGTGTGGTTGGGTGGAGATTAAGCGAAATGGGAAAGATTTTCTCTATAAAGAAAAAGTGCATCCATGAGGGCATTCGTGGACGGATGGGGCGATTGCTCCGGCCGAGTAGAACAAGACCCTCTTAGCTAGACTGCTTCAAGGTGGGACTTGACTCAAAAAATCCAGAAAGGTACGGACATTCCGATCAGTTCTTGGCGATTGTTAGCGAGGAGGCTTGCCACATGGTAGCTGATGGATACCGAGATCTTGATCTTGATTGCACGGCCATTAATTGCTGCATCGGATTGATTGAGCCTCCATTTTTTTCAGCTCGCAGCTGATACAATCGGGTAGCCTTTAGTTTCTCTCTACATAGTATACAAGTCGTCTTACATACTCAATTAATTTTTTTCCATTTTATGAGCTTTTCATGATAGAGACTCACATTTGGTATCTGGCAATAACCTTGGAAATACCAGCCGACCCAGGCTTAACGCAGAGATTGGAATTGTGGCCGTTAGCGAAAATCCAATGGTTCTAGCCGGAGATTTTAAAGACCCACTTGATCGAACCATGAATCTGATGAACTACAAGCATTCCCATCCTATAATGGATTGATTCTATGGCAGCATTGCCCCCCCCACTTTGAAACCAAAGTCCTCGTGGCAAAGGTCCGGACGAAGCCGAGGCTTGAGTCTGACCGATTCATATATACACTGGCAACCCAATATGTCTCCCTCCGCTCTCTTTGCGAATTTTCAACACCTCTATTCTCCTCCGCGATGAGTTTAGAGGAGCGTTATCCCGCGTATGGAGGTCGTGGACCCGGCGATCTTCGCCTGGGACTAGGTCTTGGTGCTGTGGGTACGATTTTCATGGCATTGCGAGTTTATGTTCGGCTTCGTGTGAATAAGTTTGGAACAACTGCATTGATTTGGGCACTTGTAGCTTGGGTATGTGATCTTGCTTTTGCCCAATTTGATCAATTACTAATTTTCCTCTGACCTATAGCTCCTGACAACTGTAACTCAAAGTCTTGCTGTCGTGTCGATTCTTCATGGCCTGGGAAATAGAATTGTCGAGGTTGAGGCAGCTGGTCAATTGCATAACTATCTCCTCTTTACATGGACCACGGTATTCTTCTTCAACCTGGCAATCCCAACTGGAAAGGTTGCAGTAGCAGCATTTCTTATTGAAATGAATTCCCAAGGCAGTATGTTCAAGTCTCCTATAAACTGTATGATTGAAAATGCGCTGGGACTTTTTCTGACCAATTCTTCTCTACAGATCCTAAAATCCGACGCAGTTTAATCGCTGTCGCAACTATCAATATTATATTCAGCATACCACAAGTTATTCTTCCCTGGTTCCAATGCAAACCACCAAATGCACTTTGGAACCCTTCACTCCAAGATCAGTGTAATCATTTGGCAAGTGTGCGTTACAGCTACTTCATCGGTGCCGTGGCTGCGCTCTCCGATTTTTATCTCGCAATTATCCCGATCACAATGTTAGCCCCATTGAAGATCGATCGCAAACTGAAATGGGGATTGAGTTTCTTGATGGGACTTGGTGTTTTTGCCGGGGCTGCGGCTATTGTCCGAACATGGGCAGTGAAATTCATCATCAGTGATGATCCTTCTTGTGAGTATTTGCTTGGGACATCACATAAACCAAAAAAAAAAGATAAAAAAAAGATAAAAAAAAGATAAATCACTAACTCAATGAATAGATGGTGTCGGAATTCTTTTCCGCTGGGGCGAAGTCGAGGAGTGGGTTGTTCTCATCTCAATGTCGATTCCACCTGTGTGGCCGTTATTCAGGCCTATCACTCGACGCTTCATCAAATCTGCAGGATACTCTCGCAGTCCTAAGAATTACCAAGCTTACGATAAATATGCCTCGACTAGGGAGGGTCTGGCCACATCTGGACAGACTCCAGTGGTCACCACTACCATCTCTGTCTCGTCAGTTAAGGGGGCTTCTGGTACGACGGAACCTGTTCGTGCATCATCCTCTGCAGATTCCTATTCTGGATATGATGAAGAGACACCGGAGACTCCTCATTTCGCTCTGAGAAATGCTGGGGACCCAGAAGGGTGGGTGGAGATGTCACACTATAGGAACCACCCTCATTAAGATAGCTTTGTTACGACCAATATAATGTTCAATATTTAATTATGACAAGATGCACAAGAGTATTAAGCAAAAGTATATCGGTAACGGTCTATAGTATTATCTAGAATGCAAAACTCGTCGCCCATTAATTCTGCTCTATGAAGGCAGAAGACCGTATCATTCAACACAGTCATTGGAACTTGACGACTTCTATTATCACCATCCAAAATTCACATCGTTAAAAGATTAAGCTTCCCCAAAGCTTGGGACAAGCACATACTGATCACTCCTAAGATCTCAAACAGGTATTATCTTGGAAGCAGAGGGGCAATCCTCCATACCACACAAGAGCACTGGGAATATCCCAAATCAAACCTTCACATCTTCAGTAACCGCATATCGACTCCATCGTCGAATGACAGGCCCATATCGATAAAAGACATAAGGAACCGGAACCATAATGGCACTGATACATCCCAGAATAGTCAATGTCCAATGAACACCCATATTCTGATAAAATGGAATGCCAACAATCGTCATTCCACCCGCGGCACAGTACCGAGACACCGTCATGAAACCCAATGCAGAAGCAGCATAGATGTCATAGGTATCAATCACATACATGTAAGAACTGATAAATACGCAGATCGTGCCGAATCCGAATACAGACGAGGCGATAATGGGTGACCAGACGGATACAGATTCCTATACTTTATTAGATTCGACTTTTCCCGGAATGAGGTTGGAAACAAACGCAATGAAGAAAATAGAAAGAAAGGGAGAGAACAGTGATATAGAACTTACAAAATCAGTCCATCCCATCCAGAAAAGACTAATTGGAATGGCTGGTGCACCAACCATCGCAAACCAAAGTCGAATCTCAGGCTGTGTGTGCACTCCATCAAGAGCATGCGGATCAAGAACCGGATCAAGACCCTTAGCTGCCATAGCTGCCTCGGTAAAAGCCTTCTTGGTCCCTTTGTAGACGAAAGGGACCAATAAACTAGCGAGCGCGATACCAACATACATCGCAACCCACACGATATTCGTCATACCCTGTGAAAGACCATGTGTATCCTCGAAGATAAAAGAATATCCATCAAAGAAAGTGAACAACACAATATACAACACAGTCATATAAAGCGAGATCAGAAGAATGATCGGCTCGTGAATGGTAATAAGAACCTGTCTCTTCATCGCACCACCAATCAACCTAAAAAGATGAACCTTCTCCATATCCATCTCAGAACGAAATCTCTCATCCCCCGTTTCCCTCCGAAGATTCCTCCCCTTCCACTTCAAAAGAAGCGGAGAGTAAGTCTCAGGTTGAAAAAGAATAATCAAAACAAATATCACACCCGACATAATCAAAATAATCCAACCCGTCCATCGAAAAGACAAAACACCAGTTTGTCCAATATAAGAAGCGATAACAGGTCCCAACACCGGACCTCCGAAGGATAAAACAGCGTAAACGGGGAAGTAAATAGTTTTCTCAAGGGGATTCCATAAATCCGCAATCGTACCACCGGCACAAGTTAAAGGTGGACAACCGAAAATACCAGCCAAAAATCGAAAAGTAAGTAAAGCACCAATATTCGGCGCGAGGGAAGATGCCATGATGAAAATCATGAATAGCGTTAAAGATCCCGTATAAATGAGATTTCGGCCTAGAATTTCAGAAAGTGGACCGCTGACTAGTGATCCTGCTGCGAATCCGAGAAGGTAGAGACCTGGAAATAATTAGCATCCGCTTCCATCATAATTATCTTTGAAATCTATATATTGGGGGAAATGAATACCAGTATCAAGTGAACCAACAACATCACTAACGTGAAATGTTTCAGTAGTTTGAGGTAAAACGCCCGAATTAATCGAAGACGCAGCACCGACTATCCACGCAAGTGCAGAAACAAGTAATGTAGCAATAAGTCGACTAGAAAAGGGATAATTCCGTGGATTCTGCGGATCATTCTCATCTTGCCACCCCACGATAAAAAGATGAGCCGGTTGATTCGTCGAATTTAATTGTTTTTGTATATCCACGCCAGCGAGGGACTGGGCCAAGGTAATTTGTGACGAGTCTTCGGTGTTGAAAGGTTTTTCTTGTAAATTTCCATTGTCGGTATTATCAGATAGATCCTGATTAATGTTTTCTGCTGGAGACTCGGAGTTGGATGTTGTTGATGATTGATCACGAGTAGGAATCAAGGTATTATTTCCCTTGGAGACATTTTGGCGGTTTGGGATTGTTTGCAGTTGTTCTCGGACAGTATTTCCCAATCTTCGATATTGCAGATAAGACTGCATTATGGGATGTCTGGATTAGACTGTATTATGTATTTTCTTGGCTTGTAGTCTCACCGACTGGGTGCACCGTAGCTGTAGACGGCCTTTATCAAAAAGGGTGGGTTTAGGGTTTAGTCGTCGAAGCTTTGACGAATTGAGATAGGATTGAAATACTGGGAGCTTTACGTCTTTTATCTCCTGCGAATATTCACTGCTGATAAATCTCGAATCTATTCGGCGCCTTTTTTTTGAGATCTTCTCCGATTTAGGTGGGTCGTATCCTAGCTTAAATCCGATATCACGCTGCTTTCGGGGCCAATTCAACTAATACAATTGCTACTAAATGAAGAAAAAGATCAAATTTGTGGTAGTTAATATAATCACCGTAGATTATCTGCCAGGTACTATTTGTCTGAGATTTTTTCACAGTAACTTTGCGCTGATTGAGCGTGGAATATTCCCTGAATGAGGAGAGTCGGCGAGTCAGTTAGTCTACTGCATGGCGGAAGATGCCGATCGGAAACATCTTCGGCCGACTCGCAGGTGATTTCAAATGTCAGCCCGCAGATCTAGTGCCTATTAGGTGCGAGCCTTGCGAGTATTATGGGAAGAGTAATACGGAAAATATTGAATCCTGCAAATGCTTTAATAAAATTTATTAATTGGTAAATTTCAACTGCTCGTAAGACTTTTCCTATGCAAGAGGTGTCGTGCCTCGGAGAAAACTATAGCCCAATCGGAGAAAGCAAAGGCTGAATCGGAGAAAACCAGTCAACTCCGACAATGATGTAAATGCGATTAGGTACAGTATTAAACATTGAGAGTCTTTGTGCAAAGATATGATGCCGGATAAAAGGGCAAATGGTAGTAGAGAAAACGCTAGTCCGATATTAAGATATCATTAAACATCAGCCTCGGACTTGCCTGCCGCCTGACGCTCTTCATCAAGACGCTCCTGGCGTGCACGGGCTTGTTCTTCGAGACCGGTCTTTTGGACTGTGTGGGTCTTGCTGAGTTCTCGGGGAACGATGAACACGGATAAGATGAGTCCAACTGCTGAAATGGCAGTGTAGAAAATCCACATGCGATTCAGAGCAAGGGTAAAAGCGCCTAGGACGACCTTCCGTTGAGAATCATCCAGCGACTGAATGAGAGACTTGGATGTACCGGCAAAGGAGCCGGAGATAGCTGCGGTGCGCTCAGGACCGATGGCCGCGAGTAGTTTATCAGCCTGTTGACCCATGATGTTCTGGTAGATGACTGTGCCGAGAACAACGGACATAGAGGTAGACAATTGACGGACGAACCCGAAGGTAGCTGTAGCGGTTGCCATGTCGGATGGGCGGATATTGGCCTGAAATGCGACCAGTGGTGCTTGGAAATTAGGTCCAATGCCAACACCGGCCATCAGCTGATAAATGATGATGCGTGGCCAGGAGGCGTAAGCCTTCAAGTCGATAAAAAGTCCGTAACCCAGAGTCATGAAGAATAGACCAGAAACAATCGCCTCGCGATATCGGCCGGTCTTCTTCATAACGATACCAGTCACGGCAGAGACGACAGAGAGAGATAAGACCATCGGAAGAACGTATACACCACTCAGAATGGGGCTTGCGAGGAGAACAGTCTGGAAGTAAAGCGGGAGGTAGTAGGTGCTGGCAATAAAGACAAAGCCATGACAGAAGCAGACCAGCAAAATGAGAATGTTATACCACTCCTTGAATAGACGAGGCGGAATGACAGGATATTTGGCAAGCTTCCATTCTGAGAGCATAGCCAGACCCCAGACAAAGACACCGAAGACGATGAGGCAAATAACTGTCGCCGAGTCCCAGGGGTAGTTGACTCCTCCAAACTCCAAGCCAAACAAGAACATGAGAGTACCACCGATAATCAAGAAAGTACCCGCCCAGTCGATGTTGCGCAGGCCTAGAAGGAAATCTGTCTTGGGAGATTCGATGTGCAGGAAGAAGAAGAGGATGACCAGCGAGACACCACCGATAGGTACTAGACATTTATGTTAGGTGACGATCGTCCTTCCTTGGGCGAATGGTAACATACAGTTCAGCCAGAAACACCACCTCCATGTAACATTCGTGGTAAAAGCACCTCCGATGATAGGTCCCAGAGCACCAGCGATGGCCCAAGTAGCACCAAAGAGACCGTAATACATAGGCCGATCTCTGTAAAGATGTTAGCATTGTACCTACCATTGTGGCGAAGGATATAAAGATGAAGTCCATACCTCATGCTAAAAAGATCCGACACACTAATATTAGCCAGAATGATGATACCACCACCACCAACACCTTGAATCGCACGTCCGGCAATAATCATAGCCATATTATTTGCCAACGCACAAATCAAGCTACCAACCAGGAAAAAGACATTGGCAAGCAATATGATCGGCTTTCGTCCCCAGATATCACTGATTTTTCCCCAGAGCGGGATACAAGCAGCATTGGCAAGAAGGTAGGAAGAAGCAATCCACGAATATCCACTTTCCGAGGCACCGAATCCTGCGGCAATTGTAGGTAAAGCAGTTGAGATGATAGTCTGTAGAGAAAATGAGTCAACGATATCCTATTGAGTGCATAGCTGGCAAAAGAAATAAGGAAAAGAGAATCTTACCATGTCCAAAGCAGCAAGGAATAGGGCCAACTAATCACAGAAGAAGAAAAAAAAACAGTTAGTCTTGTTATAATTCTGGTAACAGTACGCTGCGCGCAAATGTTCCTGGTATCAGCACATATACATACACAAAGTGCCGTCATAACAACAGCAATCTTCTTCTTCCCCATTTTCGCCGCCTGCGATGGCGCCCGATCTAACGGAGATCCAGACTCCTCCTTCTCAACAGCATTCTCTTCTTCGACTCTGTGTTCTAGTCCATTACTTTCCAAGGGCGCATCACGATCAGACTTGTCTTGCGGGGAACCAGATTCGGGACCCTTTTCCTCCGGAATTTGCTTAGCAACAGAGTCACCAGAAGAAGACTCAAGGTTCCTCTGCTCGACAGACATTACGAGTCTGTATTCTCTTCTCCGCCTTGGAAAAAAAAATCGAACAGTCGTCGAAGTCGAAGAAAGAAAAGAACGAAAAGAAAGGGAGGGAAATTTCGGCGGGGCGAGCCGCTACTAAAATCCGGTAGCGCGACGGAGTTAAAATCGATCGATCGAAATCGTCAGATGACACTGCGTAAATACTGCATAGATGTAGCTGAAATCAAGATATACTATGTAGTCAAAGCGGGAGCTGCATTGACTTTTATAGATATTCCAAAGCTAAGGTATCGTATAATTTGCCAGAGTGTCAAGTTATTCGCTCGGACTTTTTTTATTGCGGAATTGGGAATTCATCGAATTAGGCACGGTCATCTGGAAAGGCCGAAAAACCGAGCTCCGAGGGGCGTAATCGTAATACTAAACAAAAGAAGAGATTCAGTGCGATCAACGCTGTATCAGGGATGCATAAGCTGAGAGCTTAAATGCATGATGATAATGGACTGTAATAGTTGGTAGTTTGCGGTGACGAAAGAAAAATGGAGGGTTCGGATACTTTTATATGAGGCTGCATGCAGAAACACGTTGGCAGAAGCAAACAGGGATCTGCGTTTGATATACCATTTTAGTATCGTATACAATCTCATATTTACAGTAGTGATTCTAGAGATGAATATGATCTAATAATTATTATATACTTGAATAAATAATACGAATAATGCCTATACTATCTGAATAGTATTCTACAGATCAAGTTCATGACTGTGGAGTCATTGGGAGCTGTCACATCCACAGCGCCAAGAACAACGTGGAGACTGCAGAATGTATGGGGGGCATACACGGTGTACTAGTACTGGAAATAATCAAGTAAAAAAGTGATTAGCCTGGCTACTGAAGCAATACTGCAAAAAAAAGGGAAAACATTTCCATATAATATACGATGTTTATGTTCTCATGACTAGATAACGCCCCATCAAATGCAACGGCCGGTCCGAGAACTCTATGACTGAAACACAAGCGGGTGGAAGGAAAGAAGTGAATAAAGACCAAAGGGTATAATGAAATAAAAGAGAAGCCTGGTTATAAATGATAACCCAGAGAACAGATGTATGCAAGATGAGCAAACCGCAGAAACTACTCCTGCAGTTGAAGAATTTCTGTGAAAAACATGTCAGCAATCATACATATAGATATAGTGATATAGGGGTTTGTTAAAACGAAAACAAAGGGTGGTACTCACCAGTCAAAAACTCCTCAAAACTAACAGTAATATACCCATCACGATCATCATCATACCGCTTAAACACATCCGTCATGCGCTTCAAACTAATACAAGCCTGCACAAACAAATCAAAGCTCATCCCATGCCGATGAGGACTCTTCGGCGCTCCACTCAACTGTCTCGTCTTACTCTCAAAAATAGAGAAAAGCACAGAGACAAATTTCGGACTAAGTCGATACCCAAAAGCCACGAGCGCATTCTCGAATTCCTGTAAACTAATCCGACCACTACGGTCCTCATCGAATCGATCGAAAAGTTCCCGCCACGCAGCAAGATACCGCCACAACGAGACGAATTCATCGAAATTAATGATTCCATTCCCATCTCGATCGAACATGCGAATCATCATTTTCACGGTGCGCGGGTGGAAAGACGTATAGTCACCGTTTACCAACGCAGAGCCAAGTTCATGTTCTGTCAGCGCGCCTGTATGGGAAGAATTCGCGGCGCGAAAGAGGGGGAAGAGTTGTTGGGGATCATCGCTAGTTGGCGCAGATAAAGGAGGTGGTTGTGGTGATTGAGGCGGACGCGAAGAAGGCGGTGGTCGATTGCGATGTGGTTGGGAAGGAGGAGGACCGAAACCATAGTTTTGCGGAGGTGGAGATGGATGCAATGGATGTGGACGATTTGGTGGAGGGAGATTTGCTGGTGAAGGTCGACTATTTCCACTCTTGGAGTGGGATGAATGGGGATCTTGTGGACGTTGAGGAGGAGGGTTATATCCCCCGCCTTGTGGAGGGGCACTGGAGACGGGCACGCGGGGAGGGATGCCACTTGGGCCTGATTGTGGAGGAGGTCGTGATGGTAGAGGTTTTTGAGTCTGGTTCTGACTTGGAAGTTGGTGACTAGTTGAAACTTGCATGTTTCCAATCAGTTGCGCGACCTGGGTAGTTTCGAGTCTTGAATTAGCACCGGGGTATGATTTAAGGACACGTTTGGGCGGGTGGGATGTGAATAGAATTATACCTGTTCTGGTTCGGCATGACTGTGTCATTCTCGACTAGTCAGCGATTCGATTCAAATGGTTCTCTCCCCGTGGAGATTGCGCGGGATGTTTGCAACTCACGCTGGCAGCGCGTCCGGGTTGTAGCTCTTATTGTAAGCCATGGTCGCAAAGGCACTGACGCAATCAGGCACTCGAGATCCGCGGGTGGAGAAGATCCCTTTATGAAAGGGCGAAGGAGAAGGGGAGGTTGGCCGGGCTTCAGGAGTTTGGTGAAGGCCTCGTCAATGCAGACAATTCGAAATCGGATCTCGAGTAAGAAAGAAAGAAAAAAAAAGTCACGAAAGAAAAGAGGGAAGAGAAAGTCAGGGAGAGAGTCAGTTCTTGTCAGAGCGGAGCCGTGGGGCTGCTTTAGGACGAATTTTAGGCCAATGCCAAGTGAACTACAAGTACGACTATAGTAGGATGGGGGTTGATCTCCACAACAATTAAGATTGGCAATGAAAAGAGAGAGAGAGAGAGAGAAAGTGAAAAAAAAATGAAAATGAGAGCGTTACGCAAATGAACCACAGACTAGACTGATTTGTTTCAAGTAATTCAGCCCTATACAGTTCTGTGCGCGAGGAAGAATGTCTGAGGTTGATAACCCCAAATCCACCAAACATCGAAGGCGCCTAAATTGCAGCTCCACAACTCCGTTTAAAAATAAATCCGCAAGATACGGATACGAGAGTATCATAGTCTCTCTTGAGGTGAGTTTTAGACAAGAGGCAAATTGAAGAAGAGAAAAAAAAAGCAAGACAATATAGTACAAATTAATTAGGGTCTCACTATTCCCTTTGCGCAATGATTTCGACTTCCGCGGCTTGCACTTTTAATACATCTAGAATTTCCTCCCATGCTTTGGCTTCGAATTGTTTCCCTTCAGTCCCGGTCGTAAGGGCTTTAGATTCACTAATTATAGTCAGTCACTTTGTTCTGGGTAGAAAAGCAGGAAATGAATCACTGCTTCGGAGAACATTCAATCATACTCAAGATATCCATCACTGCGCCAGCATTTTCCCTGAGACTCAATCCCTTGCACCGTCGCACTAACCAACGAACGACTCCCCTGCTCCGCCGTGCGTGCGAAAATCTTATAAGCCAACCATGCGAGCCAGCGCTCGTAAAATCGGTTGTACTGTCGTCCCAACGAAGACGCGCAAAAGCCAGGACTAACTGTATTAATGATAACAGGCACGGTCCCATCATCGCGACGAACGAGATTGGCGAGCGTCTTGATCACATATTCCAATAACAATTTGGAAATACCGTATTGTTTTGGTCCCTGAAATCGATCCGGGGAATTGAGATGATCAAGTAAAGGGCCTTCTGTTTGGAAACTCTCTGCTTTTGCGCGAACAAATTGTTGACTGGAGACGATGCTCAAATGTGTGGGTTCAGATGAGGTAGAACTCTCTTTCAATTTGGGGAGTAAAAGTATTGCCAAAAATGATGTTGACAATGTATTAATCTGCAGTGTTTCTTCCCAACCCTCTGAAGACTTTGCATAATCCCGATTCCATACACCGGCATTTAACAAGGCCACGTCGAGTCGTGGAAGCTCGGTATTAACGCGATTGGCAAAGTTCTTGACGCTGGCAAAATTGCTCATTTCAAGTTCCCATACTTGAATGGTACCTGGTCGATTCGTGTATTGTTCCAGTTGTGCTTTGGCTTTATTCCCACGGTCAATGCTACGACTGCCAATTATCAAGGATTCTACTCCAAGATTGAGAAATTTGATAGCAGCCTCGTAGCCCAGGCCGGAAGTGGCACCGGTTAAAACAATGGTTTTGCCGGCGAAGGAGATACCACGCGGATCTGTTGGGGGCGTATATTGCATTTTGAGAAGACGAAATAGCCCTGCCATGATGGAGGTATTTATTGTCTGTGAAAAAAAAGTCTCAATAAAGGAGAGATGAGTTGAGATGAATTCAGTCTGTTTACTGGCGATTTGTGCACGTGATATCATGCTGAGTCATGATTTTAAAGTGGAGCAGTGAGGCTCGTGTTGAATCGGTAATCTTCAAGTTTAAAACAGCATCACTTAGAATCTTCTTGTTTTTATGTTCAAGCAAGATAAATTAGGAGTTAAAAAGCTGAAAGCCGTGTTCTATAGAAGCTACAGTTGGGCATAATTCTCATACACCTTAAGACAATGGATTAATTATCTACCAGTCTCATCTACCCCGCATCCAAATATCCTCACAAATAACTACATGACTGTACTATAGTTACCATATACTATACCCAGCAAATAATAACCCTCCATAAATGTCTCTAAAATAAGAGCACGCCCACTCTTACAGTTCTTACCAACCTCAAATTAATCACACCATCAACAACCAAACCAAAAACATCAGCAGTCCAAATGGCGACACCAAACAAACACTGCAAACAGCGCCCAACCAAAGCGGATTTCTCAGCAAAAGCAATCCAATTCGACGACAACTTGAAGGTGTACCACTACCAGTGAGTATACGAGGAAGGGAGGCCACACAAATAACATAGATTACATATCTGGACTATCCCTGTCCATATAAGCAAAGTGGGAATACTGCCATATACCCTGAACCCTGAACGAGTGTCCAACCCGCATTTCCGTCGGCTTGTGTGAAAGATGGCTGCCGCGTTACAGGGGCATCAAGTGCATCCGGAAGGACGGGTGTGGAAGAGTCATTTTCCTAAAGGTGATCTTTGGGTATTTGGATATGGGTAAGTTTATTGGCAATTTGGAATTGTCTCATTGCTATTGCCTTTAAACCCTGCTACTGTCTTGCTATTACCGATCTTTCAAACGGAGCATATATTGCAATATTTACTTCGAAATGACTCTACCCTCGCAATGTTGATTCAAAGCTAATAATATTTGAAGGAGTTTGATCTGGAAACCACCACCACATTTCGGTAAGGAAGCTCTGTGGAATATCACTCGATTGCAAACATTTCCGATTATGATTGCTCGATGGGTTCTCAATTTATGACTGATTATTTCCAATAGATCAGCGTGTACCGGGGTATATTAACGGCTACGTACGCCGATTCTGGCAGGTATGTAAATTTCTCCCAGAATGAGAGGCATGCTTCCGATAGTCTGGGCGGAATTTCAAACATCAAAGCCCCCTTTTCATGACTCGGTCGTGTACATAGTAGATCGTGTGAAGCTGACACTAGGCCGACTTGGCGTTTTTTTACAGGCTAGGTATGTTAAATGGTGGATGATAAAATGCTCCGATTTCAGGCTTACCATGCCATTGTGGCCTGTACTATTATGATATGATTCACTAATCGATTGCCTGGCTTTAGCTCCGATCATCGCGGGACATTGTCGGATCCCGGGAGAGTCGTTACTGTGATTGAGCGTGAATTCTGGGAAACGCTCGATGACCCTGTGAGAAATGCGTCATAGCCTGATGTGGAGCAATAACTAACTAAATAATCCCTACCAGTTGGCTCATCTGGAATCTGAATCCGAGTCTTTAGGAAAAGTATGGGGTGCCGCGTATCATATCCCAGCGTCACACGCGGAAGAAGTTCACGACTATCTTGATGAGCGAGAGATCAACGGGTATACAGCTCATTTCACCCCCTTCCATGCGGTATCTCCCGGTGCAACGCAGACTGCCTCGAAGGTTCCCCAGGCTGAGATTGGAGCTCCAGTCGTGTGTATGGTTTATATTGGACAACCTACCAATCCGCAATTTCTTCGTGAGCCCGAAGAGCGGGAGCCGGAACAGGTTGCGAGAGTGATTAGTGCTAGTCAGGGGAAGAGTGGGAAGAATACGGAATATCTCTATTTGCTTGAGAAGGCATTGGAAGGTCTTGGGCTGGGAACTGCGGATGCGCATGTTACTGATTTGGTTAAGCGAGTTAAGGCTATTAAGGCTGGGGAAGAACCCGAAGCTGAAGAGCAGGAGGCGGCGAGGGATGTTCGGAAGTATTTGGCTTTGGCTGGACAATCGGGGCATGGTGAAATGATCGAATAGAGTGGTACCGGATGAGATATGCCTAATGTTTGTTGCTCTGCAGGTGATAGACTGCTGTCGAAGCTATCTTGCTTTGGCAAATAGATCGCTACTCTTAGAAAATATGATGTATCATGCGAGTGGCCACCCGAGATATCAGTACGAGAATGCCAGTAGACGTATTAGGACGATTCCAACCGCCCAAGTCAAAGGCAAAAGCGCAAGGCGACAGAATTGGCACCAAATCCAAAAGAAACTTGAATATATGCATAAGGCAGTAAAGGAACTGAATGTTGAAAGAAACTTGATGCACACCAGACAAAAGAACCAATTATTGCCACGATGTAAAATCATATTTGTTTCATTGAAGTCGAACCCCGAGCCGCCTCAAGAAAAATCAAAACCAACGTGAAGAGTAATGACAGGAGTAAAACCTTACACAACCAGTTTCGAAAATGGCTGCTAAATCTTGCAGGTCCACATTGCCCCATACCCCAAACTCAAAGTATTTTGTCAACACGTTTGCAAAAAGGAGTGCCGAACATCATTTTCGTGCGCGGAGAAAGAATGCCAATGGGGTATCCTGAACATGCCAAAATTTAGTTGCCCTCAGACGGAGCCGGAGGTTGGTTGTTGTTTCGCCAGCCTGTTTCAATATATAAGAATTAATATAGGTTCAAGGGATCGTTGCAAGTACCAAGACTGGCGACATCGAGCACTAGGACATACCATAACCGCCGCCATAACCACCACCATTGCCAGCGCCGCTGTAGCCTGCACCACCACCACCACCGTTTCCATAGTTGTTATAGCCATATCCTCCGCGGTTGTATCCACCACCGCTGCCGCCGCCGAAACCACCGCCACCCTGATATCCACTACCTGGTTGCTGGTTATATCCGCCACGGCCCTGGAAGCCGCCATCTGGGCGATTGGGACGATCGAATGCCTTGTCAACACGGATGACCCGTCCATCAAATCTGAAGGAAGTATATAAGTTGATGGCCGATAATGGCTGATGATGGGGACGGGTGTGACCCTCGCGCTCCTTACTCCTGGTTGTTCATTGCACTCATAGCAGCATCAGCCTCAGCTTCTGTTGCGAATCGCACGAAACCAAACCCGCGACTACGCAGCGTGGCACGATCTTTGACCACAATCTAGAAGATGTAAAATGCTGTCAGAATATTCAACCTCTAAAGAAGGGGGCTCTGTTGGATATGAAATGATGACTGACAGCTTCCTGAATCTGGCCATATTGATGGAATCCCTCACGAAGAGTCTCATCAGTCGTATGCCATGAAAGGCCACTTTATTGTAATTGATACGTGGTCAGTTTGACTTCCCCTTAACACGCCGAGCTGGCATCGCTGAAAAGTGAACCGAAAAAAGAGAAAAAAAAAGACCGAAGTCGAGAAGTGGCATGGGGGTAAGCTTAACGTAACATACTGGACAAAGAGCTTAGACATTTTGGCTGAATACTTGCGAAATCTTAAAAAAAATCAAAGGACCAGAAGAGATTAGTGCCCACGCAGAGACAGCTCGATCGAATCGACCCACGAAAGAAGGAATGAATGAGTTGTGTCAGAATGGCGAGGGACAAGGAAATCTGAGTGGTTGCGAAACGAGTCAGCAGTCAAACCAGTGTAACAATCACACTGCTTTAGGGCTTCGATGTTCTTGGGACATTGCCCACCCACAACAGTTCCAGTAAATTGGGACTTACCTGTGGAATATGATGCTTACGGGATTGCCCTTTGACTGCAGGTTATGACCAGTGACGAGAAGAGAATCGAGTCCAACGAGTAGAGGGGAAACAAAGCCAAGGCATGCTGGTGGGGGGTTGAGCCGGCCGCTGCAGAGATAATAGACCATCCACACCCTCCACGACAAGTCCCCCACCAGTCTAAACCTTGAATTGATTGATTTTCTCGGGACCCAGCGGCATGGCCTGCCTGCACTCCATCAATCAGATGCTACCCGAGGCGGGTGTTTGGACGACAGGGGACGCTAACGGACATCGGCTGATGGGCGTTGGCCATGCTCCCCCCCTCACTTTGTCTTTTTGTGATGCCCTTGTATTTGGCGGCTGATTTCATATGCAGCTGCAAGAACATCCAATGAGTCATTACTCAAAGGTCAAAAGGAAGAAGTCAAAGTAACAAAAAAAATTAAAATTAAAAATCACGATACATAATAACGATCAAAACCAACAATGCAGGCTCCGTATTGTAGAACCATGAGGTAGAAAGAGTGGGCCGAGGAACCCTAGAAATGATGGCGGGCTGAGGCGGGACCTCCATGCATGCCCACGCACTTCCAGCCGGGGAAGCACACCGGTTGACTCCAATTTGTATGTTCTTCGAGGGGTGATTGGGGCGTGGAGAGAGAGAAGCAGTAGACAAGACTGTTTTTTCTATTGTCTCTCCTACGATAGTTAACCCAAGTCAACAAAACAATGAGAACATCAGGCTCCATTTCCCCCCTTCTTGTACTTTTGACTCTCCCTTGCTGCATCGTTGATTGCCAACTCGGACAGAACGGTCTAGCCTATTCGAGTGCAGCAGTAGAAAAGAGCTGGACTTTAGCCTTGTCAAGTCCATAATTCGCGACCTGCAATGATCATCCCAAAGCCAATCCTCGCAATGCGTGCGGAAGGGGGGTCGACCCACATGCCGCTTGGACCGTACATCGGCAGGACTCCGGACAGGTCGATCAACAACAGCACATGGGATCGACTTTGTACACAGTTTTTGGAACGCTTGTTGCGACGCACACTGGGCATCCCATGGGGTTGTAAACCGGCATCCTCGGCGATATTGATTGCTCAGCAATCCGAATGAAGAAAAATAGCTTGTTGGACAGGATGTTTAATTGTCCGACTGTTGCTCGAATAATCTGCATCGGGGATTGTTGTTTTTCCCACCTTGGTGGCGTTGTCCCAAAGAAAAGCCTCGAATCATGCGAAGAAGATCAAAACTGCTCACGAACGTGATAGGGTAGGAGCAAAGATGTTCAACGTAACGAGAAACGCAGAGGTGCATCTGTTAAGGATGAGAAGTGAAGCGGGAATGGGGAAAGCTTTGCGAATTGGCGACCTCAACCTTGTCAGGAAAGGAAGTCACGTACAAAGTCACACACTCCAGTCGTGCTTTCCCTGGGAGTTGTAACTGTTGGTCGATTGCACCTTCCTCAATCACAACAAGTCCAGGCCCAAAGGGAACATTGATAATTGCAAAACAAGACGAAAATGAAAAACAGGAAAGGGCGTTGTAACCAAACCTCGACTGCTTCTGACTTGCAGCCACTTCACCATTGCAATTGATTGTCCTCTCACTCTCTCACTCTCTCACTCAATCTCATCACGACATCTCGTATGAATTGATTCTCGGGTCGGATCATGGGGACTACTGGGAGGAAGTGGATTGAGCAATGGCTGACAAGCGTATCACCAGAGGGCCTAGAGGGTGACAAAGTCCGCGGTATGTGTCGTATTGGCTGACTTCACCATTGGTCTTCTGATATAAATACCTGGAAGACTGTGACTGAATCTGAACTATGATAGATCCGGGTCGCAGAGACGCAATCATGCCAAATGAGGATCCCCATCATGCGATGCTGAAACCACGCAACGCTACACTCACTCCCCTACAAACACAACACACCAAGCGAATGCGAGGTCAATTGGATGAATTTCCGAGACCTCTAGTGAATATGCAAAGTAAAATTCCCAGAGGTTATGATAAGCAGCCTCGGCGAAGAACACGGGAAAATCGATATGAGTATCAGTCAACTGACATGACTGGTGGACGCGCCCATCAGGGTAGAAAGCCCAGCAAAGTACGGCGGAGCAGAAAGGCCACGATCAATGACAGATTCAGAGCGTCCAATGTGGCTCGGAACAGGCTGACTGTAAGTGACCGAAATGCAAGGTGCATAGTCGCATATGTGCTTTTTTGACAAATGGACATAGCTCCCGTCTTTGGCCGCCCTCGGGATCTTCAGCAAAATGAAATCCTCATCTCCCCTGCAGAAACACCATGATCAATATCACCATGCGGGCAATGAGAATGGGCCAACAGAAATGCGTGACGTTGCCTCGAAAACACCGGGACTTGCCTGCTCGGTGACAATCCTTTCTGGCAGTGAGAAGATCTCTACAACTAGTAAGGCCAAGTCGGGGCAATTGGGGACGCACCGCTCTCATTTACATGGGCAGGAATGCATCGGCCCTTCTCTTGAGTCGATCGACCCAAATCATGAGGACAGTGCGATGATTATGAGATCGGGTGAATTACGGGAAGTCTCAAGCCATGCGGTGTCATTCGCCGGGGTCAATCGCCTAGAAGAGTGTGGGCAGCCAATGCGTTTCCTCGGGAACCAGGATGCTCCTTCGTCTGGAGCTATTTCTGCTACACCATATGCCTGGTTCGAAAGTAACACCTGCCGGCCGCAATTCAAACGCGTGCTGGAAGACATCCTTCTCGCTGAGGCTCATGACAAACTGTGCGCAGTAACCGACACACAGAATGACAACATCGACTTTACGCGGCGTTACTACGAGCTCAATGACCTGCAGGAACTCTTAGCGACCAGAAAGGCAAGGTGGGGAGAATATGCAGGTGGGAATTCCGAGGCTACTTGTCCATCATCATCCCTCATACCTCGCCACGCATATACCGAATCAATATTATCAAAGGGGCAGCAAATTGGAGTCACAAAGATCAGTCAAATAAATGCAGAAGGCATGGACGACAAAGATCTTCTTTTCCAGCAACTGGACAAGTTGTTCCAGGAGATTGCCGAGCCTGACGATGGGAAGCTCAATCTGGAGGGCAAACAGCTAGAAATATTGCCCGCTGAGCTACAATCGTTGCACGAGCCGAGAACAGATTCTGATAATCAATGTTTGCAACACACGTATGAGGCTCACTCTGATTGTCTTCATCTTATCTCTTACGACAGATCCTGGCTAACAGATGACACATCGGCGTCACTCTGTGGGACGTTTCCCGTCAGTCATGCTGGATTTTTCCTGAAAAAAGGCGCAAACCGTAACGATAAAGACTTGCAGATCCCCACATCGACAGGCATTTCTGACGACCACATTCTGAGTCGAGCATCATGTCTGACGAAAGACTACAACTCGCATTTTGTTGCCAGGGCACTGCCGACTCCACATCGCTCAAACGCATTCCCACTTGGGTTTTGGCGTAAGAACAAGCTATATTAGACCCAAAAAACCGCAACTGTCGGAGCCTCTTCATGCCAAACCAGAGGAATACCTGTATTTTCGCTATGATGAACGGCTATCTTCATTGGTTGTAAGACGAGTCGAGCATAGGGTTGGGCAACGGGTATTGTACTTATGGCGAGCAACGGGAACAATGCCTTTGTTATCAATCAATCAATCAATCAATTACGTACGTAGCTGACATTTGCCAAAGCTACTATCATTCCCAAGACTTTCAATATTTCATACAATTACTTAATGTACCAACGACAAAACCCGCAGTCTGACGGATTCTCGCTAGCCCCACGAATACCGTGCCGACTCAAGATGTTAGGCCCCCAAACTACTAGCTAGTATTTTCATGCTAGTGGACGGGAATAACTATAATTGACCGTATACACCCTCCGCAAGGCTGAAGTGGAACGACCAGGCAGAGTCTAAGTCCGAATTGAGTATAACTTCGCGAATACTAGAGATCCTGACGGAGTTTGACGGCATCCGAGATAGGCCCTAAGATAGTACTAATATATAGATCCCGCACTATAAACTTGTTCCTTTGGTCTAATATCCGAGAAAATCAATAAACACAAGAAAGATCCACCATTAAATCATTGACAAAGAGACCAAGAAAGTCTGTATCTTTAGACATGTCTACTCCTCAACCAGTCATTCTTCTAATTCCCGGTGCGTGGCACCAAGCTGAATGCTGGGAATCAGTCTCAACTCTCCTTCAAGACCAGGGTTACCCTGTCATGTCTGTAACTCTGCCTTCGGCCGGCGGCCCTACCTCGTCGACGATTGCCGATGATGCTGCGTACATTCGCAGCAAGTACCTCGATGATTTGGTAGACCAGGGTCATGAGGTGATTGTCGTGATGCACTCATACGGCGGGATCCCCGGCACGGAGTCTGTCAAAGAAAGAGCGAGAAAGGATGTCGCTGCACAAGGGAAATCCGGGGGTGTCATTGCGTTGGTTTATGTTACCGCATTTCTAATACCGGCAGGTCAGAGTCTTAGCGAGACTCTACCTAGTGATAGTCCATCACTCGTCAATCTAAGTAATGTATGTGAGGCCCAGTACGCCATCGAAGGAGCATTGTGATATTCGAATCAACAATTGTCAAGACTAACATTATTGACTCAGGGCGACGCAACACAACCGAATGATCCACGATTTCATTTTTATAATGATCTCGACGACGAAACTGCCGCGAAATGCATGGATGCACTGGTCCATCATTCCTTGCCGTCCTTTGTAACCCCACTTACATACGAGGCCTACCGCGATGTGCCAGTAAGCTATCTTCTTTGCGAACGCGATGAAGCCATCTTGCCTGCCTTCCAGAAGCAAATGGCCGCTTTCCCCGGCAATGGAGCTGTACGAACTTATACCTGCATGTCGGGACATTCTCCTATGATCAGTATGCCGGAGAAAGTAGTTGATGTGATTCAAGATACCGCGGCAGTCGTTAAGGCTTGATTTTACTGTTGTATACTGGAATCTCGGGGGGAAATAATATAGATCATGCCGGCAAATTTGATGCCGGTCAATTCGATTAGCTGAGTATCTAACAATTTCAAGTATAGCAATCGACGGAAGTATCTATCAGTTCTATTTTTCTGTCTCGTGTTGCTTCTTCTCCAACTTGAGATATTGCATCGTAGTTGTTGGCACAGACTCGCAGCGGATGGAAGCATAGATATTCTCGGTGGGCAGAGTTGCCAATGGGCTGAAGATAGATTTTGCTGTCCGGTTCGCGGAGGCTTCTAGTTGGGGTATCATGATGAAGGGAAATGATGGGTTCGCAAAATAATCGGAAATAGGCGGGTTCACTGGATCACAGACTGGCAGCTGCCACTGCTGCACCAGTTCCCTTGAACAAGGTCGGATTTTGAACGACAACCTCGACGGGGTACTTCCATTGCATAAATCTGGTCCAGCCTGCAACAGTAATAATTAGCAAGTGAGAGTTTATTTGAAGGAGCTTTGAAACGTACTCCAGTATGCACACCGTCGGCCAAGGTATTTCCCGATAAATGGCACCAGAACCATGCTGAGGAGTAGCTCTAGCTGCTGGATACTTTCCCTCCATTCCGCCTCGGCATCGGAGTAATCTGAAAGTGTTTCAAGGTCGGACTCGGTCGTAGACTCAGAAGGAAGGGAGGCGAGATCATCGTCGGTCTCGTATGAGGGGTCGGCGGGAACCATGTAGGAGGACATGGAGAAGGAGGGATTGGATCCGGAGAAAGACTCGGCTGACATGACGCAAGATCTCGAATGGAACAAATGAAATTGGATACACTTCTTGTAGAAATTTAGAAAAGCAGTGGCTTGCCTGCTATCCGAGTATATCAGAGCATCGGCGCAAATCGATTCGTGTTGCTGTTCCAACTTGATTTGATGTTGACAGCCTGCGACGGCCGCGACCGCCTGGTTAACACGTGACCATGACTCAACAGTCACGTGACCGATAACAGGCTCGCCTTCAAAGGATATCGCAGCGGAGCGACAATTTCGGTATTGTCGACCATCTCTCCAATTATTCGAACTCAGAACAACGCCAGGTACTACATTCAAGCCTAGCAGTACCGGATCATTCGAATAGGACAATTCAATATGGCGGAAGTTGTACGTTGCACCCCCGATCTCTTTTTGAGTGATCCTCCCACATTTTCTTTGCGTGCACAATACCCCTCCGATCAACCACCACCACCGCGCCAGCGCAGAGCCTTCTTTGTCTTCGGGAAGATTGGGTCGGGGTTCCTTCTGAAAGAGTCACTCGATATATCCTTTTTTGATTTTCTCGCGCGCCTTGAATTTCGTCTTGCTAATTTTGTGTGTCTCGTTTCTTCGAATAGGATCAAAAGCAACGTAAGTCGGTCGCCTTTAGTGAAGGAGACGTGATCATGGACACCAACGGCCAAGTCACAGACACTCCCACCGAGGAGAAGCCCGCCGGTACGCCTTCAAGCTTCCCAGGAACTAGAGATTCCCGCACACCCACATCAGTGGACCCGCTAATGAGTGATATTCGAATTATAGACAAGGATGTCGACGAGGTTACCGAGATGTTCAAGGGCCTGTCAAAAAAGAAGAAGTCGTCCAAGAAGTCCAAGGACACCGAAGGTGCTGAGGATGAGGAGGCTCCCGCCGCCGCCGACGGCACATTCGACCCCTCCGCCCTGAAAAAGAAGAAGAAGTCCACCAAGAAGAAGACCGATCCTGCCGACTTCGAGGCTAAGCTGGCTGAGGCCGGTGTTACCGATGAGGCTGCTGAGGAGCCCGCCGAGGAGGTCATTCCCGAGGGTGATCTCGAGGCCGGTACTGGTATCTGGGCCCACGATGCGACACAAGCTATTCCCTACTCTCTCCTCGTCAACCGCTTCTTCTCCCTCATCCAGAGCCACCACCCCGATCTACTTTCCAGCGGCACCAAGTCCTACAAGATTCCCCCTCCCCAGTGTCTTCGTGAGGGTAACCGTCGTACCATTTTCGCCAACATTGCCGATATCTGCAAGCGCATGAAGCGATCCGATGACCACGTCATGCAATTCCTGTTCGCTGAGTTGGGTACCAGTGGTAGTGTTGACGGTAGCCGTCGTCTGGTCATCAAGGGTCGTTTCCAACAGCGTGGTATTGAGTCCGTTCTTCGAAGATATATCGGTATGTGCTTACCCATATCACAAATTATCTCTTACATGACACATTAATCTAACGTTATTTCTAGTCGAATATGTTACCTGCAAAACCTGCCGCAGCCCCGACACCGAGCTCAATAAGGGTGAGAACCGTCTGTACTTCGTTACTTGCAACTCTTGCGGATCCCGTCGTTCCGTCGCCGCCATCAAGACTGGTTTCCGTGGCCAAGTCGGTCGCCGCAAGCGTACTGGTTAAATTGTTGGGAAGAGTATCACGAAAAAATGATGGCATTGATGGAGGAGGGAATTATATGTTTTGTTTCTTTCTTCTGGTGTGTCACTTACTACGATCTTTCGCGGTGAAAATAGGAGAGACGGCCCCGGTACTGCTATTTTTGTCAGTAAAGGGGTTTGCGATGAAGCAATGATTTGAGGATAGAATAGTTTGGCATGAATTGACTACTATGACCCCTATATATACACATATGATTTGCCATTTCTGAAGTCCTTCGGATGAAATCATGATGTCGAGCGAGTCCATAGACAGTAGATTTGGGGAGACTCCTGATTCTGTGATTCGAGTCTGTCTAGATGGCAGATAGTGTGCTCGCATATACGAGTGTATAGTATCAACTTAGAATAATGCTGTCAACATGTCCTCGACTCATAGTCCATATATACCTATATATTACCTATATATTATGCGTAGAAATGAATTACTATGCATACAGAACCGGTCATTATTTCTCGCCGATTTCCTTCAATTTTCGAGTTTATCTCTGGTAAGAGTAAGGTTACGAGCATCGACCTGATCTTCGATATTTGAGTCTTCCAGCATTTAAAGTTCGCCATGCTCAATAGAGTCGAATTATATAGTCTAGCAAGATCAATCGCAGGACTGCTCAAACATTACCCAAATAGATCTTCGATCGAAGATTTTAATTCACAGATAGAATCTTATCATATGGGTGGAATACCAGGGCAGAGCTCAGTGCTCCCATGATGGCTGTAAGCTATTGATTAGTATATGGGATTCTTACTTTGAATATTGACTAAGCTTGCAATAAAACCTCATGTCACTTACCTAAGTTCTTCATGCCGATATAGATCAATCTTGTGGGCTATACTGCTAGATGAAGTTGTACTAGTATATAGTATAGCATAGTAGTATTAGACTCCTGTTTTGGTCTTTTTCTCGCGCCAACCAGATGTATACTGAGTCAGTAAAGCTTTCCCTGTTATATTTATATTTTCTTTCTCTGTTCATCGGTCATGATTCATGATGCTATATCTACTAATGAGTATGCTTTTGAGATTTCACAAAGAAATACTCGGCCGTAGAACATGAATCATCGAAGTAAAAATATACCTCGGAGCCCGATTGGGGTTTGATATATTGCTAAAAAACAACACCAAACCAGGGCCTGCATAACGGGTATTCAAATATCTTAAAAATTGAATACTCACAGCCTTCAAGATCATCCATTTTATCCTTCCATTACTCCATTTAGGCGAGTATTGCAATTGAATGAATATAGTCATGTCTCAGACATTCCCCAGAAAGCCGCCCCACCAAACTCTATCAAGGCCGCGTGGATGTCTCCGGTTTGTCTCAATAACTGGTTCAACACTCTCTTAATATTGAATGATCATCGTCATACGAATTTTTCCGTGCCAAGTACTAGCCGTTTATGCAGTCCATAAGCTTTGCATGCAGGGGTAAGGCGAATTCAGTATTGGTGGAGTCAGTGTACTATCACCCCCGCAGGAGAATTAACCGACTTGTCAGGAGAAAAGGAGTAGTTGGTGGGTGATAGCGGCGCAGTGCACAAGAAAAGAAAAATGGAGTATTGTGTTTTTTTTTTTTTTTTTTTTTTTTTTTTCAAATTGGGGTATGTGGATGTTATGAGACTGTTCGAGTATACATGTGCAGAACCTCAGTCCATTGACCAGCTCTACATAGATACTTCCACTTGGGATTGACGAGATTAGCCAAAATGCATACCAGACTGTTGATACTTAGTTGGCTCGCAGGATCAACTCTTGCTTTGAACGCGACGGAATTAATTCAGGGGTACTTCGGCAACGACTCGCCTTGGTACGCTGATCGAATTCCAATTTTCGAATCCAGTGCCTCCGACATCCAAGACGTCTACTATTACCGCTGGAACATCTTCCGTGCCCATCAACGCGATTTAGGTCAAGATGGGTATATTTCCACCGAGTTTCTCAACGATGTGAGCTGGCAGACACAACCGTCAGCATTACTCATAGACGCGGCAAATATGCATCTACGTGAAGGGCGTTGGTGTCGGGATCGTCGATTCAAGGATGATTATAGGAATTTCCTTTTCGGTCCGAACAAGAATCCTTATCAATTCTCGGAAAGTATGGCTGATGGTGCATGGCAAGGGTATCTTGTTGATGGGGTTGCTGATACCATTACTGGACTTTTGAATACAATGCAGGAAGTTTACAATGGATGGAATTCCACGATGTCGATTGGTGGATATGATACCTCCAAAAACCTTTATTGGATTCAACCATTGACGGATGCGACGGAGTATACGATTGCCAGTATTGATGCGTCTGGTGGCTATGATGGATTCACTGGTGGTTACGCGTTCAGACCTAGCATCAACAGTTATCAATATGCGAACGCTCTGGCTATTTCCAACATCGCCTCTCTGACTGGGGATAAAGATCTGGCGCAGCAATATAAGGATAAGGCGGCTGCTATCAAAAAGGTCGTTCAAGGATCACTTTGGAGTAGTACATTTGAACACTTCATCGATCGATTCCACGTGAACAACGAGAACGTCACGTACTGGGACTTTATTCGAGGCAGAGAACTGGTTGGCTACGTGCCTTGGACACACGATCTACCAGACGATACTGAAGAGTTCGCCCAAGCCTGGAAACATCTCCTCGATACCGAAAAACTTGCTGGATCGCATGGTCTTCGCACGAATGAGCCTAGCTACGAATATTACATGCGTCAATACCGCTATGAAGGAGATAAACGGGAATGTCAATGGAATGGACCTGCATGGCCTTATCAGACTACGCAGACCCTCGCAGCTCTAGCAAACCTACTTGACCATTATCCCAACACCACTGAAGCGAACATCATAAGCAAAGTCGACTATACCAATCTTCTCAAACAATACGCACAGCTGCACTACAACCCAAACCGAGGAGGCATCCTTGATCTTGAAGAAGATTACGATGCGGATACTGGTCTTCCCATTGTTGGACTCACTCGCTCGCCGCATTACTTTCATTCCGGCTTTATTGACCTTGTTCTATCTGGCTTTGTTGGGATTCGTCCGCGTGCCGATGACACGCTAGAAATTAACCCAGCAGCAGATGGGAGCTCCATTTCCTATTTCCGGGCAGAAAAGATCGCTTACCATGGCCACGAGGTAGCCGTGCAATGGGATGCAACGGGAGATCGCTACGGCGAAAAGGGCCTCATTGTCGAAGTCGATGGCAAGAAGGCAGCAAGCTCGGATGACCTCTCTCGTCTGACGGTCGATATTCCTCGTCAAACTCCAACCTCAGTTGACCGTCCAATTGCCTTATCCATACAACAAAGCCCCAATGGGAATTACCCGGTCGGTAAGGTCTCAGTCACGGACGATACAAACACAGACGCAATTCACGCTGCTATCGACGGACGAGTTTGGTTCTTCCCTGAGAGTGACATTGCGAATGGATGGGACACTCCTGCGGGTAATAGGAGTGAGATTTGGTATCAAATTGATTTCGAGAATTCGACTAAGATGCAGAGTGCGGAGATTGCATTCTTTGCGAATTCGACGCAGGAGATTGATATTCCAGGCGATTATCGTATTCAGACTAGTCAATCTGGTCAATGGGAGGATGTTTCAAATGGTAAATTTGATAAGATTGTGGAGAATGGAATTACCAAGGCTTCTTGGAATGCTGTTAATTCTGAAAGCATTCGGTTATACTTCACGCCTAAGGATGGAAAGAAAGCCAGGCTGGTTGAGTTGAAGGTCTTTTGAGTATGAAGATATGTGGGACTTTATGATACTCAACTCTTCATGGCTCGAGTACCCTAGGAAAAACAGAATCGGATATTAGCTTATCAGTTAACAGAGCAATAAAGAGGCCGAGGAATGAAAGACGTAACTATTCACATTGAAGTACCAGATAACTTGTATACTATACTACCTCGCAGTGTTTTGATATTCATAACTCCCTTCCCATCAAGTAACTGTAATGATTTCAATATCTATTATAACCTATTCACATGGACCTTGAAGCTCAATATCTTTCTTACACTTCTTCAACACCTCCTCACTCCCAAAACTTCAATGAAACGGAACAAGTGGGCGATCTTGGCTGGTGTTGGGCGCTAAACAGCGTTGCCAATCACACGAACAGATCCACTTCGGTGGGGATTGAAGTAGCCCATCAGGTTGCTCAGGTGCAACATTTACGCGCCGGCTGGGATGATGCTGCAGTAGTCGAGTGTGATACCTTAACAGCTGATTGACTGCCAATGTAAATGAATCCCGCACGGTTGATCACTCCTCTCATGGGACTAATAATAGTCGTGAAGCTCCCCCGTGCGGAGGACAGCTCTTTTTTTTTTCCTTACAAAAGGATTCCTTCTTTTCTTTTGAGTGTTTCTCCTTGAATTGCTTCTTGAGTTGATTTCAATTTGGCTGTTTAGCAGGTCAGACTTCCTGCATTAACTGGGTGTATCTTTTTGCAACAATTAGCTCCCCCCGCATTGAGGCCATAGCGAGAATACGAGGTCTAGAATTACTTCGTCTTCATTTTGAGGGGTTAAATAGGACTTGAAAGGGTTCAAAACTCATCTTGCAAGCAATTCTAAATCCGCAACTAAATTGCTCTCTCCATCAATCATGGCACAAGCACAGCAGAATCAATATCCTCCTCCGCCAATGTCGGGTAAGTTAATCATTCAATGGCGATGTACGAACAACAAACTGACTTTGAACAGCACCAGCGCATGTTACGTGTATGTGCTTGAAAGCAATATATCTACAGATAGGAATACACATCTAACTCAATCCAGCTTTCCCACCTCCTCCACAGCAACCAAGTTCCTTTGCACCTCCGAATTTCAGCTACCCCCCTCCACCATCTCAATCCCCTCCTAATGGCGCATTTCCCGGTCCACCACAGGCCTCACAAAGTCCTCCACCTGGAATGCAACAATATGCCCAACAAAGTACTCCAGTTCATCGCCCATCTACTTCGCAATCTCCACCGCTTCAATCCAATGTAGAGCATCTCCCCGGTGGTGCACCGCCAGCAGGGCAGTTCGTCGGAGCAACTGCAGCCAATGAAGATTCAACCGGTACTTTCAATGGAGGCAGTTATCGGGTCAGTCATCGAGATACTAATTCATTGTTGACCGTCCAACTTGCTATCGGAGCTCCTTTTACCGCTAGACCAGGTATGCGAATTATCCTGTCCACAGAAGAACCTCACTGTAAGAAGTTGAAAGAGGAATAATTCTGACAAACTCTTCTAGGGGCTATGATCGGAATGTCAACAACAATGACATTGAGAGGAACATTCCATTTCGCATTCAAGAAACTTCTCGCCGGTGGTGAAATGACAATGTCAAAATATAAAGGTCCTGGAGAGATATTACTTGCCCCGTCAGTGTTGGGAGATATCATCGTCCTACGCGTGAATGCAAATTCAGAGTGGAAGATCGGAAGAGATTCATTTCTCGCATCGACAGATGCAGTCGACCACAAATATCAAGCACAAAGTCTATCAAAGGGCGTTTTCTCTGGTGAAGGACTTTTTATCTACAAAATTACAGGTGATGGTTTACTATGGGTTCAGAGTTTTGGCGCCATCATTAAGAAAGATGTGAGTTTTCACTTTTACCCTGCAGTCCTTGCTGTCTTCGCTGCAAATTTTCAAAGTTTCACTAAATCACTAACGAAAACATCAATTCAGCTTCAAGATGGAGAGGATTATTTCATCGATAATGGTCATCTCGTAGCTTGGAACTGCAAGTACAAAATCGAACGCGTTGCTTCTGGTGGTATCATGTCCAATTTCAGTGCTGGTGAAGGCCTTGCTTGCAGATTCACTGGTCCCGGAACTGTCTATCTGCAGACGAGAAATGTGAATGCCTTTGCGACTCAGATGAAGATCAGTACCGCCAGTGGTTAAATGATCTTCTCGGGAGAACGTGATATTGGGCTTATACGAAGCCTATCTGAGAGTGGAATGGTTTGACAATTCCAATTGTTTATTGGCATTCACCTGATGACTGTGATAGGATATGTATACCAGCATGTGGAGCAGGTCTCCTTTCTATTAGCTTGTGAATTGATATCCTAGTATATTACTATACCGGCCTGAGTGAATGGTATGACTTCTATTATGTATATCATACGATGATCGTAGTAGATATAATACATTAGTATTGTACATCATTCCCAATTAAATAGTATTGATCTGGGAATGCGTTTCAATTGCGGATTCACAGAACAGAAATTGAGTAGACGTGTGGCTTTCGTCTCATTCAGGGCTAATTGTTTTCCGTCTAAGCTTGGAGTACTTTGCTCCCTTGCCCATGGCATTCCAATAGATTGGGCAACGATGACCTGCAATATCTGACAATACTACGATTCAAGTAGAAGATCATGTCGTTGATCAAGGAACGCCAAAGTTTAATTAAGCATAAGGCCAAGCTCTCACTAACATAGAAACACAGAGCAAAGCCAGCAGCGCTAAGCATCAAGTCCAAAGAGTAGCAATTAGAGACCAAGAGGAACGTCGGCTACTCTACCAAATCACCTTTGAAGCAAAACAAAGGGAAAAAAGTCATAAACGCCGTTGAATGATGGATATCAATTGCGAAGGTCGAGCAGAAGCGATGGTTATCGAGACAAGCAATGAGGTATTTGGCATGTTTTCTCCAACTTAGAAGATGCTGTTGACAATGTTTGATCCGACCGTGGCACCGGCACCGAAGATCGCTAAGAGACATGAATTAGATATGGTGTATAACAAAGATGAAGGTCATATATGAACATACCAGCATTACCCAACTTCTTGCCGAACTTCTTTCCACCTTGCTCGAACTTATTCTTCTTCTCTGGGTCGTTGGGATCACCCGATCCACTCTGGCTCACATCTAGGGGCATATTGCCATAGTTGCTTGGGGGAGGAGGAGCCACATATCCATTTCCTCCCTTTTCATTAATCACATTGACGTAGCTTCGAGGGAAGATACCCTCCATTCCAGTACGTTCGTTGCGACCACGCCACCCTGTATATACTGTTAGCTGTATTCCCCCTTATCATTCGACAGTAGAAACATACAGTCATCATTCATGTGCTCAATAACTTGAATTCGATCATTCGGCTGCAATGCCAGGTCACCTGGATCGGTTGGTGTGTATGCGTATAGGGCGGAAGCAAGTGACATAATGGGCGGGACTTGAGGATAGGCCGGCGGGGCCTGGGGAGGCGGCGAGACATATCCGTTTTGCGGAGCATTCTCGTTCATAGAAGTATTTGACATGGCTGCTGTTGGGGGCGAATAGGGGGCTGGGGTTGGTTGTGCCTGGACGGGCTCTGGTAGAGGGGATGGTACCGGTGCCATTGCCGGTGCTGGTACTGGCGCTGGAGCCGGTGCTGGTGATGGTTGATGCGCGCGGGCAGAGACGGGGGATGGCTGGTAAGCGCGAGTCTGGGCCTGGGCTTGAGAATCGGGCAACTCGGCGAGAATAGAGGAAAGTTGTCGAGGATTGATCACGCCAGCGTCAGCCAGGAATTCCAGCTCCTACATAATGTGTCAGTTCATGATCCTTACTACTTTGCAGAGCGTTCAGGTCCGGTGTGGGGGGGGATGAGCATACGGTGCGGACCATGCGGAGCGACCGAGTGGTCATGGCCGCAGAGAAGTCGCTGGCCATTTTTGAAAATAATGTGTGGTAATAAGTGGACGAGATTAGGTGGATAGGAGGTGAGGTGTGGTAAGGTACAGGTGGAAGAGTTGAAGAGTGGAAGTTGAAAGTCAGATGAGACAGCCAAGACGTGGACGAGCCATAATCTCCACAAGTTCGTCTCCAATTTCGAGGCCAGCTCAAGTGCTAAAATGTACTAATAGGCGAGTCCGGAAGAGCTCGGCTCGGTATTTTAGGCAGCTCTTATGATTTTGTCCTTTGTAATTTATTGCTTTATCATAGGAGATGAGAGAAAAAGTGGGTGGGAAATAGCCATGTCATACTACTAAGAGGCCATACTTCGGATAATCAACAACAACTTGAGATTCAAACGCCCGGGCTAATCATGATGAGAATAAGGCTCAGAATATTTATTATGAAAGACTGTTTGAATATTTCTGATATTCAATATTGTTTAATATTGTGGTTCTGAAACTTATACTCAACAATGGATTGTCTTCTCATATTTATGAACAGAACAGTACAAGGCACCAGCATAAATCGAACTGCAGAATCACTCCATTTGAATTATCCGTACACTAACGTCCAATTTGATATAATCCTTTAAACCACCTTCGTGATAGCAAGTCCATCCTATTCACCTGTTAGCATCTGCCAGATAAACCAAAGATTCAAAGTAACTTGAAAACGTACCTTGCCAAAGTCAGTGTCGAACTCACGAACAACCGTCTCATACTTCAAATCCGGATTAGGGCAACGAGATCCAACATCCAAAGTCTCAACCAACTTCTTCTTCTCCGCTGGACTTGCCTGAACCCATTGCAGATAATCCGGTGCCCCAGGCATAATCACATTATCCGCAATGAGCATCGTCTTCCCAGGAACAAGAACTTTCAATTCCTCAAGGAGCCACAGATCCTGACAATACAACTTTTGCCAATGATCGATGAAAATCATCTCAACCTCTGAGACTTCCTTCTCGCGAACCAAATCTTGTAAACCCTCAGTGCTAGCCCCGACGATAATCTCAACATGGTCACGTAGTCCAGCAAGATTGACAAGATGACCTGCAACAGCAGCCACTTCCGGGTTGAGTTCAATGCTAAGCAATTTTCCTCCATGGGCCTTAAGAGCATCGCCGAAAAGAAGTGCCGAGTATCCCACATAGCCACCAAGTTCAATCATCAAAGATGGCTTTCTCTCGGTGATGAGGTCGATTATCGTTGGACCCTTTTTGTTGCCGACGTTGATCAGTTGGTTATGCGTATTATGATACTCATCAATAGCAGCGATGACTTTTTGCGGGTCCCCGCGAAGTTGCTTGATATCAGCTCGAGCGTGGATCCAATGAAGTAGATCAGTCTCACGACCATCCTAGTCTTATGTTAATAGGCAATGCCATTGTTTTTTCCTGCGACGTATACACTTACAAGATACCACTTAGTAGCGGGAGGAGCGTGGGGGCGGTTGGACATGATGAATCGCGACAGAGATCGAATTGAGTGATGATTTGATTTGGTTTGTCGAAGTAATAGCAGATTGTTTGTTTCTTTGTTTCTTTATGAATTCCCTTCAAACTGGAGGAATGTGATTTTTATACCTGCTGTTGATGGTTCGGCGATAACCTTGTCGATCAGCCGATGTGGAAAGCCCGGGGTAGCTCCGTCGACCGAACAATTCGGCTTCCTCACGGAGTAAAAACCCCGAGATTATCACGGACTTGACTTAGGTATCGTCAGATTACGCCTACAGAGCCATCTCAGCTTAGATACTCGGATATAAGAATTATGTATATTGTATTTTGATTAGAGGGCTGTTCCTAAGTCCGTAAGTACTCGTTTTCCCGTAGAAGACGCGACTTATACCACGCCGTCTTATTCTACTTCCAATACAATATGGAGAAGAATCATTAGCTGCCTCGCATATTTTGTCAGTGTCTAAAGGACGAGTAGCGAAATCAAAAGGCACAATTCCGAATCCCTCCACAGCAAGAAAGGTCGTCCGGTCGATGTTATTCAAGAGGGTTTACGACTCTCTTTCGGAATTGTGACCAGACTGGCTGAATCGCACCTGATGGGAACCTTCTTCGCAAGCAATATTTCTTCCAAGTGGATTATGTCCAGGTGTTTGAGTATTAATCTTGAATGCGCATAGATGAACCTCGCTCTAGCGGAGATATCTATATCATTGGGGTTGAGCTAGATCAAACATCCAAGGAACTTGTAGATTGATCTGCCATAGATTACTTTTTCTCTGCTCAGGAGAAAGCTTCTACTGAAAGTCTTCATGCAACTTGTTTTCGTGTGAGATGGCAAGTAATTTAGGATTCATGATCAGGGGTCACAATCATGATTTTGTTTAATATTAGCCTATTGATCATTGCTAATAGCATAGTACATAATCAGCTACGATATTTGTCCGCGTCAATCATTGTTCGCTTTTGATTAAAGAAATCCAAATGTCTGTATTTCAATAGCAATATCACCCTGAGACTTACTTTGAAATACTTATAGAACGTAGTAGGCCTGCTTCGTGCTGAGGTTGGATTCGCCGAGCCTCAGCCTCATGGTGGGGTTCGTCGGGAACCCAAATAGGAATAACCGATGCGCAATAGACATTTCAACTATGCATTGAGAGAAAATGATAGAATATGAGTCACTCAATCTAACCAGCAAGGGGTCCCGAATAGGTCTATTTGCAATAGCTTTGTAGAAATGCTGGGCGATCTCCGAATTTTTCTAAGTGTTGACAGTCACAATGTTACAAGGGCAAGTGGTGCACTCGATATCTCCAGAAGAGACAGGTATGACATCAAGTGGGTCAATTATATCATCCCTTTGTGGGATATATTCAGTCTGTAGTTCTATCTGTGATTCCTTTGAAATCGTAGATTTATACAAAGCCTTGATGGTTGCTTTCTCCGTAATGTCAATCGAGACTATTACCAAAGGTGGCATCTATTGTCCGCTGGAAGACAAGGTGGCGAAGTGAAGGGTGAATCGATGGCGAAAACCATCTTAAACCACCACATTATTAGGAGATAATCTCAAAATAGATTTCTCATGCTTAGTTATCTTGATCTCGAAAGAATCACCAGAATAAAGCTCATTATTCAAAAAAGAAACGGAGTTAAGAACAAAAAAACCGCCATAAATCGATATCACACTAACCAGATTCGGACTAGCGCATGACTCTCTCTCTCGAAGCTTCTGTGGCAGTATAAATTGCATCTTCAACACGCGAGCATCGTCATACCCCACCCCTTTTCACGCACACCACCTTCTTCTACGATCATTCACTATACACCCTTTTACCTCCCACCACACCCCACAAAACAACCATCAAAATGAGCGATTGGGACACCGTCACCAAGATCGGCAGCAAGACCCGCGGCGGCGCTGCCCCGCGCGAGACCACCGTCAAGGGCCGCAGCGCTTTGAACGCCGCTCAGCGCAGTGGTGCGGTCGTCGGATCAGAGAAGAAATACACCACCGGTAACATTGTAAGTGTTCAAAAAAAAACTCTGATTCCTGCAATTCCTCGCAAGAGGGCTGAAGGAACTTGAAATCTGCGAAGGAAAAAGAAAACTGTACTAACAATGACTACCCTAGGCTGCCAAGTCCGGTGCCCCCGACGGTCAGCATCTCACTAAGGTCGACCGTAGCGACGACATCATCAAGCCCAAGACCGTCGGTTATGCCGTCGCAGACGCTATTAAGCGCCGCCGTACTGAGGAGGGCTACAAGATGACCCAGAAGGAACTCGCCACAAAGTGCAACACCACTATCACCGTTGTACAGGACTTTGAGCGTGGCACCGCCACCCCAGACCAAAAGGTTCTGGGTTCCATGGAGCGTGTACTGAACATCAAGCTCCGTGGTACTGACATCGGAAAAGAAAAGTTCCCCAAGAAGAAATAGATTTCTTTTTCCCGCGGTTTATTGTTCTCTTTTTTTTGGTGGGGGATTGAGATCGGAACCCAAAACATGAGTTCTGCATCTTGACTTCTGTCTTTTTTGTCTGCTGTTTTCTTGATGATCGTCATGTCCACGAACAGCCCTCATGATATCTTTTTTTTTTCCTTTGGGGTTCTTTTTTCTGTTGGCTGGATGAGCGCTGGTCAATGCATGGAAATGGGCTTAGAGAATATTTGATGAAAATGTATGAATGATACCTCTTTACAAAGGCTTTCTTATTTCGTGTGATCTTCTTCTGTATTTTGTAGAAGAGTGGTGGTTGATATTGATATGGCGTATAAAGTGTGGCCACACTGTAGCAGTGAGCCGGTGAAGATACTAGCAGTACTCCTACTAATGGTACATGCACGGTAACATCATGACGAACGAATCCAGCAATTCAATCTATGATAGTCTGGTATGATAGCCTATGAAGCTAATGTGTTAGTATAATAACGGGTGAACTACTCCGGTCCTGGCCATTCAGGATTGCCTTTATCCAGGGCCTGCCAGTTGAAATTGAATGCCATGATATTTATGGCAGAAACTTCTATATAGCTACGAGTCAAATAGTATATAGCTCTTTCGTCAAATCCAAGGATAGTATCATAAATTTTGGAAAGCTTCATATTGTCTATCGTGATATGCGATCCTCCGCTGGTAGCCCAGAGTCTCCAACCCCATGTTTGCAGCAAAAGGACATATACCTCGAGAAAACCCATCATGAGAAGCATGCCATCTTTTATTAATCCAGAACAATAAACAAAGGGGTACCAACTCCGGGTGATCATGTAATCAACAGAAATGAGAAACCGTGCCTCGAAAGGTCATCATCTCATCCGGTATGCAGAACTCGTGGGCGGGATTGCCCCGAGTCTTGTTCGCATTCATAAAAACACATACACAAGAACGCAAAGGCCCAAAATAGCCTGTCTTTTTCATTCACTCTTCATCTCCCTTCACTTCCGCATCTGCTCCCGCTCAACCTCGTACATGAAGTCGAAGTAGGACTTGTCGAAGTGGTGAATACGCACGTAACCGTCCTCACCACCAGACGCGTAAGCGGTACCGGCGGGGTGAACATCGATGGTGTTGAGGGGACCGAAGTGACCACGGACACGGCCAATCTCGTCTTCGAAAACCTTGTGGTAGAAACGGGCCTCGAATTTACCCTGGCGAGCGGAGGTAGTTGTGACATCCATGGCGGCCTGACCACCACCCAGAATCACGTATTCCTTCTTGGGAGTGATAGAGGCGGAGTTGAGGGGAGTATCGGAGGGATAGGTCTTGAGGATGTTGAGATCGCGAGCGGACAGGAGCTTTTGATTGGGTCAGCAGATGGTCTATTTTGACAGGAAAATCTATCGGTATGCGCCTACCTTGGCGGACTTGTCCTTAGAAGCAGTAATGAAGTAGGTGCGGTCGGGGGAGAATTGAATATCGTTGATCTGGTGGTCGAACTCGTGAACTTGGACGTTGGCCAGTTGCTCGCCGGACTAAAGATATGATATATCAGCATCATTTGCTATATGCCAAGGAAAGATTCCATCTCGGAGGCAGCCGAGATGATGGTTTTGATCGTACCTTAGGGTCGTACTGGCTGACACTGCCATCCTCGTGTCCAGCGATGATATACTTGGCGAGGAAACTCCAGCCCGCCACTGTCGCCTTGCTGTCATTGCAGGTAATGCGCAGGGCCGGCTCATCGGCCTGCTGATCCAAGCCACCCAGTTGACCGTCACCGTAGTTGATATCAAGAACAGCAATTGTACCGAGGAAACCCATTCGCTTTTCCGTCACAGCCAACAGTTGGCTTCCATCCGGGGAGAAAGCGACCCGCTTCACGGCCGTAGGGAAATCCCAAACCTTCACGCACTCGCCAGTCTTGATATTCCATAGGCGCACAGTGTTGTCGGCAGAACCGGTAGCGAGAAGGACGGTGTTGGGGCTGACATCGACGGTCCAGACTGCACCCTGGTGGCCGTTATAGGTTCCGAGACGCTCGCCGTTGGCGGACCACCAAGCGCACACAATCTTATCTTTAGAGACGGAGAAAAGAAGATCGCCATCGCGGTTGAAACGAATTTGGGTCAAAGACCGCTCCTATAAAAAGACAACAAGGCCGCGGTCAGCATGTCGACTCTTGTGGATCCAAATAGCTTTCGTCCGTATTTTTTTTCCCACCCAAGCAATGGAGATTCCCACGTACATGGCCTGACAGCAAGATAGGCCGCATCTTGGTCGGTGCAACAAGAGTATTCCACCGGTAAAAAAAAAGTCGAGACGATCGGGGGTTGAGGAGGGGAGGGCGGGTATAGCGCGGAGAGAGGGGGGGATCAATCTCGTTCAACCTTCGACTTTCTTTGACTGGTGAATTTCATCGCACACTGGGCCCTCGAATGCCAAGACTCGGGCCTATCGACTTCCACCGGAGAAAATATTGATCCGGTATCTACACGTGACTATGCCCCTCAACCCTAACCCTACATTGCAGCCTAACACAGTATAGAAGTCACATGATACAATGTTTATCTAGATTACCTCATCTTGATGACTCATCACGGCCCGTATATCTCTGCCTGAGGCCATGAGCTTTCGCGGTATAACCAGCCCGGTCTCCTGTTTGGCGTCCGACGGCCCGGATTGGCATCAAAGTCGTGCAAGAAAAAGGACCCCAAAGGAGAGGGATGAAGCCAATTGTACGAGTGAGGGGGATCGAGGAGGTATTGTTGTGTCTTTCCAGTTCAATTCCGAATCCTCCCTTTGCATCAAACAATCTTGCAGAGAGTCTTCCTTGTGAACCCGAGCCAAAAAATCAGCTCCGAGGGTTCTCGCCCCTAAAGAAGCAATAATATTCATGTTCTTCCCCGCCAAACCCCGCTGTCGCTTTTCCCTAAAGGCGCGCGCGGTCAATTTTCGTCTCCGCACCCTCTCTCCGTCTTCTTTTCCCTTCAAATTTTCCTCCGCACGAGGGGTCCGAGGAATCACCGTTTCTTCATTCAATCGGTCTCCGTGGTTGACCTTATTAAATCAACCGGCTGCCTCTTCTCATCGCACGTTCTGCAGCTCCGCAATCATGGCATCCAGGATTGACGGTACGGCAATTGCCAAGAGCATTCGTGCAGGCCTCAAGGCCGAGATTGAGCAGACTCAGCTCACTAACCCTAGATTCAAACCGAATCTAATCATCTTCCAAGGTAAGTGGGATGTCATTGTTGCCATTGAGCGAAATATGTGCGCAATTGGACTGACGAATTTTGCTTATCTCTACAGTTGGAAACCGCTCCGATTCTAGTGAGTGTTTCGATGCGGAGCTCAATTATGAAGAGCCATCCGGAGCTCTAAGCTAATCTTTCAATCTTCTAGGCACTTATGTGCGCATGAAGCTGAAGGCCGCTGAAGAGGTATCAATCTTGTGTTTTTTTTCTCTCTTCTATCTCAACCCACTTAGTTCTGCGCTTACTGACCCCGCACTCTTGACAGGCCAACATTATCTGCACCTTGATCAATGTCCCCGAGACTATCACTGAGCTTGAGCTTGTGCAAGAGATTACCAAGGCCAACAATGACCCCGCCGTTCACGGTATCCTGGTTCAATTGCCCCTCCCCGGTCACATGTCGGAGCACACCGTCACCTCTACCGTTGCGGACGAGAAAGATGTGGATGGATTTGGCGCTATCAACATTGGTGAGCTGGCCAAGCGTGGTGGCTGCCCGCTCTTCATTCCCTGCACTCCTTTGGCAGTGATGGAGCTGTTGAAGGCTAGTGGGGTGGACCCCGCTGGCAAGGAAGCCGTCGTTCTTGGACGCAGCGATATCGTCGGCAGTCCTGTCAGCTATTTGTTGAAGAACGCAGATGCTACCGTGACCATCTGCCACTCAAAGACTCCGGATCTGGCCCGCGTCGTTAAAAACGCTGACATTGTCGTTGCTGCTATCGGCAAGACCGAGCTTATCACAGGCGATTGGCTGAAGCCTGGCGCAGTTGTCATTGATGTTGGAATCAACTACAAACCTGATGCTTCCAAGAAGTCGGGTCAACGTCTCGTTGGTGATGTTCACTTCGATTCTGCGGTTGAGGTCGCTTCTCAGATTACTCCCGTTCCCGGTGGTGTTGGCCCTATGACTGTGGCAATGCTGCTTAAGAACGTTGTTCATTCCGCCAAGACCTACTTCGAGAAGCAAAAGGACCGTCACATCACCCCATTGCCTCTTCGCCGGGAGACTCCTGTCCCCTCAGATATCGCCATCTCTCGCGCTCAATACCCCAAGGCTATTACCCAAGTCGCATCTGAAATTGGCGTCGCTCCGCACGAGCTGGAGCCATATGGCCACACCAAGGCCAAGATCAGCCTCGGCGTACTCGACAGACTCGCCCACCGCCGCAATGGACGCTATATTTTGGTGTGTGGTATCACTCCCACTCCTCTTGGTGAGGGTAAGTCTACGACTACATTGGGTCTCACCCAGGCGCTGGGCGCCCATCTCGGCCGTATTACTTTCGCCAACGTCCGCCAGCCCAGCCAGGGCCCGACTTTCGGTATCAAGGGAGGCGCCGCCGGTGGTGGTTACAGTCAAGTTATCCCCATGGATGAGTTCAACCTGCACCTGACTGGTGACATTCACGCTATTACTGCCGCCAACAACTTGCTTGCCGCAGCTATCGAGACCCGCATGTTCCACGAGTCTACTCAAAAGGATGGACCGCTCTACAAGCGTCTTGTCCCAACCTCCAAGGGCAAGCGCGAATTCAAGCCCATTATGTTCCGCCGATTGAAGAAGCTTGGCATTGAGAAGACCAACCCTGATGACCTTACCGAGGAGGAGATCACCCGCTTCGCTCGTCTTGATATCGACCCCGAGACTATCACTTGGCGTCGTGTTCTCGATGTGAACGACCGTCACCTGCGTGGAATCACTGTTGGCCAGGCCCCTACTGAGAAGGGCCTGTCCCGCGAGACCGGTTTCGATATCTCTGTTGCCAGTGAATGTATGGCCATTCTCGCGTTGAGTAACAGCTTGGAAGATATGCGTGAGCGTCTTGGTCGTATGGTGGTTGCTACCTCGAGGAACGGCGACCCAGTTACTTGCGACGACATCGGTGCGGGTGGTGCTCTGGCTGCTCTGATGAAGGATGCCATCAAGCCTAACCTTATGCAAAGCTTGGAGGGTACTCCCGTCATGGTGCACGCGGGTCCATTCGCCAACATCAGTATTGGTGCTAGCTCCGTTATTGCCGACAAGCTCGCTCTGAAGCTGGCCGGTACCGAGCCTGACGAGGACCACGATGCTAAGACTGGTTTCGTGGTAACAGAGGCTGGATTCGATTTCACGATGGGCGGCGAGCGTTTCTTCAACATCAAGTGCCGATCGTCGGGTCTGTCGCCCGACACGGTGGTGATCGTGGCTACGGTCCGTGCACTTAAGGTGCACGGTGGTGGTCCCGAGATCACTCCCGGCGGCGCTCTGCATGAGATCTACCGTACTGAGAACGTCGATATTCTCCGTGCTGGCTGTGTTAACCTACGCAAGCACATTGCCAATGCTAAGCAATACGGCGTGCCTGTCATTGTCGCGATTAACAAGTTCGAGACTGACACTGAGGCTGAGATTAACGTTATCCGTGAGGAGGCTATTGCAGCTGGTGCGGAGGACGCCATTCCGGCTAACCACTGGGCCGAAGGTGGAGCCGGTGCCGTCGACCTCGCCAAGGGAGTTCTGGCAGCTAGTTCCAAGCCTAAGGATTTCAAGCTACTATACGATCTGAATGGTAGTATCCAGGAGCGCATTGAGCGCATTGGTACGGCCATGTATGGCGCGGAGAAGGTAGAGTTCAGCGAGCTCGCACAGAAGAAGGTCGATACATACACGAAGCAGGGCTTTTCGAATCTGCCGATCTGTATCGCCAAGACACAGTACTCGCTCAGTCATGACCCGGCTCTGAAGGGCGCGCCTACTGGGTTTACCGTGCCTATCCGTGATGTGCGGTTAGCCGTTGGTGGTGGTTATCTGTGAGTTCCTTTCCTGTCCAGTTTGTTTGTTCAATACTGATTGATTTTAGGTACGCTTTGGCGGCTGATATTCAGACTATCCCTGGACTGCCCACGGCACCAGGATATTTGAATGTGGATATTGACCCGGAGACGGGTGAGATCGATGGACTGTTCTAGAGAGAGTAGAGATTGATGTATATAGCACATAGCGGAGATCTTCAACATATAGGATAATGGCGCGCGGGACTTTCAACATGATCAAGAATATTACTTCATTATTCTGCTATTCTACATTCTGGTAATTCTTAAAATAGACTCATTCTATACAAAATGATATCTGTTCTCCGTATATATGTAGCTGTGTCCACTGCTACTACTATATAAGACAACTCGGCAGAGAGTTTCCCGAGGAGAATCAGAGAGTCACCTGACCGCGGAGCTCCCTCCGAGCTCCGGCCAGCCACGCCGAAACTCCCGCAAATCGCCAACTTCTCATCCGCCAGCGGGTCTGTGGATGCTTCACCGAGCTTCATCACTCGGCCATCCTTTGGTCATAGCTGGATCCCTCTGGATCATTATCAGATACTGATCATAGCTGTAACAGATATTTCTAAACCATTTAAAATGAATAGTATTTCCTTTCCCAATTCTAATCTCCCACTAAAAACGGAGAGATCCCCTTTTTCCATTTCTACATCAGTCACGAGACGCCGGCTTCGGCGCTTCCCACGGTTAAAAAGCACCGCAACGCTGATTTCCTTCCCCTCAAAACACTCGCCGGACGAAGGCTTTTCCCATTCTTCACTTCATCGTTTGATTCTCGGTAATTCTCCCTTCCATAATCCCCACTATTTCATATCTCATTTGCCTGCATTCTCCCATCTTTCCTTAATCCCCAGCAATCTTGTACTCTTTTTTCCCGATCGGTCCCGTATTGCCCCGGGTCTTTTTCACCCCAGACTTCCCTTTTGTCCGCAATTTGCTACCCGCATTCGCCGCAACTCGCTGTGACGTGAGACTCGCCCAAAGGCATCCAGCCGACTCCACTATCTATTCCCTTATTCCCCTACCCTCCTTTCTGCCGAATATCGTTCCCTCGGTTGTTCATCACGGCTTTCCGAGCCAAACAGAAAGAAGCGAATCTCGCGCGCTGACCTTTTTCCCGAATCGCCAGTGCCCTGTAGGAGAGACTTTAACCCACGATGAATGCTGTTCGGTCCAGTTCCGGCTTCCTACGCCGTTCCGTGACCCCTCTCTCTGCCCCTCTCTCTTCCTCTCGTCTTCTCTCTTCTTCCTCTTCTTCCCAACTTCCTTCTTCTCAGAGATTCATCTCTTCCGCCTCTCTTCGTCCTAGCAGAATTGCTGCCACTTCCCGCTGGTCCGGATCCTCGACTCCTTCCCCCAACTTCTTCCAAATCCGCACAATGGCTTCCGAAAGCAAGATCAAGGTCGTGAACCCAGTGGTGGAGCTGGATGGTGATGAGGTATGAATGAATCTATCCCCAAGGGGGCAGCCAGAAGGGAAAAGAAGAACTCTTTTTTTTTCGCCCTGGCCTACCCCTCTCTTTTTATAGCCCAAACTTTCTTTGATCTTATTGTTTTGTATCGAAAACGGTCCGGCCCGTTTCACAAGCTTGGAAACTAGAGTGATCTCGTGGTTCCCGCTGCATTTTCGCCGCATCATTTCTCCAACGCGGGGAAATACGGGCATTCGATTCGCATGTGTCAATGCCAACCCGAGGAAAATCGCTCTAGACCCTATCACTACTCACCATTGATCGACTTTGGTCATAAGCTAACACTCTTTTCTCTCTAGATGACCCGTATTATCTGGCAAGAAATCAGGGAAAAGGTAAGCCTCGGAACTCCTCCCCCACATCCTCATACTTCCATCTTCCGACGACCTGCATGATCGTCCGTGCAGGATGTGGCTGCAGGCGGTCTGATTCGTTCTCTTCTATCTACTCGGGCCGAGACTAACATAATCTATCTAGTTGATTCTGCCGTAAGTGCTTATTCCAAGAAGTACAAGCTTCTCGTTGCCTAATACATGCCCGATCAGTTACCTCGATATCGACCTGAAGTACTATGACTTGGTAAGCAGAGCTCCCTTTTATGTGATGTATAATATTACGCCACTAGGAACTCGAACTAACATTTTACTTGTATAGGGTCTCGAGTACCGTGACCAGACCGATGACCAGGTCACCATTGATGCCGCCGAGGCTATCAAGAAGTATGGTGTTGGTGTCAAGTGCGCCACCATCACCCCCGATGAGGCCCGTGTCGAGGAGTTCAAGCTGAAGAAGAGTAAGCCCCCTACTGCCACCTGCAATGCCGTCGTACGAACCAGTCCAACTAACAACCCGCCAGTGTGGCTCTCCCCCAACGGTACTATCCGTAACATCCTTGGCGGTACCGTCTTCCGTGAGCCCATCATCATCCCCCGCATCCCTCGCCTTGTGCCTGGCTGGAACAAGCCCATTGTTATCGGTCGTCACGCCTTCGGTGACCAATACCGTGCCCAGGACCGTGTCATCCCTGGCCCCGGTAAGCTCGAGCTGGTCTACACTCCCGCTAACGGCGGTGAGCCCGAGCGCGTCCAAGTCTACGACTTCCAGGGCGGCGGTGTCACTCAATGCCAGTACAACACTGATGAGTCCATCTCCGGCTTCGCCCACGCCTCTTTCCAGATGGCACTCATGAAGGGTCTTCCCCTCTACATGAGCACCAAGAACACCATCCTGAAGCGCTACGACGGCCGCTTCAAGGATATCTTCGAGGAGATCTTCCACAAGGATTACAAGAAGGACTTCGATGCCAAGGGCATCTGGTACGAGCACCGTCTCATCGACGACATGGTCGCTCAGATGATCAAGTCCGAGGGTGGTTTCGTCATGGCTCTGAAGAACTACGACGGTGATGTCCAGTCCGATATCGTTGCCCAGGGCTTCGGTTCCCTCGGCCTTATGACCTCCACCCTGGTCACTCCCACCGGCGAGGCCTTCGAGTCCGAGGCCGCCCACGGCACCGTCACCCGTCACTACCGCGAGCACCAGAAGGGCCGCGAGACCTCCACCAACCCTATCGCCTCCATCTTCGCCTGGACCCGCGGTCTGGTGCAGCGTGGCAAGCTCGACAACACCCCTGACGTTGTCGCCTTCGCTGAGGAGCTTGAGAAGGCTTGCACTGATGTCGTTAACGACGAGGGCATCATGACCAAGGATCTGGCTCTGGCTTGCGGTCGTAAGGACCGTGAGGCTTGGGTCACTACTAAGGAGTACATGGCTGCTGTTGAGCGTCGCCTGAAGTCTAACCTTAAGGCTCGTCTGTAGATCTTTTTTTATGCTACTCTATTTGATACCCCCCTTTTAGACTTGGGGTTCTAGCTTCTGCAATGTACAGATGAATGAAAATTAAAACAGTTTTTACCTCGTCAGTTATGATTTACTTCTGGGAAATGCTAAGTAAAAATCAGCCGGGTTAGTACAAGTTGGTAGTGCCCTAGCAGACTTCGAGTGCTGTCTATGTAATCCGAGTTCGACTCCTGGGTCTGGCCTTTTCTTTTTCTCAATTTCACTATTATTATTTTTCATTTTAGCATATATATATAGCGAGAATTTAGGTCTTTAATCTTATAATGTCTAATATTATTCTAGAGCTATTGGCGAGATATTTTCCTCTTTGGGATTCGGTGCGTATTTGTACTACAAACGCAGTGAAATCTGGATTGGATGAACACTTGGGAGACAATGCTTATGCTGGTAACTACAGCCTCCACCGTGAGGATGAATGGTATACTTTGATATTATACACAATGCAAGAATACACTATTCTCTAGGTATTCTTTTTCCACGGATATTTAATAGGAAATGGTTTTTAGTATCGACTACAAACCTGAGATATCGACAAGGAAAATAAATTGATTAACGTAAGTCCCAAGCGAGCTAGATGTCCCAGAGCCTTTACCATTCATGAAGAGTGCCTATCTCCCAATTTGCTTTCTTGTAGATAAATAACGAGGAATATAACCTACTATCTATGTATGTATGCTAGGATATGGGTCGATTTTGGAATTACGGCTGTAGAAAGGTGCCAATCAATGTGCATGTAAGTTTCTTGCAAGAATGCACGGCTTTATCTCACTCTCTTTCGATTATCTCGGAGCGAGGGGGGGGGGGGGGGGGGGGGGGGCG
>Ga0102593_1000541_pt1 | contig 62450 bp, 50 predicted proteins | sample AraplaCol_mMS_r2_2_FD_76862 | JGI IMG/M metagenome (GOLD analysis project Ga0102593, IMG submission 76862) | Arabidopsis root microbial communities from North Carolina, USA - plate scrape MF_Col_mMS_r2 (SPADES assembly) (version 2) | ecosystem: Host-associated > Plants > Roots > Endosphere... | reverse complement strand
ACACACACACACACACACACACACACACACACACATACACACACACAACACTGGATCTGATACATGAATGACTGCTGACTACTCATACATAGGTTGCCAATTTATACTACTCACATCCCATTCTCGACGAGTTAGCTCATTTCTTCCATGTATCTCAAGAACGAGCCTCTCTCATCCCCACCTGCAGTCAAGCCGGATATGCAACGGGTATCATATTCTTGTGTCCATTGGGTGATATCGTTCGAAGAAGACATTTTATGGTTTTTTTAACATTAATCACTGCCACCCTATGGATCGGTCTGTGTATAACCACTTCCTTCAATGTCTTTTTATGTCTGAACTTCCTGACTTCTGTCACCACTGTCACCCCGGTAAGTCATTACCAATCGTATTACAGCCTGAACTGGATGATTCAACCTACAGGACGGACATCAGTAGTACTGACCTTGAAATTCTTATCCTAGCAAATTATGCTTCCTCTAGTTGGAGATCTTGTTCCACCTGCTCGACGCGCAACTGCACTGTCGATTGTATCTTCTGGACTTGTACTTGGCCTACTATTTGCACGGCTGCTATCCGGTATTATTGCAGCTTATTCTTCATGGAGAAATGTCTACTGGCTCGCCCTTGGTCTTCAATACCTCATAGTCCTATTAATCTGGACTTTTATGCCCGACTATCCGCCGGTCAATACTGACGTCTCATACTTCAAGATCCTCATCACCATCGCAACTTACTTTGTCTCATCCCCAGTGCTTATCCAAGCGACCTTCATGGGATTCTTTCTCTTTGCCACTTTTACCAGTTTCTGGACTACTTTAACCTTTTTGTTATCAGGCAGTCCATACTTTTTCTCCACCGTCCGAATCAGTTTATACGCACTTGCAGGACTTACTCCAATTCTACTGGGCCCTTTTTACTCTCGATTCGTCATCGACAAATATTCGCAACACTTTTCAATCTTGATTACTCTCACGACAATGGTTACCGGGATTTGCATTGGCGCTTATACTGGATTATTCTTTGTTGCTGGTCCTGCACTCCAAGCGGCCTTTCAGGATTTTGGCTTGCAGATGACGCAGATCGCCAACCGGACAGCAATCTTTCGTGTAGCACCAAAAGCACGTAGCCGAGTCAACACTGCATACATGATTGGTGTATTCTGTGGACAATTAATGGGCACTGCAGTGGGAAACCGAGTTTATGGCGAAAGCGGCTGGGTTTTAACAGGATCTGTCAATCTCGTCTTTGTTGGCGTTTGTTATATTCTTTTATTACTCCGGGGTCCTTCAGAGACGGGCTGGATAGGATGGAGTGGCGGGTTTCCGATCCGAAGAGTTGAATGATAGTATTTCTGCGATCGTGATTATAGCAAACATCTTCCCTAAGAGGATCACGGCCCAACTCGGTACTTTTGAAGCCGGGCATCATCGCCAGCTCTTGAACTAGCAGGGATTATCGCGGTCTGTGCGGGCGATCCTTCATGTACCACTTCCCCTCTTATTCTTCCATCTCATTACATATTTCGAATCTATTCGGCTGTTTGAGAGTGAGAAGAAAAGATATGGGACTGACTGAATTACCTGCTAGTCTTCTGCTTTGTATCGTTGATCATATCCACTCTGTGCGCGACCTCAACTCGTTAGCTCTGGCTCTACTTCTGGCGAAAAAGCCACTCGATCGGCAACTTTACTTACAAGCTCGAGATCTTGTTGTTTTTCGCGGCTCTGCCAATATAAATGACGAGTCGCTAGATCGTGATCTAGATCTCGACTTTCTTGTCAACGAGGTGGACCCGTACCATGATGATGGTGGGGTTTGCCTGACGAAACAATATAGACACGTTGCAACATCGCGGGACCTACTTACAGTTTATCGAATCAATCATTCCTCTAAAGATGTCAAGACGAATCTCACAGTACTTCAGTGGGCAGCGGCAACTAATGATACCGAAGCCATGCGGTTATTGCTCGCTGAAAAGAATCTCCCAGTCGAAGATATGGCAATGGCAGTACATGTAGCCGCTGAAAATGGGTGTATCGAGGCCATGCAGCTTTTCTTAACCCATGAAGGAATTGACTTGAACCTAAAGGTTAACGGAAAGACAGCAGTGGCTGCAGCAATTCCAGTTTCACCTCACGGAAGTGTATGTACATGCACGGCCAAGCGCAAAGTCTGTGGCTTGCTGGCAATGGATACTCGTGTGCGACTGGATTACGAGCACGATGGACTCCCGATTCATATGGCGTTGATGAATAACCTGACTGGCGGAGATGTACAGCAGTTTCTCAACCAAAGAGGATCAAGCTTCGACTGGACAGTTCGAGATACCAACGGAGACACAATACTACATATGCAAACCCGTAAAACTCGAGATGTTCAATGTCGAATACTCGCCGAGACCTTTCCATGGATGCTGGAGGCCCGGAATCACGAAGGACTGACGCCTTTAATGATTGCTATTCAATTTGCAACTGGACCTTCTGGAGTTAGTGGGAACCTTGAGGTTCAACTTTGTAACTTTTTGTGCAAAAGATTAGATCGGAGTGAAAAGCAGAGACAGATTGACCATCGCGACATGAAAGGAAACACATTACTTATGAATGTCGTGGGGAAAGCTGCATATCGCACTCCTCTCAGTATGGTACAAGCTCTGGTTGAAGGTGGACTAGACCTCAGTGCGAGAGATCGCTATGGCCGAACTGCTCTGATGCATGCAGCTCGATATAACCGCGATTCAGTTGTTGATATCCTACTCAAGGCCGATCGGACACTAATCAATAAACGCGATTACAATGGTTGGACGGCATATATGTGGGCGTTACCACCATTCCCGAAAATCATTCGCGAGGAATATTACTTTGAACGAAAAACTAGAACCGTCCTTCTCGCTTGGGGTGCGGAACGTGTTCGAGGATATTCAGCTATAATGAAACCAATTACCAAGTGCTTACAAGCTCCTAGGTCTGCCTGGAAAAGGAGAAAATTGAAGCAGGCAAACTAGAGAAATTAAACAATAGTATTGTCAATCGTGTTTGAATCAAATACATACTCAATAGCTGATCAGAGATTGATTCGAAAACCACGCACATGATTATTTCAGCTGCATTCCTGATTCCTGCGAGCTTCTCAAATCATTCCATGGCATGTTCAGGGGCCAGAATGCCGATCTCACCCGTGAGATTCTAGTGAGAATCGCTTTTGGAGTAAAAAAGTGGAACATTTGCCCTTTGAAGGCTCCACATCTGACAGGAAACTTACCAAAATTGCAAGAAATTCAAGCTAGAAAAGTCAGATACAATGGCCCCGTGCACCGTTGGAGTCAGATTACTATCTAGCCAGATGGTGTAGGTGTTATTTCTACCACTCGCAGCGACTTGGATGTTTAGGTAAATGCGAGATATCTAGAGATTACTATGTCTCAAGCCTCTTGCGTACTGAGCGGCAATGTAACTTTGAGAATGAGTATAAATAGGACAATTCAATAGCTCAAAGAAGGCAGTGTCGGCTTCTTCCGCGCTCACGGCCCTGAATGTTTCAGATGAAAATTGCTTAAAAGCTGGATGAAATTCTCCCGAAGCCAAGACATCTGAAGATCAACTAGGATTTTCAAGCTTTAGCCAAGCCTGTCTGTCAAAATGGCCCTTTCTGCATGCAATGCCGTGATAAACCCTTCATTTGAGACTGGGATATTGTCTCCATGGGTTGCATCTGCGGTGAATGTGGCTAAAGTCAGCAATGGGACAAGTGCTTATAGTGGTGATTACTACCTGTGAGAACAACATCCTGCATACCTTCTTCGGAAATGCATAAACTAACCTCCGTCGTTATGAATAGGAATTTACAAACTGCGTACGGAAATCGCGGTAACACAATTTCCCAGCATCTCAAGCACCTCAAGCCACGAAGCGAGTACGACTTCAGTGTGAAAGTTCAAGTTCCATCGCCTGGTGGTGTGGAATTCTGTTCTGTATATGTTTATGCAGGAAAGAATGCTACGATTGGAAAGATTGCATCAGCAGAGGTCTTCAACTTTGGAGAATGGGAGACTCTCACTGGGACATACAAGGCAAAACGGCCGGAGGAGATATTGAGCATCGTTGCTGCTTGTGACTCTGAAGATTCTTCGGTGACTGGCAATGTTTGGATAGATGATATTATCTTCACTGGGCCTGGGAATTGCAAACCCAAGTCCGACTGAATTTAAGATTTACTTTGCCTCGAATAATAATTTGAAGTAATCAGCTGATTACTCTTGGCAAGCGAAATAGAAGGTGGTCCCATAGGAGCCATTTAATTAAAGGATTCAGTATATCGGATACAATTAAAGGCTGGCAGGACACCTGCACTTGCGAATAGCAATGCTCTCTTGATTGTAGAAAGTCGCCAAATATATACATGATGAATAGAATAATCGCCAAAAGAAGAAGAAAAACACAAAGACGTTGAATTATTCAAAATTTGAGCTGCCCAGAACTAAAACGCCAGCTCCAGCTACGACCAGTTGGGAGGAATTGGATCACCCAGCCAGCCGGCACGACTACTAGGAGCTACCACTAGGTCCTTGAGAGCCAGGAGGACTGTACAAAGCATTTGGACCACTTTGACCGTTTGTATAAGTTGGATATAAAGGAGGAGTCTGCGATAGCCGGGCTTGATTGACAGGACGAGGTCTCGGGGCGGGCCCGGATCTCTTCTCGTCGCTGTTCTTCCTGAGGAGTAATGAAAGAGCGAGACACATGGTGACGGTAGATCGTGGATGAATTATAATGTTGTTTGACGGGATGAAAATCGATTTATGCTTGGACTAATATTAAGCCGTTGAATGCGTGGCTACCAGCCCTAGTAGACTCGCTGTGGTGATGGTTTAGATGTAACTATAACCAGTGGTAGTGGAAGGGTGGAAAATTTCTTGATGAAGGTGGCTTCAGAAATCAGCCAGGCTCAAATTTTGAAAGAGAAAAGAGAATTGGTGGATGAGACACCAAGTGCTACCTCGAGTCCTTTTATAATCGAGTTCTGCCTTTGTATAGTCTACCATATGGATATGCAGGATGGCTCCACAAAGTAAGCAGCGCGAGATTATCAACCAAAATGGAGGCTCAGCTGGAAGCATTGCCCGCGAGATACACAAGTAACATTATGGACTGGTATCTCAAATGAACTTTACTTTATATATTAGAATTGGAGTCCAACGGTTGCAATGATTGGCCTTCCGAGGTCAAAAATCGGCAAAATCCACTGTGGCTGTACTCCGCAATTCGCCATGGATTGTGATTTTATGCAAAGTGGACATCATACTTTAATTAGCACACTTTGAAATGGATTATCAAGCTCAGAGGGGCACTTCTCACAAGGTGTTGGGACGCAAAGTGCGGAATTTATCAAAGATGATCGACATCTTGGCACTTTGATATTCCTAATCGGATATAGTTGATGCTTCACAAATACGAAGCTTGGAGAAAAGCCGAAGAGAATGGCGAATCACAGTCGTTCTGAACAATCAAAGGTAGAAATAAAATGGAGCAAAATATGGCCAAGACTTTGACGTTCATAAGTTTATGATGGCCGTTATGATACAGGCCCATAATGATGCACCCTAAACAATATGGTTGTCCTGGATAGGTCAAATAGGTCTACTATTTTGAGACTTGCATTTGCGCATTTCGTCAATCGATGATGAACTATTGAATTGGGGGAGCTTGAAAAAATACGCTGGAGTATTTATAAATCTGTAGAATGGCTCTTATCATTCGTTTCTATTCCAACAACCTACTCATCCTATTGAACACACACTGTTCCAACCACCGCACCCAACAACTTGAAAGAAAAATACTAGCAACTTATTTGACAACCGTGAAAATGGCTGAAGGGGAAGTCGGTATGACCTACAACCATACTCGTTGTGAATCTACTTTATGCTGATATCGCCCCAAGTCCTCGGCAGCATCTATGTCTATGCCCCCAACAAGGTTGCCCCGATTATATTTGCTGTTTTGTTTGGAATTTCAGCGATCGGACATAATTGGCAATGCTGGTAAGATAGAAACTGGAAGTTATTAGACGATCAGTTGAATCGAAAGAACTAACCAAAAGATAGGCGAAATAGTTCCTGGAAAATGACTGGTCTTCATGCATTTTGCGCAGTTTTGTTTACTGTTGGATATTCTCTGCGGGAGTATGGTGCATTCAACTATATGTTCGAGGACAAGCAATCATCACAAATGACATTGGGAGTTTACATTGCGAGTCAAGTATTCATTTACATTTGCCCGTGAGTTTGTTCCTTCCACAATCTCTCTATGTTCGTCTGGCCAATTAAACCCTTTTCTCTCTTTACTGCAGACCACTCTTGGAACTTGGAAATTATCATGTCCTCAGCCGACTGCTTCACTATATTCCTCACGAAGCACCTATTCCTCCTGGCCGAGTTCTCATGATTTTTGGACCTGTCATGATGGTCGTGGAAACACTGAATTCCCTTGGAGTCGCCTTCACTTCCAACCCAACAAGCACCGAGACTCAAGCAGGAAAGATATTGGTCCTGGCTGCGATTGGTATTCAGATTTGCTTGATTCTCACCTTCTTCATCCTCGCAGGGAATTTTCATTGGCGATGCAGCAAGGACAAAGTTCAAACCAAAGCCATCCCAACTCTTCCGATCGTCATGTATTTGAGTATGTCGCTCATCTTGATTCGCTCTATTTATCGAATAGTGGAACACGCCGGCAATTCAGATATAGATATTCACGATCATCTAGCACTGCAGTCACTGAGTCCTCTCATGCGGTATGAATGGTACTTTTATGTTTTCGAGGCTGCTACTATGCTGGGGAACTCATTGCTCTGGAATATTTGGCATGCCAGTCGCTATCTTCCACGAACAAAAAATTATTTCATGGCAGAAGACGGAGTTACAGAGATGGTCTGGGATCAAGAGGATACCTCTGCTAATGTGGAACAATCGGGGTCTGAATCAGTTGTCGCGAAGACAGCACATGGGACTATGCAGATCCTGACTCTTGGGATTTGGGGCCATATTTTCCCTCGAAAGCAGAGAGTTCGTCATCAAAAACAAAAGGAACCTCTAATTTCCGAAGATTCTGACCGCCACTTTTGAAACGAGCGCGATTTGATGTGCACGAGTGGCGTTTATGGGGATTTACTTCATTCGGCGTCCTGATTCTCAACTTGTTACTTTGTGAGACTACTTTATGACCATTATTTTCGAGGATATCTACTCAAACGAACAGTCGTTCCTTGTTTTCATATGGAGTTATCACAGAAAACTGGGGATTTCTCGCCCGCTAAGCATGCTGATCTTACTATTCCGGGAAAAAGGCGCGAAGAATCAACACTCGATTTGATGCAGAATTGTTGGGGGCCAAAACCAACGCGCAATTTCACGCAAATTATACGAACCAAGGAGTATTATTTGTCAGACTGGCTGGCCTATCGTGATTTGTGAAGAAGTCTCCATATCGGACGGTAGATTATTCCGCGCTGACGAGGGCCAAACACGCTTATCTGCAAATAAGCCTAAAATAGGGAGATCATGATGTCAGTTGCAAATAGCTTGAAATGTAATTGAAAATGCTTAATAAACTCAATCTGTTCAGAGAATCTTCAGGTCCGACATAGGGCTTTATATTCAATCGAGAGGTGTTGCTATCAATCTTGCTTCCGACTACAGCAATCTCTGCGGCCACGTACCAGTACGACATCATCAATCTGGCATTGTATCCCCTAACATACAAGCCAGAGGTCCTCCGTCTATCCTCGACAACTCAATCTATCTTTACTGGGAGAACGTCTAACATTATAGCCCCTTTTGTCATCATAGTACACATATGGCGGAAGGTCGGGAGCGGCATTGCTGGGAATGTCTCCGACGTCGTTTGGTGTGTGACTTCCAACAACCGGGGTGTAAGCGATGTGCAGCATCTGAAGTTGAATGTCCTGGATATGGCGAGACTCCACCTATGCGAGTGAAGTGGCTTGCCCCCGGAAAAGTCAAGTCTCGTCAACGGAAATGCACTTCGAATCACCAACAGCATTGCAAAGATAGTTCAACAAGTACCACTTTACCAGCTACTAGCTCCGAGATATCACGAAAAAGCTCAGGCTTCTCGAGCACAGACTCAACAACATCAGATGACACGCAACATGAAGAGAGCCCTCGGCTTCATCTCAAAACCGACTATCATGCCTTGATTGATTCAGTAGAATACTGTATGGGAACATCATCCTACAACCCCCGCAGGACTATAAAAAGACTGACGATTATGACAGTTAACTCCTGCATGTACCCTCAGCTGGCCGACAGCCTACGATTAGGCACAAATGCCAATATATACAAGCTTTCACCCAATATATTCCAGCTCGGTCTTACCAGACCTGCTCATCTTCAACTAAGCCTGATCTGTCTGACTTTGAGTCATCGAATAAACCAATTGAGCCACGATATGAGCTCAAGGCCTCTCAAACCCACTTTCTATCGATATCGAGGACTAGTCATTCGCTCTTTGAATGAAGATATCAATACACCAAATAAGGGAAATGGGGATATTGTTCTTGCCGGTATACTGACCCTTTTACTGGTAGATGTACGTTGAGCTCTCTGGAATGAATCGAGCGATCGTTCTTCTTGGTACTGACACTCAGAAAGGCCCAGCAAGGGATCTCGCAACATTGGTGGTATCATATTGATGGAGCTCGAAGATTAATCACTCTGCGTGGTGGTATGCGTCGCCTGGCTGTATCCCCAGGAGTTTTACCAATCATTCTTTCATTTATCCAGTAAGTTGATTCCATTGCGGAAAGCTTCGACCTGCATTTCTAATTATTGAGTAGTTTCGTGGTACTCGCCGATACCTCCTCCCCTGCATCAAACATGCTTGTGGATGGTTTAGATATCGCCGAGCTACATGAAATGGTGAATGAATACGGGGGCAATGGATACGGTTTCCAAATGTGCCCAACACCGTTATTCACTGAAATAGTTAACATTAATCATCTTCGTAATCAGATGCAAAAGCGAAGCTACACAAATACAAGTGATCTTCAAAGAGATGCCCGTGAAACTCTTCATCGTGTCTATGAATTCTCAGCTGCAGCGTGGACTGAATCAAACGAGTTTCTTACTGAAGAAAGCCTGCTGATAGCGGAAACATACAGAAGTGCAGTCGCAGTATACTGCATGTCCTCGCTTGCGAGCGTTGGGGCTCTACCCCCAGATCCGCTGTTGAGGAGTAATTGTGAAATGGAGGGAAGAATCTTATATGGACTACTCGCAAAATCTATGAGTCGAAGGTCAGCTGGCTATATGTTCTGGCCTCTTCTTATCCTCGGGGTCCAAGCTATCGATGGAGACACTGCTCTGCGCCATTTTGTTCGCAAGCACGCAGTATGCATGAGCGCTTGTACCGGCACATATGCCCCCCTTGCAGCGAAGGAGGTTCTTGAAAAATATTGGGCCTCAAGCGAAGCCGGATGGGATTCTTGCTTTGAAACACCCCAGATGTTCACAACGGTCCTAACGGTAAATCGAGGACAGTTACCGAGGAGAAAGTCTTGAAATCTGTTGATTTCATTGACGAGGGATACCAAAACACTTGAACCTAGAGTTTACTCGAGCTGTCTTGAACTGATTTCTCTCCAGGGCTGGATTTGACCGACGGATGTTTCTCATCCTAGGATCTCCTCAAGCCATTATGCCGCCCCTCCGCTACACTTTAGTAATTGGTTGAACTAAAATATACATCATGCAGTCACACTTGTAACTATAAAGTGTGACTGCATGTACCGGAAGTGTAGAGTTCGTACCTGTTAGAACAGTATCAATCAATATAATACTCTCAATAATCATTATAATACTGCATAGAAACCCTGACCTCAAAATGTTGAAAAGGAAATGCCATATAGGGTTCGAATTGTGACCTATCCATGGGCTTTTATTAAAAGGAAAGAGATGAATAGTTAAATGCATTCAGTATCTTAGTGAACCAGAGAAAAAATTGCAGTATAAGAGCTGTGCACTGGGATTTATAATATCCAAGTATGTTCAGCGCGTTAGTAATAGTAATATATTCCATTATTAGACAAAGGACACTACTGCAATGGGCATGTTCTTGTGATAATAGCACTTATGCAATCTCAGATCCCAGCTCAATCTCATAATACCATACTATATAGTCAACCAGGATGGAAATATTCACATCGCACAGATTCCATGCAAGATAGCATCCGTCTCTTAGTAGAATCTCCGGGCAAATTGAACATTCAAGCTGCTTAGCATGAGCCACCACAAAGAGTCAGAGTAACATCCGAATTTGCATTGCAGACTTTGACTTGGCTAGCACCGCTAGTAGCAACTCCTTTGGGCCAGCAGATTTTCGGGCAGTTTAGCGAAGGCTTGACACCGATCGCATGACCGGAAAATGGGTCACCAAAGACGTCAGAAAGATCATACCAAACATTTTGGCCATCCAAGGTGTACGCAAAATTCGTTTGAGGGCTGCCGTTATAAAGGCCATTCTGAACGGTGGTAATTTTGATGGCAATTCCCCCCGAAGCAGGGTCATGGTGTAGAACTTCAGAATAAGTACCGCCAGACTTGATTGTCTTTGCAGGACCAACAGAACCTCCAACTGACCAAAGATAGACAGGAAAGTTGCATTTATTCACGACCTTAGCGTTTCCGACTGCACTAGCGACAGGAGCTAACACGGCGAGAACCGCAACAGCAGCAGAAGTGAAGTGCATGATGGAGGAGCTCAACGAAGAAATAGAGTCAACACAGTAGAGATAGTTCAAAGCTATTGAATAATGGATGGAAACTTGTATTCAGCGAGAAATAGGCCTTTTATAGTTCTTCTCCTGCGTCGATTACAGCATTCGACAAGTTCCAATACTCCAGTAGCTCCATCCGCCCGCTTATTCTTTTCATCTTCATGGTGCATCAAAACATACGATTTCTCGTAAGTTCTGAGACATTATTGAAAACTGAAAAGCCCTTTAAAAAAGTCACATGGTTTGCGGGGATTCTTTTCAAGTCTAGCGCAGTTCTCTGGACAAATAATCTTACGAGACCTAAGTTGAAGATACCTGAAGACTGTGTCAATCGAGGGTTGTGGCGTGGAGAGAATCCAGACATACAAAGAAAAGTGCAGAGAGTTGTCTCAGATGTGCTCGGACAACTCATCCTTGAATATAGTATTGAAGGTGAATGGAGCCACTCGCATGAAGAGAAAAGTAGCCAGTACCTCGTATACCTCGGACCCTGATTGCTTCGATCTGCCCGAGTTTGCGGGGAAGACTCTGAGACATTGTTACATCCTACGACTTGAGAAAAATGCAGTAGAGCTGAGATCGGAACTTGTAAAGACCGAATGAGCGCTATTTCCTCTCGGGGGATACCTTAAAGAAGTTCCGTGAAATTATTCGGTTAGTGCTGTCTCAACCATCATGCTGATGTGTTTACACTATTATGATACATGCGCATATTATTGTCGAATACGAGATAATGGGAATCAGCCCACCTTGACAAAGAGAAAGTAAAACCCAACTCAAGCCTAATAAGAGAATTTATGAAATTCAAATTGTCATAGAATTCATTACTAGGACTGAAATATTGTGGTAGGGTTTCCATGGCATAGAATCTGGAATGAATTATTCTGTAAATTATATCCAAGAATTTTGGCGGCTGATGACCTTGAACTTGTTGCTGACTTGGCCAAGACAGTCTCTCTACAAGGAAAAGGTTAAGAGACAAAGACGGAGGGTCTTGAACGAGTTCCAATGTAGCCGATGGTATAGGTTAGCAGAACTGTCAGCCTAGGGCCATCCGGATGTTTGTTTGAAAGGATAGACAGATAACGCCGTAGGACTAATTTGCTAGACAGGGAGATTATTCGGGAGAGTTTCAGTACTTCTGATAATATGGAACTGCCAGCAGAATCATCAAGCTGACTAGATGACCTGGCTTCCAACAGCATCATAGCTGAGCAGGCCATCTATGTTTCCAAGTCCAGATGAGAGTATATTGGTAAACTGTTCCCATCCTGGGTCATTGGGAAAGGTGAACCCGGGCATATTCCCCTCAAGATCAAGGATATTCTCTTGTTCGAGGTGCGAAAATCCTTGGGGCACACCATGAGCATTTTGCATAGACGTATAACGTGTTTGAAGTGAACTATTGGGTGACTCGCCAGACAAGCCAGAAATTTGCAGCTCAGACTGATGAACTTGCTGGATTTGTCGTAAAGCCTCGACGCGAAGCTCCTCCAGTACCAAACAGTAGCGCTCAGATAGAGATCCCTTTTCGGCAATTGCTGCAATATGCGACTGGCACCGAGTAGCAGCCGCAAAATAACTGCTATAAACTTCTGATCTGGAGCCGCACTGCTGGATGACATAGATATAGAGCATAATGGTTGCATTGAACGCAAAATAAGCGGTAATCTGAGTTGTGTTAGAAGGATGATTAAAGCGTGATGAAACTCAAACGAACCCAGAATGCACGAAAAAGTTGACGGCTTTCAGTTATATCGTTGATTGTATTGACGGTCTCCATTGCAGCATCAAGGCATTCGCTGAGATTGTTTTCTCTTTGCATATCGTCTTGCACTGGACCATCCTTGGAGGTTCGCGAGAGCCGTGAAAGATTGCTCAAGATGAACGGTCTGTGAGTAAGAATAATTGCATGCCAATATGTGAGATTGAGGACATTTCGTTGGCGTTGAAAAATGGAAACAAGGAACATGGTGCTATAGATATCGACGTCTAAAAATCGGGTCATCTCCGAACGCCATCCGTGAAGATCTTTCATAATTTGCTCGACAGCAGCTGCTCGAATAGAAGGTGGCACAGGCTTGATAGAATAGAGACTGCCCAATATTTTGCTAATTATTCGTGCAAGTCTGGATTGTTAATACATTTGAAACGATATTAAGAATCAGCTGTTTAGCTCTTACTTCATATGAGCGATTGATGCCAACATAGTCGATGGGGCAAGATTCAAACCCTGCAGGACCTCAGCGTCGGTATTCGAGAGATCTGCATCCTCGATACAGGCGGGGAGTTCGCTGTCAATATCGTCATCATGAAATGTGCGAGGTCTTCCCAAGGCAGCGCTCAGATAAGTATCTAATGTGTAGGCACACCAAAATGTTCGGCGACGACATTCAGATTCAATGTGGCTCAAACCAGTATTGGGATCCGGTGGCCTATTTCTATTGAGACCAATAGCGAGTGCGAGATGGGAGACCGTTCCAAAAAGACTCCAGCAATGATTGATGCGAGACTGGGTGAGAAGATAGTAACACTGTGTCAATCTTGCTTGAACACTGGTCAAACGTATCGACCCCTTTTCCCTTAATAAATGGTGCTCGGCAGCGAGAAAATATCGTTTACTAAAGATGTCAGAAGGGATAATTGGACTATTCAGCATGTGCACTAGAAACTTACCTCAGATCTGGCGGGCCGGGTCGGTCATTATCTGGCATGTAGACCCTTGCTTGGGCAAACACCATGAACAACAATGCCACTTTTGCAGGTGCATTTTGAGTATCATTCATAATTCCCAGAGTATCATAAAACTCATCGAAATAGGACTGGATGGTAGGTTTATGTAGAAACCGATAAGTGGGCATTGCAAAATCAAAATAACGATCAACCAGCCGTTGGGCATCTACCCTTGGAAGCATCATGCAAAAGGATGGGTCTGATTCTGGAACTTGGAGCGGTGCATCACCGAATGTGAATATGCTGCTAGCCTGAGAAACTGAAATAGCTTGTCGCAGTCGCTTTTGTATCCTTAGAAGAAAAGAAACGCCTGAAGCAGGTCCAATGTATTGTCCCTCCATTTCAAGTTGCTGAGGTTCTGGAGAGTATCTAGAGTATTCCTCTATCACAGGCAAACTCTCTTGTCCTTGTAAAGGTGGTATAGTATCTTCCACTGTCGAGTGTTGCTTGGGAAGTAAGATAGGCTGCTGGGGGCTAGTATTCCTGTTGAGAATCGACTGGTCCACCTCGCGAATAGTATTGTTGCTAGTATTGCTATCGAGAGCAAGGGAAATTGAAGGCAGCCGACCCCGACAATATGCAGACGTGTAAGAGCATTTTTCCTGCGCGCGAAGACAGAATTCGCAGGGCTGTATACCGTTGCACTTGATTTTTCGCCTGAAAACTCGCGTTGTTAGGATATCTGAGGATACGGCTTAGAGCTTCGAGAAGGCTGTACCTTTTGCATCTGTCACAAGCACGAGTAACCCGTACTCTTTCCTTATTACGACGCCGCTTGTTAGAGGTCTGTAATCCTTGTTTTGCATAGGAGCTTGGCGGCGACCCTGAGCTATAGCTTGAAGTCATCAGGGAAACAATATTGTAAACGGATCCTGCCGCTTGTGTGCAGACGGAAAAACAAGATAAGAAGACGGAAGCTAGCAAGTTCACAGGGAGCACCCGTAGTGAAAGGCTGTGCATCTCTTCGAAAGGTGGAGATTTGCGGAGAGAAGACCGAGCCTTTTCCGTGCCAAGGAGCGACAATGAGGGGGCGGATACTGGATGATTTCCACCTTTGTTGGTGGAAGTGGGTTATAGTTTTGAATATTATGCAATGATAGGATGTCATTTGCGTTCTGAAGAGACTTGGAGTGTAGCGTGATGGATGATCGATCTTGACCACGGAAAAGTACTCATGATCCCCTAATCAGTAGAGTAGAGTAGATATAGGGCCATCCTACGGATTTGGTGATCCTATGGTTATTTAATGAAAGGAAAATAGATCCCCAAGTTGAATATAAAAGAAAAATCCGTGTTCCATCTTCACACGATCAACGTATATCTTGCCTACACCATGACGACACAAGTTGCAAAACGTCTCAATGGAAAAACAGTTTTGATAACAGGCGCATCTTCTGGAATTGGCCGCTCCACGGCGTTTGAATTCGCCCGCAGTTCACCTCAAAACCTCAAGCTCATCTTGACGGCTCGACGCATTGACACGCTCAATGAGATAGCCGCTGAAATTGTCCAAGAGGTTGGCGATGGCGTCAAAGTGCTTCCAGTCCAACTCGACGTGAGCAGCCCAGAGGAAGTTCGCGCATTCAAAGACAAATTACCGGCTGAGTTCAGAGACATAGATGTTTTGGTCAACAACGCGTAGGTCTAGTTTTCTGGGAATATATGATTCCTTGCTAACATATTTTCATCAACAGAGGTCTAGTAAGAGGAGTGGCAAAAGCCCCGGAAATTCTGGAAGAGGATATCAATGTTATGTTCCAAACAAATGTTACTGGTTTGATCAACATGACCCAGGCCATCTTACCCGCAATGCTTGAACGAAATAATGGAGCTGGGTCTGGGGATATTATCAATATCGGATCTATCGCAGGTCGAGAGCCTTATGTTGGTGGTGGGATTTACTGCGCGACCAAGGCTGCAGTCCGGTCGTTCACCGAAAGCATGCGCAAGGAGCTCATCTCCAAGAGGATTCGAGTTATTTGTATTGATCCGGGTCAAGTTGAAACCGATTTCTCCATTGTGAGATTCTATGGGGACAGAGAAAAGGCGAAGGCTGTTTACGAGTATGTTTGCCCCGACTAATCAATGAGGATAAACTGCTAATTGTTTTATAGCGGGTGTGAGCCACTGACCCCGGAAGATATCGCTGAAGCCATTGTGTTTGCCGCTGGAAGAAGGGAGAATGTTGTCGTCGCTGATACTCTGATCTTCCCTAACCATCAAGCAAGTGCAACTATTATGCACCGAAACAATTAGAAGGAGAACAGTTGTATATGAGCCAATGTTTATTCATCTAAGCATGGTCGTTTCTTATGACTAGCTAGATCGGGATATTATATTTCAATAATAGATCTATGTATACATCTAATGATTTGCATTGTTAGTGTAACTTTCTGTGTTTCTAATGTTCGCCAACGTAGCAGACATACTAAGATATTGCCTGAGACGATGAGCTACTACCTAGTAGATAAGTATCTACTCACTTTCGTCCCGAAAATAAACAGTAGTTTAGTGCACACCAATGTATATACATTGGTGTGGATGCCACACTCTACTATCAGAAGAGATTCAAATACCTATTTGAATAATACCTAGCTAGGTACTATTAGCAGCAGCCCCCGGATTGAATTCCGCTTAACTCTGCGGGTTATCCGTCGGAAATACTCGATGCATTTCCGTCTGCCAGTGGGCTAGCGTGAGCACTAGGAAATCGTCAAGACTCTCCTTGGCAACCGGAGAGAAGAACGGCTCAAAGCTGCGTATCCTTGGAAATATTCCATGAAAGATGCCAATGTTACATTTTCTATAAGATCAACTAAAAAGCAAATCAAGTTAGAAAATGAGGCTACTAGTGGGGACTCTAAGTTGCAGGAAGAATGTCGTGATGGGCGGAAATTCTGTAGTTAAACGGAAAAGCACTCTGCTGATTTGTGTAGCAAGGCAATTTAAATATGCAGGATGTTCCATTTACTACTTAACTGTTCATATTCCAAGCGTGACACACCAATACAACTCAATAATAATTATCATTATCATCCGCCATGTCGCTTCCTCGAGTACCAAATAGTGGAGTATGGGCTCCAACGATTACTTTCTTCGACCATACTACCGATAGCCTCGATACAGAATCTCAAGCCAAATATTACAAGTACCTCTCTTCTTCTGGACTTGCTGGATTGGTTGTTTTAGGAACAAATTCGGAAACATTCCTGTTGACGCGCGAAGAGCGGAAGATTTTGCTGCAACTGGCGCGTGAAGCATGTGGACCTTCATACCCGATCATGGCTGGTGTTGGAGGACATTCTACAAAGCAAGTCTTGGAGTTCATTAACGATGCAGCTGATGCTGGTGCCGACTATGTTCTTTTGTTACCCCCGGCCTATTTTGGAAAACAAACCACTCCGGCTGTGATTAACAGTTTTTTTGACGACGTCGCGACGGCGAGCCCTTTACCAATTGTCATATATAATTTTCCGGCTGTGTGCAATGGGATTGATCTGGATTCCGCTACCATTGCCAAGCTAGCAAAAAAGCATAGCAACATTGTGGGTGTGAAATTGACTTGTGGAGCTGTCGCAAAGATCACTCGTCTTGCAGCCGAATTTCCAATCGATAGATTTGCAGTCTTTGGGGGACAATCGGATTTCTTGATCGGTGGATTGGCTGCTGGATCTGCTGGGACAATTGCGGGATTCGCAAATGTCTTCCCCAAGACCATAGTGAAAATATATGATCTATACCAAGAGGGCAAAATTCAAGAAGCTATGACACTGCACAAGAAGGCTGCACTTGCTGAGCAACCCTGCAAAACTGGTATTGCATCAGTTAAATATGCCGCGGCTCGGAACACAGCAGTACTTGCTGGGATTGAAGGGGCCTTGGAAAAGTTGAAGCCACGCCGACCATATTTAGAGCCCTCGGAACCAGAGAAGCGAGACATTGAATCACAAATTTCGACTTTGGTAGACATCGAAAGAAGTCTTTGATATTCTTGATAGAGGAATGACAAATTTACTGGAAACATGATTTTCAACCTAATAAAATGCACGTAATGTAATATTCAAAAAGAAGTAAATCGCTAGTAGAGACCTGAAGTTTCAACGCCATAGCGGACGATACACTATTACAACTAACAGGAATTATAAGAACTCCAATATTAATGCTTTTGCTACTTTGGTCAGCGAATTTAGTTCTAGTCCAACCTCATTGTGATCCAATGGTAGATCATAGTATCCTGCATGGGCTTCAACTTCAAAAAAAGCAATATGAATAACCTATTTACAAAACATATTTGAAGAGAGGAGACCTGTCTCCCAAATCGAACAGTTCTTCCTCGGTATACTTGGCTCGAGCCTCATCTGCCACCTTTGCCTTGTTCGCATTACCCACCTTATAGCTCCACTCGAGGAATAGAGCGACGAAAAAGCCAAAGCCAGCGAGTGCCAGGCTGAGGCCAAAGCCAGTATAATATTTAGGCTTCTCCTTCTCAAGGTACATGAAACTGCCAATGATACCACCAACATTACCAACGCAGTTCATGAGAGCGATACCGATGGCACGTCGTGCTGAAGGGGCGATGTTGTTGGCATTCCAAGACGCTGCAGCAGACTGAATGGGGTAAATTCCGATGACAGCCAGGACAACAGCAAAGTAGGCGACTCCTCTCTTCTCAGCAATAGCTCCATTGAGAGATATAATCACGGAGTAGGCGACGACGCAGATAATCATAGGTATGGCAACAAATGGCATTCGCCAAAAGAATCGGTCGGAGAGACGGGCAAAGCTGATGGCTGATATCGCGGCAGCAACATAAGGAGGCGCTGACAATAGCTGTGCATTGGTATCGCTAAAGCCCATGGATTTCGTAATGGTTGGGAGGGTAAATTTAGTCCCTGATAGAGCATTGAGTTAGTTATAATCTTGATTTCCGGGGTCTTCGTTTCTTACCATATGAGAGCGCCGACTGGCAAAGCAAGAAGTAGGCTTGCACATAAACCCTCCAATTTGTAAGCACCATCTTGAGGTCCTTGATCTTGAATGAGGTCTCTTCAACGCTGGTTCCGCCCTGTTTGATGAACATAGAAAGTTCCAGGTATCGAATCTCATCAGGGGACAGCCAGCGTGACGAAAGAGCGGGTGTGTCGATTAGGAAAAAGAAGCAGGCGACTCCAAGAATGACACTCGCAAGTCCCTCCAGGATAAAGATCCATCTCCAACCTTCCAAGCCACCAACACCATCCATGAGCGCAATAGCAGCAGCCAAAAGGCCCGAGAAAGCACCAGAGAGGGCGCTCGCACAGTAAAAGTAGGAGATCCGAAGTGCCAAATCTTTAGGCATATACCAATAAGAGCACAGATATATGGCGCCAGGGAAGAAACCCGCCCTATTCACGATGATCAGTATCTTGGAAATAGGATAAAAGAGAGCGAAAGAAGACAACTCACTCGAAAACTCCAAGCAGTACTCGGGTTGCCATAAGCCCTCCAAAGTTTTGGACCAGACCAGTGCATGTCATGACAATACCCCAAGAAAGAACAAGAATTCCCAGATAAGTTGAAGGACGTTTGAACTTCTTGAGCAGGATATTGCTCGGAACTTCCAACAGAACGTAGGGAACAAAGACTGTAATTGTATATATTAGTACAATGGATAGAGATGTAAGGAGATAAATGGGCGAGCAACAAAAAGATACGTACAGATAGACAAGACTGTATTATACTGGACTCCAGTCATCCCCAAGTCTTCCACCATGCCCTCGATCTTAGCATTGCCAATATTAGCCCGGTCGATGTGGCTGATCAAGTAGAGAACTGCCAGCATAGGAACCAGACGAGCGTCTACTTTGCGAAATGTACTCTTCCGCTTCTCCTCTGGATAACTGGTGAAGAAGTCTGCATCATCAGCTGTAAGACCGACGACACGGAAATTGTCTATCTCGGTGACATGAGCACCCTTTGGCAGGCTTTCAACATGGGTGGGTAGATGTTCGATATCTTCTTTGATGATCGAATGAGAAGCCATGTCGGTATGAGCACACGGAGTTTTGATAGTGCGCGTGAGAATCAAGAGTAGACAAACCCACCAGGATGAAGATTGCTTCAGAATCAGACATTGCAGATCCACAGGAGGGGGCATATATAGAACTTCTCGGAAATGCTATCTTGGCGACGACAGCTTGCATGTCTTCTGATCACAGACCACACGGTGGCACGTCTTAGCTTTGGCTTTCATGAATTCCCCAGTTCCCCAGGCTTGGCGACCACGTTTGTAGCGGGTCTGACTTGATAATGCGGGGGCTGACGGCCATATTTGCCGAAGATGCAGCTAGTCCACGAAAGAATGGATGTTTTCCGGGGAGTAACAGTCTTTATCTCTATTCTGTGCCGTTTAAATACGGATAAGTGTCCAATCACAGCCTCGTGTCCGCGGATACGCACCTTACATCTGCGGATAACTCCTTATGTACCCCGGACGAAAGCCGTCGTGCTAGTGAAATTTGCGGGGTATAATAATTGACTTTGATATTATCCGAGCCCTGGGCGATGCTTCTCCAGGGCGAATACCGGAAATGTGGGGAAAGGTATAGTTTGCGTTGAGCTCTTATGTCGGGGCAAAAGACCTGGTAGAAGTAGGAATAAAAGATTTTACAGCTGGCGGATTTGAATAAAATTTCAACTAATAATCACGAGCTCAGAGAATGAACAAGATGCCCCAGGGGCTCAGGATAAGAAGTATTGCAATCACGCCAGTGGCATTCCATGATATGCCCTTGCTGAACAGCGTGGGTGTTCATGAACCATTTGCCTTGCGAAGCATAATTGAGGTTATCACGGACGATAGCTATGGACTTGGCGAGTCATATGGTGATCTGGCTCACTTGCAGCGCTTGAGGAAAGCGGCAGATGGTATGCAAGGTGTATCAGTTTATGAGACGAACAAGCTGTACAAAATATGTGAGGATTCTTTGAAAGACGATGATTCGACAGGCGGTGATGGAATGGCTGGGATGGTTACAACTGCATCTGTCACTGATAAGGTCTTTTCACCATTTGAGGTTGCATGTCTCGATCTACAGGGAAAGCTAATGGGCCTCCCTGTCAGCGAGCTCCTTGGTGGCCGGGTGAGAGATAGTGTGCAATATTCCGCATACCTTTTCTATAAGTGGTCTGGGCATCCTGGTCATGCCGATGATGAATACGGAGAAGCACTTGACCCGGAAGGGATTGTCAAACAAGCGAGGAAGATAGTTGAGGAGTATGGGTTCAAAGCAATTAAATTAAAAGGAGGAGTGTTTCCACCGGCTCAGGAAGTGGAAGCCATCAAAGCATTGCACGCTGAATTTCCCAATGTTCCATTACGTTTAGACCCGAATGCAGCATGGACCGTTGAAACATCTAAATGGGTTGCAGAAGAGTTGAAAGGCATCGTTGAATACCTCGAAGACCCTGCTCCTGAAATCGAGGGCATGGCCGCGGTGGCAAAGGAGGCCCCTATGCCACTGGCGACGAACATGGCTGTTGTGGCTTTTCAGCATCTCCCACCCTCAGTGGCACAAAATGCAGTTCAGGTAATCTTGTCTGATCATCATTTTTGGGGTGGACTGCGTAAGTCCCAAACACTCGCTTCAATTTGTGATATATGGAACATGCGGCTCTCCATGCATTCAAACAGTCACTTGGGTATTTCGCTCGCTGCTATGACACACCTGGCAGCTGCAACCACAAATCTTGACTATGCATGTGATACACACTGGCCATGGAAGCTGAAAGAGGAAGATGTCATTGTCCCAGGGGCTTTGAAATGGAGCGACGGAGGTGTCCTAGTTCCAACTTCCCCGGGACTTGGTATTGAACTTGATAGGGAGAAGCTCGCACAACTGCATGAGCAATACCTTGAGTGTGGAATGACTAGAAGAGATGATACAACTTATATGAGAAAGTTCAAACCAGAATTTTCCCCTCATATACCTCGATGGTGAGCTTGTACTATAACTCATTGAGCTATGAATGCAGTTGGAAGTGCATGGAAGCCTCGACTAGAAGCAGCACGATCTATCATTATTTCAACTCCAACTTCAAATATATATATTATTAGTGCATTTGTACACAGGAGAACCCTTGAAGGTTTCCAATCCTTTTGCAAGAAATGCTTACTCAACTGTCACACTTGTAACTATCTACCTAATGTAGTGGGGAGTATCGGCCTGCCTGCCAGTAGGAGGATTATGTAAGGGAATTGGCCTAATTTGGAAGGGGGGGTTAAAGCTATACATTCCTTTAGATGGCATCTTTAGCATCATACAGAACATCAATTACACGAGTTACAGCCTATTCGAGAGAGTGCTAGCAGATAGCCCTTGTTGGGGTGTTGTTTACCCTCATCCTTTTGCCCCATTCGACCTGCACGTACCGACCGTGCTGCCTCGAGCATCCTATCCCGTTTCACTAAATAGTTAGGTAACGTCCATAATTCTATTAAAAAAAAAGAAATGGGAAGCGCCCATTTAAATTGATAAATACCCACTCGAATGAAACATATTTGAGCCAGTCCAAGAAAGTGGAAATATATGTGTACATAGTACTACTATAGTATATGTGCAGAAGAGAGGAAAGATGATTCAACTACGTTCTAGACACTGCCCAGTGACCAGGTGGTCAGGGATGATATTCCAATGCACTAATTCGGGTAAGATAGCTCTCACCGATAAATCGAATGAATCTTTGTTTTAATACGGCTGTATGGTAAACATATGCAACTGCAGCTGTATCTGCAACTATTGATGCCCAAGCGCGTAAGTGCGGAGTTGAGTAACAACCCCACGTTAGAAGTGGTCAGCCGACCTTTCATCCAACGGGATGAAGCTTCGGAGATCTTGAAACTCCTCATTCCTCGCAATAATTCATCTTTTGCTGCGCTGGGAGGACTCATTGAAGAAGCAAGTAGGCTTCCTGGGACACTTTCTATTGAGCAATCAGCAAATTTACGTCCTATCGAAACATCGCTCCATTTCAGACGGCAGAACGATCACTTGAATAACCAAGGGAAAAAAAAGAGTTAAGATGGCACAGCCTACAGCGTCTACGAGTATATTAGGCACCTCTTTTGACTCCTTTCCACGATCTCACGAAAAGGTCGTCGATGTTAGCGATACCCCATACTTTGTGAATAATGGATTCCACTTCTCGGCAACAACGGATTTCATAAACGTCCATGACCCTGCGACCAATGAGTTGGTTTCGAGAGTTCCAAAAATGAAAGAATCAGAGCTCGAACAAGTATTGCTGTCTGCTGAAGCAGCTTTCCCTATCTGGAGTGGAATGTCCACGATTGCCAGACAGCAAATCATGTTCCGTTTCGTGGGTCTCATCCGTGAGCATTGGGACCGACTGGCTGCTGTGATAACTCTCGAGCAAGGCAAAACACTTGCCGACTCTAAGGGAGATGTCTTGCGAGGCCTTCAAGTAGCTGAGGCTGCTTGTGCCGGACCTGAATATATGAAGGGGGAAGTTCTAGAAGTTGCCAAAGACATGGAAACCAGGACTTACCGAGAGCCACTTGGTGTAGTTGGTGTTATCTGCCCATTTAGTGAGTATTGACAATATCTATTTGATGACGGAAGGACTTACGAATCAGATTTTCCTGCGATGATTCCACTCTGGTGTATTCCCATTGCTACGATCACAGGGAATACAGTTGTTTTGAAACCCTCTGAACGAGCACCTGGAGCAGCTATGATTCTCATGGAACTTGCGGAGAAAGCAGGATTTCCCAAAGGAGTGATAAATGTGGTCCACGGTGCGCACGACACTGTAAATTACATACTGGAAAACCCATGCATCAAAGCCATCAGTTTCGTGGGAAGTAACAAAGCAGGAGAATACATTTTTACGAAGGGCTCAGCCAATGGCAAGAGAGTACAAGCAAATCTTGGCGCGAAAAATCATGCAGTCATTCTACCTGATTCAGAGAAAGATTCGACATTAGATGCGATAATAGCCGCGGCATTTGGTGCAGCTGGCCAACGCTGTATGGCCTTATCGGCTGTGGTGCTTGTTGGAGAAACAAAGAACTGGCTTCAGGATCTGGTAGATACAGCCAAACGTCTTCGTGTGGATGGTGGCTTTGAACCTGATGCCGATCTTGGACCAGTCGTATCTCCAGAAAGCAAAGCTAGAATCACAAGCTTAATTGCGAGCGCAGAGAGTCAAGGTGCAACTATTTTACTGGATGGTAGAAACTACAAACACGCCAAATATCCAAATGGCAATTGGGTGGCCCCAACAATAATCAGTGATGTGAATCCTTTCATGAAATGCTACAAGGAAGAGATTTTTGGCCCCGTGCTTGTTTGCCTCCATGCAGAATCCCTAGACGACGCTGTCAAACTTATCAACGCGAATCCTTATGGAAATGGCACAGCTATTTTCACATCCTCTGGCGTCTCTGCCGAGAGATTCCGGAAGTCTGTACAGGCAGGTCAGGTGGGTATCAATGTTCCAATTCCAGTGCCCCTTCCAATGTTCTCTTTCTCTGGGAACAAAAGAAGCGTCGCCGGCGGAGGAGCCAATACCTTTTATGGCAGACCTGGAGTCAATTTTTACACTCAACTCAAGACTGTGACATCAAAGTGGGCTGGTCGAGATGATCACCCGGGGAAAGTGACACTCTCTATGCCGACTAATACATAGTAGAACACTGGAGGGCTGTCCCTAGTACCCCCCAATTTATGCGTCATTTCTTAGTTTGCAAATCCTTATGATTCAACTTACTCTATAGGACTAGATATCTCAATCCTAAGACAAGAGACAATAAAATTCCGAAATTAAATTGAGTAAGAGAGTGTAGAGTATCTCAAAATACAGGTATACCTCTACTACAATAGCGTTATACTCATGATAACTAATGAACCTGAGTCTTCAGTACGATAAGTAAGCGCACCCTCTAAAACAAAGTTCCATCCCCTTCTATAACTATCGGGCTAGACCTTGTCTCAGGTCGATATTTGGCTGCCAGTTCTCTACCACCTTTCCAAGCTCCTGCCTCCAGCATTTGTGTCATACTGAGGCGTACACCTTGCTGAGCAAAATGATCGGATATCAAACCATGAAGGGAGTCCAACAGAGCAACAGTCATTGCTCGCCATTCAACAATAATATCACTGGTCGCATCGAAACTCGGGACTTTTTCACCGGAGTTATCCAGACCTTGCTTCAGCACTTCGTCTTTCAGCTTCAACACACCAAGATCCACAAACAGACCTCCATTTCGATATTCGGGTAGTCCGGTGCCCTGGTCAATATTGTCCCATTTTAACTGCAAGATGCGGATGAATGGCACAGATAGAGAATATGCCAGCCATTGAGTCAACTTATGAAAGGGTTGAATCTTGAGCGTATCGTTATCGCTTTGTTGACCAGAACTCAGTTTTTCCAAAACTTTCAAAGGCCAGGCGTCTCCAATGGGAACACCGGAAACCCGAGTTCGATTCTTGGGCCACGCAGGCAAAAGAGTCTTTTGTAGAACAGACCATAATGTTTCATAGTCCAGATTCTCTCCTTTCTTGTTCGCCAGCAAATAGTCTGAAATATTGAATAAATATTGACACTAGTACATCATCAAGAATATGGACCGAGCACATACCAACGAGACTCCCAGGTCTACCGTTTGAACCAAAAACTTCGGGTAGATTCAATAGAGATACACCAACACTGTTCAAGAGGTCCACACGCGAAGTGTCACCAATGATCTCATTGTCTGGGGTTATCTGAAAATGCTTCCTGAATGCTGCAATATCGAGTGACGAAAGTCCGTGACCTGGAGAGAGCTTGTTAATCTCAGGATGCGTAGGTAGAGACTCATCGACTTGCCATCGACTGATTCCTTTGCAGCGTGCACACTCGAGTTTGAAAATGTGCCAGCTTTGAACATATACAACGCGGCCACTGCGATGCCTTCACTGCGGCCATATAAATTCCCAGTATTGGGCTCGGTAAACTTCCAGAAATCGCCAGCCCCTGCATCAAGAAGCACAGCAACGAAAAACAGGTCGACGAGGCGTCTGGTGATTTCTAGCTCATCATGACCAGCTGATCTCCAATCATCGATGAGCTTTTCCACTCGATTGACACCACCGACGTTAAAATGCTGCCATCGGCCGTGAGGGGGAATCTCGTGAAACTTGTCAGGGCCAAAGTCTCTCTATAAAACAGTTGATCAGCCCTGATAATCTACCTGGAGGTCATAGTAGTGGTCTATTGAATACAAGAGCTATACATACGTTGATGATACCAGCTACATAATCTGCAACCTTTGGCATCAGTTCCGGTAAGTAGGAAAAATGTGTCAATTCATCTTTTTCAGCAGCTTGCAAAACGAGATGCGCTCTTTCTCTAACAGCTTTTAGCCCTTTCAGATATTCGATATCCGCCATTTTTGCTTTCCGTCGAAACTTGGCGTTGCAGTCAAAGTACCGATTGAGAACGAAAGGAATTTGTCTTGGGAAGTAGACTCCGAGATCAAACTATACTCTCCGGGGTGTCCAGATGAGCTGAATATAAAGTATTGGTACTAACAAATAAATTCGTGAAACTGAAATGCGGTAATCAAGTTGCTCTCTTCTATCTTCCGGCCATCCCCGCCTAGTGGGGTGTTGCATCGCGCTCCGCAGGAAGAAGCGGGGAACTTACATATTTGATTGCCAAGATTGGATCTGTAATTGTATTTATCTGGTAAAAAAATGACTATTGAAAGATAACCAGTTAGTACACAAGACAGCCAGATGTACATAATATGTGAAAAGATGTGTATTGATGTACTGTATGATCTGAGCTTTCTCGGCGCCTTGTAGATGATGCAAAGACACTAAATACATAGTCCATACATAGTTCTAACGATCAGGAAGCTGTGATGTATTATTTACCCAGTAAGTAATATTACAGAAACTGCCTTGACCAGTATAGTGGCTCATCATGAAAGTCTTCTTTCGGTGGCTGCTCGTAACATGTCCTTTTTCAGAGCCTCGGACGAAGCTGAGTTAAAGTATTATTCTACACATATCTTCATCATTAAATTGTGTATTGTTCATTTTCACGACCGAACAAAATATCCAAGCGCTTGAGCTACCGAGGTATTCCGCTATCTTCAAATGAAATCCCCGGTAGCGCTAATTTATGTATCTTACATGGCTGTGACAGATAAGAAAGACATCCATAAGACCAACCACTAAAGTAGCTCTGATGTTAAGATCATTGATATTTAACCCCGCCCGACACGATAGTATTTCCTGTTAGCCAACACTGTCTCATTCAACCGATGACGGTATTTATTGAATCTCAAATTAAAGACTTTCAGATTCTTCTATCAAGGGGAAGAATAACCTCAAAATGTCTAGCGTACATTTCTTATGGATCGCTGGAAAAAGCCAGCCCGGTAAAGGAAACTTGTGTGTGCCCCAATAGAATCATGTCGAGCGAGTAATATAATTCTGACTTCAATCTAGAATTCCCATAGAGGATCCATCCACTGGAAATGTCTTTGCTGGGTTAGATAGTCTAGCTATGGGATTCTCAACGAAGTTAACCTCTAATACATTTTAGATGCCATTCTGCCTCACAAGAAGATGTTGATGCCGCAGTTTCTGCTGGGAACCTAGCCTACAAATCTGGAGTATGGTCGCGCGCATCCCGCCATCACCGTGCTGACATCCTCGAGAAATGCGCCACTTTACTTACGGAGGCTCTCCCAGAGTTGATCGATCTAGAAGTTAAACAGACCGGTCGTGTAATTCGCGAAATGAAAGCACAGGTTCCTTCACTTGTACGATGGTTCAAATACTACGCATCTCTTTTGAGGGTGGAAGAGCGTTCGGTACTTCCTACAAGTGGAGAATTGCATAATTTCACGGAGAGACTTCCTCTTGGGGTGGTCGTACAGATCACATCATTCAACCATCCACTACTTATAGCCGTGAAGAAACTGGCACCCGCTCTTGCGGCAGGCAACAGTGTCATATTAAAGCCGAGTGAGCTCACTCCATTGACCTCTTTGCTTCTTGGCAAGATACTTCAAGAAGCTGGGATTCCAGATGGCGTTTTCAGTGTTTTGCCCGGACAGGGCTCGACAACAGGCCAATATCTCGTTTCCCACCCGCTAGTGCGCAAAGTAGATATCACTGGAAGCACTAATGCGGGAAAGGCCATTGGAAAGGTCGCAGGGAGCAACTTATGTCGATACACAGCCGAACTTGGGGGAAAAGCGCCACTGATCGTTTTTGAAGACGCAGAAATTGATGTCGCGGTAAATGGTATTGCTTTCGGAAGTTATATTGCCAGTGGACAGACATGTGTGGCGAGCACAAGAATCATTGTTCAGAACAGAATATTCGACCAAGTGATACGGAAATTGAAGGCTAAGGTTGAGAGTATAACATGTCGGATTGGTGCGCCCACAAATCCAGATTCAATGATGGGGCCTCTTATCTCGCAGAACCAGTTGGAAAGGGTCCAGCATTTAGTGGATGAATCGGTTCACCAGGGAAATTTAACCCCACTGATTGGTGGAAGGCGTCTAACGAGTAAAAGCCCTTTGGATGGATTCGACCTTTCAACGGGTCATTTTTATGAGCCGACAGTGCTCGTACCAGGCAAAAAGAACCCGACAGATGCCTTGATATGGCGTCGTGAGGCATTTGGCCCCGTCGTTGTAGTGCTTGGATTTGATACAGAAGAGGAAGCGATTTCTTTGGCCAATGATACCGAATTTGGCTTGGGAGCCGCCATTTGGACGACGAATCTTTCGAGAGCTTTCCGAATATCTCAAATGATAGAAGCGGGGATTGTTTGGGTCAATACTCATCATCGAAATGACCCAAGTAGCCCATGGGGAGGAGCGAAACCTGCCAGTGGAGTTGGTAGTGAAAATGGAGTCGATGCATATAACTCATATACGACCACCAAAAGCACAATTATCAATTATGCCCCATGCGAGGAATCTCTGGAAACTGATGATTGGTTTGGTCTGGCATCTCAGAACGTTCGATATGGGTGAATGAGCATTAGAATCGGGATGATGGCTGGAACATTTGTAACATTGTGAATTGACCCGAGACCAAATAATCTGTTAGACCCCTGTCTTTGCCTCCAAGAGATACTGGAAAAACACAGCCGCTTCGCTGAACTCTCAACAGGTTTTTCTGAAGTTTTGTCCGTGGATTTCGAACAATATCTAGTGTTTAGTCTGATTTATGCTGAATTATACGTAGCTTCAAAACCGATACTTCAGTGTTCGAGGAATAGCCAACCAAAAAGAAGAAAAAGCTTTTTATTCACGATGTGATTAAATCTAATGTCTCCATTGAGTAAGCATCCAGAATGCAACCCAAAAGTAAAAAATGAATGGAAGATAGTGTTGCTCATAAAGGGATGTGCTTCCAGAAAATTGCGATCGTTTATCTGAAAAGATGGCACCATATCTATCTGACCCATAGGTAGAATTCAATGTCACCGGGGCTGAGACCGAGCCATCTTCTAAACGAATCCAAGTTTCGAGCTGGTTCTCCAAATCTTCTTGATTTATGAGAATCTGTCGAGCACCCCGAGCCACGTCGCTATACCCGCCGTAACCTGTATGGCGACCATAGCACATGTTCAAGTTTGTTCCTGTAATATTCTGATCTACCGTTCTGTTGTCCCATTTGAAGCACCTATAAACTTTTGTTAGAAATCGAACCAATCAAGGGGTGGATATTGGACATACCAATCGTTCTCATGATCATGTCCACTGAAAGTCGCCAACAACCCGGTAGTGTTGAGAAGCGCTTGCATAAATTTGGAATCTTGTCCAGTATACTTTGTATCACCGGACCCTTGAGACACCACAGTCTCACCGTTTATTCCTGGAGTGATTGTCGAATTTACACCTTTGTCTTGATATTCAAACATTGCATGTGCAGGAATATGGTAGAACGCAAGGGATGGAATGGGACCACCGAATTCCGATGTCAAATTGGCATTTTGTTCGATAAACCACTGCACGACCTTCATGATGTTAGTCTGGAAGTCTCAGCTAGGTTGATGCAGCTTTCTTACCGATTCGTCGACCCAATCCTCACGCACGCCAGATTCGATATCATCATTCCGATTTGAAGGCTTTCGCCCACCTCGAGAGTCAAAAAACCACAAAAGAAGTGCAGGGGGTCCATCTAGTGTATCATGGGGGTAGACCATAAGATAGTAATTCGTAATTCCTGCTCGCGTACCGGAAATATCGCTTTTTGTTAGACTTGTAGGATATTTGGCTTCCTGCTCGAAGATATCGAGCGACGGATCCAGATTGGCTTGACTATCGTGATTTCCATAGGTAGATGCCCATTGCTGATTTATTTCCACCAAGGGAGATACGACCTCGTGCAGATATTCACTGGAATTAGAACTTTGCGTGGCCTCTCCTGATATGAGATCTCCATTGAGGACGACTAATTGTGCATCCTCATCGGCAAGGATTGATCTCATAACTTGTTTCGTCAAGGCATCATCGGTTTCATCTGCTAACATGTCAGAAGCTATATCGGGTGGTGGCTGGAGAGTGATATCAATTTACTTTCGGCGAAATGCAAATCTTCAAATATGGATATTTGAAATGTACCACTCGCACAGAATTGTAATTTTCTATTGTCCGATCGATGCATGGATGGGAGTTTCATAGCGTGCTGTGGCGATGGAAAAGCAGGCATAGTAATTGATAGTAGCTTGTGAAATTACATGTTCAATTTCAGTACCTGAAAGCGCGGGCAATGGTATTTAATGTATGCGCACCAAGAAGAGTCTTGGATCATTGGATCGCCGAAATTTCGATCTAGCTCAGTCACCCACGTCATGCAATTCAACCGCCGAGCTCTTACAAATGGCTGAGTGAGCTGAAAACAGGTCGACCAACCATGCCAAGAGTCCACTTGCCAAGCCCGTCGGTCATCGACTTGAGGAGATAATCGGAGATAAACCCCAGATGCCGAGTGACTCTCGGGGATCCGCGGGAATCCTCGTCAGCATTTGTCGGCCCGAAAATGATGAACACTTCTTAGTATCGTAGTTATCCGTACTAGACATAAGATTTTCATCGGTCGGGATCACGATCACCTATATCACAATCCCCTGGGATGTCTTAATGATATCCAGGGTTCTGCTAGTCATCCCCAGGATTAACAAATCATTGCCCGGTCTTGGCAGGCTTTTCATTAATGCATGTAGGTTTTGCCTAGCGTGATGGACCCAAAAATCGGAGAAACCTGAATCAGCCAGGGTGACAAAGGTTGCTTGGCATCTTGTTTTGCGGGTAAAGTAAGGCAAAGCAGCGAGGGGAGCAGCCGACTTGCTTTCGTACTTTTGCTCTCTGTTCCTGGAGTGGCACAAACCCGCGTGAATGGCTGGTGCCAAGCATGTGTGTACATCGTGGCTTCGATGAGAAGATTGTTGCCTGACTCGCAGGATTCAAGCTCTCGTAGATAATGCGCAAAACTAGCTATCGATTGCTATTGTGGTAATGATCCCCATGGAAGGTACTAACAACCAGTCTTCTACTCATAATACTGAAACAATATATATCAATGGATTTTTTGTCAACTAAGAAAAGTAGAAATATCTATGTGAATGTGGAATATTGACGTCATAGATGAAGCATAAGATAGTATATATGGTAAATGCGAGAGATACCCCTCTCGGACGAATTCAACTATGCATAAACATCATGCATTTAAGTTCTTGTTCGTCGAAGAACTGATATCGGTCGCTTTGCCTTTATCTTTGCTCCCGACTCCACTGCTCGAGACATTAGGGGGAATGTCAAGTGTGTCATAATCCGGGGGAAGATTTGATAGTCGAGGCTGCAAGGGGACGGTTGTTTCAGTACCCTCACTGCGGCGGTTTCGGGGGATGAAGATATTATAATAGCGAGGAAGAATGAGGCCCAGTAGAATCAAAAGTAAGCAGAAATGCGCTAATATAAAACCAGCAATCATCATCGGGTCATATCGAAGAGTGTAAAACTCGGGATAGGCGAAGCTAAAGACGATGGCCAAGATTGGTGCACTCGTATATCGAAGTAGAATTGGCCAGAAGCGAGGGATGTTCCAGTTACCGTTACCGCCAACTACTGCATTGAGATCGCATCGTAATTGATTTCCCTGATCAAGAATGTAAGCAAGATCATGGTAGAAAGCTTAACCAGGAGGAACATACCGAATAGAATGCCAGATACCAAAATCGACTGAGTAAGGGGTTATTGCCCCAAAATCTAGGAGCTTTGATATTTGGAGTAGCGGATGTCATAGTTGAAACAATGGAACAGAGAATATAAAACCCAAATCCTGCACCCGCACCGGCTGCTGGATTGGAGATGCCGTGTGCAACCGCGACGCCGATGATCTGCCCACCGAAATATCCAAGATTATAAATAGCGAAAGCTGGTAATTTTGTTTGACCAACCACATCCTGCCAACGATAAACAGTCGTTGCTCCCACAAGTTCTGACCATACAACAAAAATCAAAGCCACATTGTTGATCCATCGATCGATACCATCCAGAAGATAGAATCCGAATTCAGTACAGTATGGTAAACACATCAAGAATGATATAATTGTCAGTGCAGTCACAATCGTAGGACGAGAAAGCTTCATGCCAGCATCAACTGCCAATGTAGCCGCTGCGTCGAGCATCACAAATGCTGAACTAAACCCAAGTACCACTAATGTGAAGAACAAGAGAATAGCCCACCAATTCGCACCGGGCATGTGGATAACTGCCTCTGGAAGAGTCAGGAAACCGACAACGAACGCGCCGAGTCTTTCACCGTCCTGGGGCCAGCGTTGAAGGTACCCAACAACACCGAAGACCGCGAAGGCCGCAAAATTTTCAAAAAGAACATTACTGCCACAGATGAGAATTGCATCCATGACGGCATTTGAGTGTTGGGAATTGTAAGAGGCATAGGACGTGAAATAACCAAACCCAATGCCTGTCGAGAAAAATACCTGCCCTACAGCTGTCTGCCAGACAGTCCCTGAAGCTAGTTGGTCGCTTCTCCACGTTGCCCAAAGAAGTCGAATACCTTCTCGTGCATTATCAAGTGAGCAGGATCGCCCGACAATGATGATAGTGGTGACGATCGGGAGACCCATTGTCCAGTAAACCACACGGCCAGTTAATCCAACCCCACGGAAGATTGATATCCAAATCAAAAACCAAATGAAGGCGCTCCATCCAACAGTCTCGCCGATAAGTGCCACACCGGGGTATGTGGTGTAGCTTGAAACCGCTCTATTTCCGTTGGTAAGATTCCCGATGACTGGATCTACATTGGCAACGACATCGCCCATGTAGAATTCCTCAATTCTACCTTCCCATGGCAATGGACTGCGAAATGAGTTGCGGAAGTAGTTCATGATCCAAGCCAGGTTAACCGTAAAGTATTGTACCACGATAAAGCTGACCAGAATGGGGCCAAGTCCAACACCCTTCAGTCGATGGTTGATATTGTTGAAGGCGATTGTCGTTCCACCACGATATGCTTGTCCGATCGAGATTTCAAGTATAAGAGCTGGAATAGCAACCACAAATACGGCGAGGAGGTATGGGATGAACCACTGAAGCCCGTAATTATTATACACAACCGACGGGTACCGAAGCAGATTGCCTTGACCGGCACATCCTCCCATAGCAGCAAGAAGGAAAGCAGCTCTAGAAGGCCATTGATCTCTTCCATCCTCGGACTTCTGTGGCGGAGGTGCAATCCATCCCACGACTTTTCTTACATAGGGACCGATCCAAATCAATACCCTTTTTGGGTATTGAGTAAGAATCATTGTCTGGGTCCTGAAAACAGCTGAAAAGGGCTAGATCGCCAATAACCTCATGCAGCCTTGGATGCGGAGTTTGAAATGAAATATTTTTTTCAAAAGCAAAAAGCCAGACGGGTCTCAGAGACTTGACTGTCCCCGCAGCTCCATTCCTCTGTTTTAATAACCCCGGGAATTTGCCAAGGGCTTGCCTACGAGCCCATCCAAGTATGGTGGTGATTGATGCCATGCCAAGATGTCCAAGGAAATGTTCTGGTCCTGATTCCTTGATCTTTCCCTTGATACGGCAAAATTCCCTTGCCAAGAGTCTTGGAAAGACCAAACCGCATTATAGGGCTAAATGAATCTCAAGCAGTAGCTCAAGAATCCGTAAGCCGCCAAGCGATCATCTCTTGGTATTGCATGGCACTGATTGCGACATCTCTGGGCATCAGGTTGTCTACCGTGAGCCATAATGAAATGAGCGGAGGTCATTTGTATGCCATACAGAACTCACACATACCCAACTGGAAGAGCGACAAAATATATCTAGCGACAGATCCAGCCCACGGCTCCATTCCAATAGACAACAAGTTGTTGTTGCAACGCGACATGGACCCTAAAAATGTTCGACACGAGTTGAAAGCACTCATCTCATGCAGTCAGTGGTTATCCAGAAAATGATTCGTCATGGGGACTTCAAAGCTACTATTAAAGTGGGGACCATATCGAAACAAGGGCATTTTGAAAATCACACCACAAGCCTCACCTGATCGCCAAGCTGGACAAATCGGGATGAAAGGAAAGAACGGGAATAGAAAACAGAAAGGCCAGAAGAATGATCTTCCGACCAATTGGTCCAAGCTTCAAGCTTCCAAGCTAAATAAGTGAAAGTTCATTTATTAAATGGGCACTTCCGCAGTTTTACCTCGCTTTGCAAGAGATTGCAGAGATACCACGATGTAAGACCGGCCGATCCCAGTTGATCAATGGGAAATGATTTGATCAAATGCAGTGCTTAGTCACAAAATTCATGAGAATGTCATCCAATCTGATCATTACATTCGGAAATGACCTCTCTTTTCTAAAGAATCAGATATCTGATTGTTTATTGTTTACTTCCAATTATTGTTGATACCTGACTCCTGAGATGGTAGTCAAGCGTACTTAAGGTATGATAATATACCATCTCCTACAACGGGAATTCGCATTTAATAGCAAAGACTATATATATTTAATGTTAGGTAATCATTGTATCCTCTGTTATTGTCTGCCAATTAAGAACATTCTGTATAACTTAAATGAAATGGATTTCATGTCAATTATACAGAATGTTCTTAATCCATTAACATGGAGGTGTCTAAATTTCTAGCTTTATGACATCATATATGCAGTATCGAGTTCACGTGAGATTCTCACTATTTCTTACCCCGCGATATCACAAAAATATAAAATATATCACATATTTTTGTGCGTCAACTTATCTTCTGAAAAAACACTAGTAAACCTGCATATATCGATATAATACAAACATGGGAATTTTTGGGCATCATCATCTCGACCCCGTTGCGGAGCCTATCGCTATTTTTGAACAATTCGTTTCAAAGGAGCCACAGACAATGATTCTGAAAGAAAAGGTCTTGTCCGTCTCTGGGGACAGCTTCGAAATTAAGCTTGCAAATGGTGAACCTCTCCTGAAAGTTCATGGAGTATGGGTGTCAATCTCCGATCGAAAGAAGATTGAAGATGCCCACGGCAAACATCTTTTTGATATAGTCAAAGAGCATTTGCATCTCCATACGACCTATGCCATCAAAGACCCTCACGGCAAAAAGATATGTGAAGTGAAGAGTAACCTCAAATGTGAGTCAAATAATCTAAACTTCTAGCAGTACGGTACAAATAAAGGGACCCTGCTGACCGTCTTACTAGTACTCGGTTCCAAAGCTACCGCCACATTTACCGATCATAATGACAAGGCCGTGACTTTTACCATGAAAGGAGGATGGTATGATCATAGTGCTGATATCGTCAATGACAAGACTGGTCAGTCAGTGGCCCGGATTGATCGCAAACTCCTGAGTGGTCGTGATCTGGTATTTGGCCAGCAAACCTATGCGGTGGTTGTAGCCCCCGGGGTGGACGCAGCTCTAGTCGCAGCCTTGTGTATTTGCTTCGATGAAAAGAACAATGAAGAGCGTGGCGAATGAAGATATACGTATTGCGAATACTGTATTTTAATATAGGGTTTTAGGGTTTACATTTAAATAACAATCGTATTGCTTTGGTTTGTATCCCATGGTAATCTCTCTCCATACGAAACAACACCCTCCCAATGTCAGATATTTCGCAAAATTGGCGAATCAATGGCTCTGAATGGTATGTTAACACAATTTAACATAAGAAAACCCTTGAAATACGCATTAAAATCTAGCTCAAGAGCATGGTCGATGCGGCTGAACTGGGTATAGAAGTTGGGCTCCGAATGCGTTTCTCGCCGAAATCGTTTAATGCTGGTTGTTTTCAGTTTATTGGGTTATCCAGCACAACTAAAAATTGAAGACAGTCTCGCCTATTTTAAGTGAATATGGCGGTATACAGTAATGTAGAGACAGGGTTTGTGATTAGTTTTACTGTAGATAGTTGTGTTTGACTGAAAGATTTACGACCTATCGATGAAGGCAAACAATCTCAATGCAATCTAGCGATCTCTTCAAATTGCGCGCCATCACAATTTAAAGAGATCCCGTTCTGTACTAATGCTCAATATTAAAATATTTCCAATTTGTTGCTACCTCTACGATGATGTAGACTTACTTGGGCGATATCTGTTATTGCATTATACTGCGGTTACTCTCCCGAAAGAACATTCTCCGGTCACTAAGATAGACTCGTGAATTGTACGCCCAGGTTCCTCGAGATATGAGCAATATCCTGGTGGGTCTGAGTGATTGTGGGGGCGAAATGTTCGCGGGACGAACCGAAAGAGGTTAAAGTAAGGACATACATAACATCTCGGAAAGTAAAGCGAAAGAATAGGGACCAAATTTGACATTCACTATGTTTTCATAGTTTAAAGAATCGAAGAATTGAAGTAATTCAACTTGACTGGGCTAGTCAAACGCGATCTGGCGGAGATAAGAGAATATAATGTTGGTCTAGTAGACGGTCGAATTTTTGCAGAAGCGGAAACTGGTAGATATCGGACCCTCTTGCAGGAATAGTCAAGAATTGACTACTATAAATATTGTAATATATTCCAACTGAGAGCTCGCAGATACGAACTTGGGTCCAAAAGATAGAGACTGGAAGTGATATTATAAGAAAGAAAGGAATTGCGGAGAAGTTGAGCAGATTTTCGGCAAGTCTATCTTATTATTTAGATATCAGCCACCGAATCCTTCTTGCAGCTTATGGATCATCTATACAACTCACTATTTTCGCTATCATTGGCGATACGTCGATTCACAACTGTTGACTCTTCACAAAAATATATGTTTCAGTCTAATTGGCATTTATCAATCTCCGTTTTAATATCGATTCGTATTTGTTTCTATATTAACACTGATTAATTTGCAACAACCACGGTTATATAGAATATATACAAATTGCCAAAATTCAGAAAAAAGCAGAATTACAGAAGAAGATTTTGCTAGAACTGAGATATATAAAGTATTTTACCTACTCCGCTAAAAAAATAAGCTAGAACCAATATAGAGTTCGCTCGAAACTTGAAAATAATTCTATCAAGACAGTCGAATTGCAGTAACAATCAAAATACATTTCTACATAATCCAGTGAACGACCTACCTTAAATTGGCTCTCAAAATATTCCTTTGGCGAATAAACTACTCCGTACTTTGAAAATCGGATTAAACTAAGATTATTTCGAGTCGTAATTCTATTTCCGTTGGCTCGGTAAATTAGAATAAAAAATAAATCAAATATCTCTTTTTCTTATATCTCTTCCCCGTCTTTGACTGTATCTAGAACTGTAATAGTAACCGCTTGTTTAGCAGAAATTTTGAGGATCTGTCCACGCGCAATATACTTCGCAGAGGGATATCTGGAAACTGTACTAATTGTCGAGCTATAATACAACGGATAGGTAGAAAGACTATCGATATACAGAAGAGATTTATTTTGTTTCTAATACTCAGCTAGACTGAACTATAAACTCTGATTGTAGATAAATTGAATTATCAAGACCACTTCTGAATCTATTAAATCTGTTCACAGAAAATATTCAGCAAGTATACTGTAGACTTATCTGGATTGCTTTTGAATTGACTATAGTTTCCGCTAATCAATTTTGTAATACCATAATATACATTACGAGAAAAACTTCGAACTAGAGCTGATTGAGTTTTGGATTTTAATATGAACTGGTGAGATCCCAGAACTACTATCTTGGTAGATTACGGTCACCGTACAGATATTCTTAGTACCAGGGTCTCCGTATATAACCGAACGGATATATATTTATCTATTTGTATATAATACCGCTAATCTAGTACAATATCAAAATATACAATTTTATTCTTCAGAGTTTATAATAATATTATTTAATTATTTGAATAATAAAAATTTGATTATAATTTTGGATTTATAATTAAATTATTACTAATAAATTATATTCTAAAATTTATATAAAATAATATTAAATCAGATATTTTACAGATATAGTATTAGAATATAGATAGAATACAGTATATGGTATTCAAAAACAAAAATATAGAATTTATATTTTTGTTCTAATAGATTTCGGATATAGATAAAATACAGTATACTGTATTAACAAAAATATAGATTTGTATTTTTGTCCAAATAGATTTCGGATATAGATAAAATACAGTATACTGTATTAACAAAAATATAGATTTGTATTTTTGTCCAAATAGATTTCGAATATAGACAGAATACAGTATACTGTATCCAAGAACAAAAATATAGAAATTTATTTTTATCCGAATAGATCTCGGATATAGACAGAATACAGTATACCGTATTTAAAAACAAAAATATAGAAATTTGTTTTTGTCCGAATAGATCTCGGATATAGACAGAGTACGGTATACTGTATTCTAGAGCAAGAATATAGAAATTTGTTCTAGGATTGGGTATTGGCGAAGTCTAACCAAGAATTACTTAAAGATAGGATACAGGATTTTATCAGCAACAACTGTTTAACTTGAAACAGTCAAGTATTCTGGTAAAAATTGCCAAAGAGTAGAATTTGTCCACTCTGTACAGTAGTTCAAGTACAGTTGATGGTAAAAAAATATATTTATTTCTATCAATATAACTGCACTATCAATTATATTCAATAGTATTTATTTCTGCTCAGTCCAGAATATTTAAATATTTTTGGTATTCAACGGTAAAAATATTTATTGTTTGACTATATTTAATTATTCAGATCTTTTGGTCTATAATATTGTTCAAGAACGACGGTATTGATTTTAAAAATTATAATACTAATCTTATAGTAACAGAATATATAAGAACTTTGCTCAGATCGCAGTATTCAAACTCTCTCTTACTGCGTAACTGGCAAAATTAGACCGGTGATTAATAACGATTTACCAGTTTATTACTACCAATTCACTACTATCAATTCACCACTACCAATTCACCACTACCAATTCACCACTACCAATTCACCACTACCAATTCACCACTACCAATTCACCACTACCAATTCACCACTACCAATTCATTACTATCAATAGACCGGTAGAATTTATATCTACTGTAATAGTTAAACTACAGTAATTAATTGAGTCTGGAACGATATTGACTATTATCAAGATTCTGTGGTTTGGTAGATACTAGTATTTTCTAGATACTGTAATTGATACAGTAACCAAATTTTGCGCGGATATACAATACTATTCGGTAGTATATCTAAAAATTGTAATAGTATTATCGAATCTGGCTGGTAAAATTTATTTTTTAAAAATTTTATCTACAGCTAGCCAGGAAATTCAAATACAGCTATTTTAGTATATATACAATAATTTACTAGAACTATTTTTGTATTCTGCGATTTTTATATTTCTTTATATATTTACAGTCTTTATAGTTCTATTATAGTACAAATAATTTAGAAAATATCTTTCAGAATACAGAATTAGAAATAGCTATATTGTTGTCAGACTATCAGTATTCTGTATACAAATTATATACAATTCGATCAAAATCGATAAAAATCTCTGTATCTATTTTATAGCGACAGATTAAATTTTTTTTACTGATAAAACTGCCAGTCAGCAATATTTTATTCTATAAAAAAATAAATATTGTTTGAATATAAATTGCGGTTAGTATACAATAGCTATTTTTTTCCGATCAAATTTCTACAATTGTTTACTGTAATTATTGTATATCAACAGTTTTCAATTTTCCAGACCAGAAATTTTAGTCTAAAAATCTGATCTCCGGAGAAAATTTGACTGTAAAATTTTTATCAACAATATCTGTAGTTAAAAATATACTGATTACAAACAATTGACTAAAAATAAAATATTCGGAAAATTGTAGATAAAATCCGGTATTGATTTACTATTATTGATTACAAATTAAATAATCTGATTATTTTTTCAGACATTATATATAATATAGATATAACAGAAATTTTTTTCATTATTTTCAATTCTATCAAAATATTAAAAATTTTTGATAGAATATATACTGATAAATATATTTCTACTAATAATCGTTTTCTGTATTTTCTGATTATTTGATTAATAACTATATATTGTAATTTCTAAATTATTTCTACTATTTCCGGATAGTATTTTAGCTATTCCAAAACAGAATATACAAATACAGAAATCAGTTTGTATTAAATAAAATATATATTCAATCTACCGAATAAACAATCGATTATAATTGTTAATCTACAACAATTTCAGTATCTATAAATCTCTGAAAATCTTGAATTTTTGTTTTGCTAACCGTATTATTCTATATTATTTTTTTATATATTATACAAACTGCAGTTGTATAATATAAATATCTTCAGTTCTCTGAAGACAGTATACCGGAAATAGATTGAGCAGATATATCGGACTGGAATAATTAATATCGGTAAGTAATACTTTACTTATTTTTATAATCGCGTCCGCGCAAAAATATTTACATCTCACAATATACGAGCTGCCTGGTCTAGAAGTGGTCTATTTCTATTCGACCCGTCTCGCGTCCTCCGAGATATCCAAGTATCGCAGTCCGGGATACAGACCACCACCTCTGTGGAGTATCCGACCGAGTTCTCTAATCTCTATTACACTCCTAATATTTCTGAGGAATTCGTATTGCTTCTCAGAAAGATAAAGAAAGTTAGCCAGAGTTTGAACAGTGTACAAAAATATTGTTTTTATATACTGAGTCGCGCGGCGGAACAGATCTTTGCGGCTCAGTTTGTATCCCGGATTTCTTTCTGAAAGTGTCTTTCTATGGATAACCTGTTCTCGTCGCTCGATTAAAGACGTAAAGAAAGGCTTAACTATCAGACTTGAAGAGATCTTATTGTCTGTTTTTTTTTTGGGTGGCCCTCTGAGATGGAATTCCGGCAACCATCTGTTCCCCAATTCTTCGCTCCAATTCAATTTATCACTTTCTATTTATCACTTCCGAATTATCACTTCCGAATTATCACTTCCTATTTATCATTCCCAAAACGCTATCCATGTTTATAAGTTGTGACAATAATATATTGCGGTGTCTTCTAGTCCGATCCCAAGCCAATGGTTCTCGTTAAATTTTAGATAATTGTATATATTTTATAATTGTACGAGGTACAGTAGTTTTCGAATTCAGTCTGGTCTGGTCTTCTTTGGAATTGAGTCCGAAGAATATTCCGTAATACGCCAATTCTGTTTAGGGCCGTCGCTCTAAACTCCCATACCTCAGGTATTCCTACCCTATATGGTATAGCACACGGCACATCTCCAGTCCGTTGATCCTAATACGGCAATAGACTATTCATTCTATCGATTTTCGACAAAATTCCACATCTTGTTTGGCAGTACTGGATAGGAATACCCTATAACTATGTTTTGGGACGTTTTTGCTAACTGGAACCTACCAGAGAAGGGTCTTTTTACTATAGTAGTTCAATAATGGTAGTGGTGAGCTCGGAAACCTTGCACCTCCTTCTGACCGAGAAAAGGTCTAAAAAGGTGCAACAGCTTTATTACCGTATCGACTTGGACGACATTCATCATGAATAATATCTAAATAATTTTTTTATCGTTTCTAAAAGAATTTTCTTTTGTTCAGTTTTTGAAATAAAATTGATTGTATATTTGTATACGGGTAGATACCAGGGAATCGAGATATTCTCCAGGCCCGGTTCAGAACTATAGATAGCTCCGAAATATATTTTAATATTTATTAGATAATTTGTAGAATAATCTATACTGGAGAACAATAATCAGAACAACAAAAAGTAAATATACTGTTTTGAGAATATTGACAGTCTTATATTGTAGTTATTTTTTCTGATTACGATCAGTATTTGGCTGAAGACTACAATACTGTATATTCGAAATTGGTTTTATGATTTCGGTACAGATTAATAACAAATTTTTTACAGAACCAAGTATATGAAGCAATAGAGCTTTTCGACTCGTTGTGTACCTTCACAGTCGGGATTCACAGCCGATCAGTGTCTTGGCTGAGCAATCTCAATTTTCAGCTATCTAAACATCGAAATGAAGAATTTGGCGGGAACTTCGCATTCTAATGGTTTGCTGTAGCGGAGGCACAATACGTGCTCTCGAACGCCATCACAGTGCTAGCATCACCACTTCCACAGGCAGCATTGGCGCAATCACGAATGCCGTAATAGAAGTCCATGTTCTGGCACACGCAGGATGAATCTGGACCAGTACATCCAAGGGAGGTATACTTACCCAGCATGTTGTTGAAACAAGTTTGGCCGCAAGTAGGCAAGTCCGTGATAGTGGTTGGCCCTGTAGTAGCAGCTGGAGCGGATGTGGCAGTTGTGCTCGTTGCCTCCGCCGGGACAGTAGTCGGGTAGGTGGAGTGCGCCGCAATAGCGGAGCTGCAGTATTCTCTTTCAAAGCTGAGAATAGTGCTGGCAACTTGAGTACCACAGGCACCGTTGGAGCAGTCTCGAATACCATAGTAGAAATTCATATTTCTGCACAGACAAGATGGGTCCGAGGTAGTGCACCCAAGGTCGGAGTATTTGGACAGCATATTATCAAAGCAAGTTTGCTAATTACATAACGATTAGATGACTCTAGCCGAGGGAGAATATATTCGAAAACTTACACCGCATTGAGGAAGCTGGGAAATAGCTGGAAGGCTGGGAGCTGCAGTTGTCGAGGTGTAGGTATGGCCTGTGCTCGTGGTAGTACGAGTTGATCTAGAGGCAGTGCTAGGTGGGTGAGATGGTGTTGAGCTTCCCATCACACATATCTGTTCATATCCATCACTTGATAAAGCGTCCCATACTCCATCGCAGTCGGAGCTGATCCAGGGGTTTAGAGCAACCACATCTGTCATGTCCACGTCGAACAGCGATTTGAACATTGTACAGTTGAATATGCCTGGGAGAATGTAAGCTAGTCTTGAGAAGTGGCAGTATGGATGGTCTTACTTTTATCTGCTTCTCTAAGTTGAATGTAACAGCTACAGTCCGCAGGCTGGGCTGAAGTCGAGGCAATGAGGCTGGTGTTTGGGGCGAAACAATAGTGATAGGGGAGCTCAGAAGCTTTCGTATCAATTAGCATTATCATGAAATGTTGCAGGCCAAAGACAGTCTTACTTATCGTCTCTCCAGCATCGACGCAATAGCTGTATCCGGCTTCGAATACACAATTTTCAGATGAGAGACTGGGGTTCCAGCGCAACAACTCAGCAACAGTCACATCATTGACAACAGCCCAGCCATCACATGCATTCAAATAAGTCACATTAGCGACATTGTTGCCAAATGCATTTTGATATGCCTCGCAACCCCCAATAGTACCGGAAGCAGTCGGCTGCAAGGTGGCAGTGGCAATGGGAGTCGGCGTATATTTAGTTGAAGCTGGTTTAGTGAACGTGTAGCTTGCTGTTTTGACTGGATAGCCTGAGTAGGTGGCGATATCTCCGACAGCCTGCACACAGTATGAAGTATTGGCCCACAGGTTAGAACAAGTCGAGTCTATTTGAGGATTTAGGAAGTAGAAGTCGCTCAAGGATATCGCATATTTTATCGAGATAGTAGAGCAGTCCTCGTCTGTCACAATCTGAACAAAGATTAGAGAGTCCAATGAAAAACTTTTAAAACTAACGTACTTCATGCCAGGTTCCACAGTCGGTATTTGTCTGCGGCTGGGCATCGGTTGGTACTGGTGCAGCTGTTGTGACAGCTGTCCCTGCGCTCACATTTATCGAACCAGATGGAGAGCTTGTTGACCTCATATTAGCTGTAGCTCACAAACACAGCGAGTGAAAAGCAGAATGCAATTGAAAACCCCGTTGTGTGAAAAGTGTTGAGAAGGATTATCATACCTGGCACAAAGATACCACCCTATCCAAGAGGCGAGGTTTGAGCAGCCGGTGTTGATCATCGGATTCCAAGCGAGTAGTTGGGCCATCGTGATCTCTAAACTGCTGATAAGCGACTCACAGGTGTCAGATAATCCGAGCTGATACGTTTTGCAAGTGCTGGGGAGACAAAGATTTCTGCCCTCTGAAATTGAATTGCAAGCCGCATCGAGAGCATTAGATGCAATAAGTCCATATGTCGAAACATTTCTCGCCTCTGAAATTGTCACACAGCTCTCTTCCTTCTCCACTGTATGGAATCCCGAGCAGGAAGAGGAGGCAGTAGCACTTGCAGAAGATCCAGCTCCAGTTGAAGTCGCGTTCAGTGCATACGGTGTTGGACTTGCAAAATCATAGCCAGTCGCACCACAGCTGGACGTGAGCGAAACAAAGTCCTCAGCAGCCTCATCACTGTATCCGAAAGGCGACTCGAGTTGACGCTTCAAAACGCTTAATTCGCAGTCAGAGCAATTCTGAGCCGAGGAGTATGTGGATCCATTGGCCATCCATGAACCGACAATTGTATCGCAATATTCATGAGTAGACCTGCAGCTATTAATGAGCATGGACCCTTGTTTGATAGATTTCTGACGACTCACGGGTCAGTTTGACAAGAGATGCCAGCCGCGTAGATGTAACGGTCGATCATGAATGTTGCTATTCTCTATTAGAGCTGAACCTAGAATGAGTCTCGCGGACGAATAATACTCACGGGGATAAGCGATTGATCCAAAAGGCACAACAACGTCATCCGCAGTGCAATCAGTCGAAATGATTTGTCGAAGGCGTTGCATATTGAGACGGCAACTGCTTTCGCATAATTGTGTAAGTTGCTCGGCGGGAAGAACCTCAAAGCTCGAGGCCCTGTGTCACATCAGTACATCAACTCAGATAGAAAACATCATTCAACATACTCTAAACCTGTATAACGGGCAACCCAGGCAGGACATGGGATGGAGAGGTTGACAGCAGCAAAGCAGGAATCACTCAGTCCCAAAGTCTCGTAAGGAAAGAAGTAGCCATCAAACTGCTGTGCCTGAGTGACCATCAGCAGGGCGCTGACTATTGCCAGACACCTCGCCGACATTTTTACTTAAAATAAACGGAGCAAAAGGAAACAAATTGGGGGAAATGATGGAATATTAGACAAGAGGTGGGATATTTCAAGGACAGGCCTCAATTCACAACCATCTATGGAATACACACACTATGTATTGTATTGCTCCCCATTTTCTTTTGCATTCCCCAATCCAATCGGTTTCGATTGCTTCTCTGGTTTATTTATTTCATTTTCTTTGCCTTTTTTACGCTCTCAGTCTACTGAATACTTGTCCGCTTATCTGTATTATGCCCTTAGTACCGACTAGAACCTCTGCAGGCCCACATCGTAATCTCAATTTACGCTCGCTTGCTTAGTTTGCTAATGATATTGTACTTGAGAATTACACTGGCAGAGATTCCAGGCAACCCTACGATTTATCCTGTCAAAAAAAGTCTCGGTGTAGAGTTGTTTAGCTCACTGATTGATGCAGGGGTTGGAAAAAGTCTTGAGGACCTCTTTAATGAAGTGGATCTTCGGTGCAAATCCGGAACTAACCGACTTGGACCTCTTGGCAGCCCACTCTGGATAATGTCGTATTCAGTGCTCGAGTAAGGAGTACAAGCAAAAGTGGTGGAGGATTAATGAATTTCCGCGCAATTGAACTCCAATTGAGTGGCTGTTCTCTCGCGTTCAACACGAACAATTTACAATGAGGAATTTTCGATTCATTATTCGACTTGGTTTTGCTATTGAGATATGTTCATGTGATCAGACTGAAGTATTTCTCCGCGTATAGTCACATATCTTATAAGTATTATTTTGAAGTTGTCTTGATTTTCTAGAGTCTCATGATCGACCAAACTAAGTTCGATGGCCAATTTTTAAGATAAGGCGTTGTTGGTTCGAATTGGCTGGAACAGGCCGGAACTTGATTCAAACCCATGGAGTCGCTTTACTTTGATCTAGACGTGTTTCGCTTTAGTGGATGTTTACCTTCGGACTCTTCAAGGTCCGTTCAATCCGGAGCGGAGTACTTAGTGCAAAGTACAAGCAATACTGTCTGTAGCGGGTTAGATTCGACGGTTTCATTCACTCGACCCATCTACCGCTACTAACGAATCTCCACAGTTAATATCGAGAAACATAGCGTGATTTTAGTGCTAAATCTTCTGATTTCCTTTGGACGCTATTTCACATCGAGTGCATCTCTCCACCTTGACTTAACCAAACGGAAGTGTGTGTAAAGTAACAGGAACCTTTGCCAACCTGCACAGTTCGGCCAAAGCTTCACACTCCTCTGGAGATAATCTCGGTATTTTCATTTTGTCCGGACGATATAGAGCTTTTGGCAAATAATTAGAACTTCACTCTCGTGTCTATCACCCTTCACTCTGAACTACGGAAAAAAATTTTATATTTCAGTCAGCTATGCTAAATGCCAAGGTCCCTCTGTAAAGGATGATATGAACTTCAGATGAGTTAAAGTTCACTCTATGGCAATAGTGATTCCCTGAGAGTGCAAGACATACCCATTTTCGGTGGCAATCGTTTCGTTTGGTACTTTTATTTCACTCTTCAAATTGAACGGACTCATGGTCCATGCTCCACCGAAAAGCAACCTAGGACCAAAAGAGACCATCTGCTACCAATGCGCTTCGAGAAATGTACGCCCTGAATGAAATGAAGAAAGCGAAGGCGCATGCGACAGCTATGTGATCCATTTCGGACTCTCGCCGGTATTACTTCTTGGCATAAAAAACGGTAATAATCTCAGTTCATCTTCTAGTGGCCTGAAAAGAAAAGCATTAATTCATTAGGTGGTACGAAGAACGCAGAGATAAAGGGCAGAATAACGAGGGCTTTCTTTAAAGATCAGCTTATCGCCTCTTCTTTTCATAAAATATTTTTGGTTCTTCTTGGAAGCCGTGAGTGTACGAGAATCCCACTAAGGATGTTACTTCGGAACGTGTGGCTGCTGTTCCTTGCTGGGAGCGCAGTTGCCCATCATCGAAGCCATTCTCATCTACACAAAAATCTATCGAGAGAAACACCCAGCGAGGAATTAAATCACTCTTTCGCACGGCGTAATGATTACAGTTGCGACGCTTCGAGTCAGCTTGGCCTACCTTCTCTACTCACTTTTCATAACTAATGTTCTTCGCAGAGCCGTGTTCGAACGGAGCTTGTTGTGGTGGTAAGGATGACTTCTTAGAAAGACAAAATCTTCAAATAACTAAGCTGATTTGTCTGTCGAAAGCTGGTGGGTTCTGTGGCTATGGCCCAATATACTGCGGTGCTGGCTGTGTGAGCAACTGCGATGCAACCGCAGAATGTGGTGAATATTCAAGTCCAACAAATAAAACTTGTCCTTTGAACACATGGTATTGCCCCTCCCCATCAATTATTGCTCCAGGCTTACAACTATATAACAAGTTGCTCCGAGTTTGGATTCTGCGGGACAACCTCTGGTAAGCACTTTACATTTGAAGGCTGCTCGAGTATACATATTTTTGACAGTCTTACTTACTTGAGTATATGAAACCAGAATTTTGTACTGGAAAATGTCAATCAAACTGTGTTTTACATCCAAAACCTCCCTCGGGCTCCCCCAAAAAGCAGGCATTGTCAAAGGGTGCCTTTTCTCCAACATCGAGCAGCTCAAGTCAAAACAGCTAATGCTAATTTCTTAGTGATTGGATATTACGAAGCATGGGCAGATCGGTCAAATTGCCATCAAACCTCCCCAAGAGACCTTCCACGTGAGTGAAAACGTTCTGACTGGTGTAAATTGGCATTTTCAGTTTGAATTTCCCTTCGAACTTGATGCGTTAAAATCTCACAGCTGAATTGATATAGTTGACGCCCTAACACACCTCAACTATGCATTTGCCTATATTAGTCCGAGTACATTCGAGATCATGACTATGGACGCGGCCACACCAGTTTCCTTGTTTGATGATGTTGCCGCTCTCAAACTTACGAATCCAGATCTCAAAATATATGTGAGTATCGGCGGGTGGACATTTTCTGACAATAATACCGAGACACAACCGGTCTTTGGGGACATTGCGAAGAGTTCCAAAAATAGAGCGACGTTTGCGAAGAATGTTATAGCGTTCTTGGACGAATATGGCTTCGATGGAGTTGACCTTGATTGGTATGTTAATCCTGAGTTCATTCGCGCTTCAGTTGCTCATTACATCAAAGGGAATATCCTGGGGCCGGCGATCGGGGAGGCAAGAAAGAAGATACCAACAACTATGTCAAGCTTATGAAAGACCTGCGCAGCAAGTTCAAGAATTCAGGTAGAGACATCGGTCTCACCTTTACGGCACCCTCATCTTACTGGTATATGCGGTGGTTTGATCTGTCTGGGATGCTGAAATACGCCGATTGGATGAACTTTGTAGGCAAAACAGAGGATATTATAGATTCGAAAGAGATTCAATGGACTGACCCTCACAGATGACATATGATCTACATGGTGTTTGGGACAGTGATAATCCAATGTAGGGACTGTCGATATTTCGTGACATGCATCAAGCTAACACTGAAATGACAGTGGCTCAATCGTTCAGGCTCATACAAATTTGACTGAGATCAAGCTTGCAACGGAGCTACTATGGAGAGCAAAAGTCAAGCCCTCACAGGTGGTGATGGGATTTGGCTTCTATGGCCGGGCGTTCACTCTCACCGACCCAAGTTGCACATCCCCAGGCTGCCCCTTCAGCGGCGGTGCTAACCCAGGCGTCTGTACAGATACCAGTGGATGTAAGTCAAACTAATTGAGGATTTGACTCTTTCAAATTATTCTAACTCTTTAAGACCTCTCGTACTATGAGGTTCAGCAGATTCTGGCCAAGAACTACCAGCTCAAGCCCATTCACGACAAGAAGGCCGCTGTCAAATATTTGGTATTCAATCACGACCAATGGATCTCATATGATGACAAAGATACCTTCCAGCAAAAGATCGACTGGGCAAATGACATAGGATTTGGAGGCTCCCTGATCTGGGCTTCCGACTTGGGTACGTTACGGATTTCAGGTGAGAAAGTTAGAGACTTAGCTCTGATCTTCTACTGCCACAGATGACTACTCATGGACGGCCCACAAAGCACTCATTGGAAATGAAGATATTGGCAAAGAGGTTAGTTTGATGCAAGCTGATCAGCAAAAGCCCCTAATTCAGGTGGTGGATACCTACCTTGCGGGTGGTTGTCATAAATTCTCCGAGGAAGTGGATTTGGATAATATACAAGTCGCAAGCTGTTCGCCACAGTTGAAAGTTGGCTACGATACAGCCGGCTGCAAAGGTAAAGCGGTATGTGACGGCTCTTCTTCGCTCTCAACACAACTCCGGAAGAGTGATAGCTAAGATCCAATAGGGGAGCTGCGGTAAACCTATCTGCTGCCCAGCTAGCAGCGGCTTGAAGAACTGCCAATGGCGCGGCGGACCTGCCCATGGTGACTGCAATGGACAATGTCATGCTGGTGAAGTCAAAGTCACAACCTCGAGCTGGGGTGGTCTTCCAGGAGAGTCTGGCACAGGAAGGTGTGGCCGCGGTAGCAAAGCCTTGTGTTGTGAGATGGGCACCTATAACAGTCTCCTTGATAACTGTTACTGGAGCGAAGGAGTGTAAGTGCAATTCTCCTTCTATTTAATAGGTGACTTTGAGAACGACGATGAATACTTACTATCTTTCTATCCCAGTGGGAGCACATGCAAAGATGACGAAGAAAGTGTCGCCTATCAATGGGATCGCACCGGATGGGGCACTACCTTCAAGCACGGTAACCATTACTGCTGTCCAAAGAGCGAGCCTATCCCACTTAAAAACTGCCACTGGGTTGGCAAGGGTGATTGTGTGGATAACACATGCAATGCAGAGGAGGTGACGCTAGCCACTGACAACATGGGTGACGCCTATACTGGCTGTAGCTGTGAGTTTCCAATATGTCTTATTTTCTGAATTCAAAACTAAATGATAAATAAGGGTATCGGAAAAAGGCTCTCTGCTGTTCTCCAAATCCAGATGCTATGAAGACGTTGAACTGCAACGCCGACTTGTGCGAAGACGAGGAAGATGAATGTGCCAATGAAACAGGATTTATTGATTCTTCTACGGACGGATTTTCTTCTGTCAGTAAGCGTTCATATGAACTCTCGGATGGAAAGCTTATGTGGAGCTATAACAGACCGGAGATCGAAGCCAGAGCAAAACCGAACATCAAACCAGGAGACCCTCGAACAATGACACTTTACCTCAACACTCTTCTAAGATCAAGCCTATTCAAAGATTTGGAATTAAGAACTCGGGCTTATCCGACTGGATTGAATGTTCTGAAAGGCGATGGAGCATCCACGCTTCCCGTCCAAGGCGGATTCGCGTAAGAAAACCTCAACACATCTTGCTTCCTTGTCGTACAGGATTTTCGGGGAAAAAATTGGCCCCGGGTTGACTAACTATATTTCCAGACTTGCAAAGGATATTTGCTCCGCGACTGGTGTTCAATTGATAAAGGTTGCCGACCTTCCCAAGAAGGGTATGCACGCTGAGCATAGGATGGAGGTGAGTGGTATTGACTCTACTTCTTTACTCCCGGCTGACCATGTAGTTCAATATGATATCTCAATTTCTCAAGGCATGGTTGACCGGGGTTTTGCCTGGTGGAGGCCTAATGAAGACACCGGTAGTTGATCCTTATAAGCTCTTGAGAGGTTGGCACACGATATACGACGTGTCTTTGCCACTCGTCGGTGTGGAAGTGAAAGATGTTGTGGGATGGGCAGCGGCGGTCTCTCCCAATGATCGTATTTTCGAATGTTTCGGATCCTTAAGCTATCGCACCGGAATGACATTGCTTGAGGGTCCCATGAATTTGGCGAAGATGCGTATCTTCAATGGCCATAGGACAATGGGTGCTGACAAGTGGAAAGACTTCCTTGCAGATGCTGCAGATGGCAAGTTGCATGGAGCGAAGATGATTCTTGGCAATCTTCAAACTGTATGCATGAAATTCTGGTGTTTTTTCTTCACGAATTTAAGTACTAACAGATACAGACCATCGGTGTATGGAATTACATGAAACACGAGGCGCTTGCCAAGTCCCTTGACGAATCCCGGGCTAAAGTGATTACTGAGATGGGGCATGCTGACAAGTATATAGCGGACCTCAAAGGCATCTCTTCCGCTTGGAAGGAGTTCGAGCCGGCGTTCTACAATCACATTGTGTCAATCTCTCACAATTACGTGTCGAACAGAATCACCGAGATCGCAGCCAAATTCCCGCTTGGGGGCTCGGCTGGAAATGAGGCGGTGACCAAGTTGTTGTACGAGTCAGAAGAGCTGAAAAAGGCTCTTCCTCAGATCTCATTTCCCCTGAAAGATTGATCGCCTTTTGGCTAGACTAGATAGATTAGATAGAGTCCGGTGGATAGAGCCTCAGCCGCGGCCATTCACTAAATCAATGAGAACCTCTAAAAAATGAACCTGATTTGTTAATTCAACTACATTGTTTTACTTTTAGAAATTTCTGTGAAAAAATGAAACACAAGGTCAAGGGTTTCAGGTCTTTTTAAGAGGGTATTTCCTAGTCATGTGAGGATATATCTTTGAGCACGGAATTAAGATCGAAAAACAAGTACCAATGTTATGGGTCACACGTCTGTGTACATGTCTGGTGTTCTCTAATCTCCACCACAGCTGTCTTCTGTACTTTAATTGGTTACTTAGCTTAACTAACGTGGTACGCTGACCAAACTAGATGATTACATGATCCATTGTTCCGACACGTCTCTTCCTCTTCCTCTTCCTCTTCCTCTTCCTCTTCCTCTTCCTCCTTTCTACCCTCCCACCCCCCCTGGGGCTCATTCACTTGTCTGCCAAAAATATCGAATTCGTCCAAGTCTTCCAATAAGCGAAATATTCTCCTGGTATGACTCAACATTGACATTGCAATGTTGCTCTTCAGACCGCGAATTATTAATTCGTTCCGCCAGCCTGTTCATCAAATCATCTGCAAAATGTCAACTACAGGCCCAATATCAGGGGGAGAAATCCCATTCGAAGGTATCAAAATGACACGATCGGATTTTCAGAGAAAACCAAATCTTCCATGGGGCTTTTGCATTTATCGATGCTCATTCAAAGATAATGCTGCGTGGCATAAAATACTCCAGCTCATTCAGCAACGCGTGCAAAAGTCTATCGAACGTTCCATGCCACCTGGAGAGGAAAGAACCGAGCTTTTAGAGGCCCACGATCTCGTCATCCATGATGAGCCTAAGTTCAACGGCGCGACTTCACATGAGGTGCGCGATCATTTCCATAGCTGGGTGGCAGAACAACTACCAAAGGTGGTTGACACGCCTGAAACATTACAGCGGATCCTTGAATTGCATTCGGAGAAGAAAAGAGAGCTTCCTGGTCCTGAATACGGTTTTGGAGCACGGTTTAACTTGGCACTCTTTGTTGATGATATCTGCTTGGAGTCTTTGGACCATATGGACGAGCCTGTTGTAAAAATTATGTATAAGCAGTGGGGGGATCTGAGCCCCGAGAAGAGAAACTACCAAATTGATCCCGAGTGGCATGATGGGACAACGGATGAGGAGCAGGAAGATGTTGGTTGGATGTATATGTCTGTCGCGGACTACATTTCAACGTATGACCGGTTTGCGTGGACTCACATGGCTTTATGGTATGATGAATATCTTCGGCCTCCTCAGATGATTGAGTATTTCTCTGACGAGACGATGCAACCGGGCTTTTGGCGAAAGTAATCATACCAAGACTATATCTCCGATATGATTTCCGGAAAATGGACCATAATATTCCACTTTAATCATATCTATCCCTAAATATATTCCGGTTACGTACCGGGAGGGGGTACGTATAGTTAAGAAGTGGGACAAGAGGGGAGGGATATACGATTTTAGAGTTTAAATCGCGTACCCTCTTCTAAGTATCCCTATCCCAAGGGACCCGGTGCAGTGGGCCTGACTGCAAATCGGTGAGAGACCTTAAGTATGGGCAGAATCGGACCCACTTTGGACGACTGTACACTATTTTCTGAAGACAACTGCAAACACTTTTTTTTGGATAATCAGGTTTAAACTCTGGCAAATTATAGACTGACTCAAGTTCTTCAAAAATTTTCAGTTTTAGTTTTTTTAATTATCTGTAGCAGTCGTACGAACTAATTCTAAACAGCTAGTTTTGAATATTAATTTTGATAGAATACAACAGAAAAAATCTATTTTCAGACAGTTTATTCTATATTTTGATAGATCCAAAATCTATTTCTGAATATATATATTTAATATATATATTATATTTTATTTTTTTAATTCTACTAATATAACTACTGAAATTTTTTGTACAACCGAAAAATTTTTCTATCCCAAAAGACCGGATACAGTGGACCTGACTGCAAATAGATAAGAGTATTTAAGTATAGACAGAATTGGATCTATTCGATTCTACTATACTTTATATTCTCGATCTGACTGCAAACAGTTTTTTTTGTTCGATCAGACTCAAATTTTCGCAAATTCTAAATTGATCAAATTTCTCTTTTATATTTTAATCTTATCTTCTTCAGTTATCTATAGTATTTGTACAAACTAATTCTAAATATCGAATTTTCAGAATTGTATTTGATAGAATACAACCGGAAAAATCTACTTTTAGCTGTATAGTTCTATATTTTGATAGATCTCAAATATATTTCTGAATATATATATTTAATATCTATACTATTTTCTGTATCTCTATTATTATCAATATAATTTCTGAAATTTTTTGTATAACTGAAGAACTATTTACTATTCTTCTACTATTTCCGATTTTAGTATATAAATTTTGTCAAACAGTTGTACGACCAAAATAGATTACTATTTATCTCCGATCTGTTTTTTACAAATATAATATTTTTTTCTGTATTACAGAAAATATTCAGAAATATATTTTTATCTGCTGGTCTGAAATCGGTAAAATATTTAATTATAGTAAAATAATCAACTGTACAAATAATTTTTCAGAATATCTAGAAAATCTTCCGGTCTTCAAAAATAGTATCCAGTATTACCGGAATTCTATTCTAAAAAATCCGGTGCAGTGAACCTGACTGCAAATCGGTGAGAGATCTTAAGTATAGACAGAATCGGATCTACTTTGGACAACTGTATACTATTTTCTGAAAATAACTATAAATATTTTTTTTTGGACAATTAGATTTAAACTCTGGCAAATTATAGACTGATTCAAGTTCTTCAAAAATTTTCAGTTTTAGTTTTTCTAATTATCTATAGCAGTTGTACAAACTAATTCTAAACAGTCAGTTTTGAATATTAATTTTGATAGAATACAATAGAAAAAATCTATTTTCAGATAGTTCGTTCTATAGTTTGATAGATCCAAAATCTACTTCTGAATATATATATTTAATATATATATTATATTTTATTTTTCTAATTCTACTAATATAACTACTGAAATTTTTTGTACAATCGAGAAATTCTTTACTATTTTTGTTTTATATCCAATCTTAGTCTGTAAACTATATCAAATAGCCGTATAACCAAATCAGATTACCAACTATCTCCGATATATATTTTATAAATATAATATTTTTTTCTGTATTACAGATACTATCCGGAAATATATTCTGGTTCGCTGGTCTGAGATAAATACAATATATAATTATAGTAAAATAATCAACTGTACAAATAATTTTCCAGAGTATCTGGAGAATCTTCCAGTTTTCAATAATAATATTCAATACTGTCGGAATTCTGATTGTCAGTATATATATTGTACAATCAAAAATATTAAAGAATACTGACGGATATATTATTACTGACTAGTTCTCCGATTATTCAATTTTTCTATACAGTCTGAATTTGACCAATATATTCAAAAAATTCTCTGTCAGCGGTTTTTCTGTCAAAGATTTTATTTAAATTATTTTACAATTCAATTGACTGTACAAATACTAAATCCGCAATCAGAGATTTTATTAGTAAATATTCTTCTCGAACAATTTGAAATCCAGTACCAGTATATATTCTGTCTATCTCTCTGTACAGTTGAGATTACTGAAATCAATAAAACTATTCTATAGTTCTATTGTACAAAATAGATACAATATTTTGCTAATCGGCTGTTAGAGACTCTGTTATTTTTTATTCAGATACTGTATTCCGATCCGGAAAATCCAGTCTCTCAAATCTGCCAGATACTGAATTATATAGTTTATACAAATCAGCAGATTGCCAAACAGTATAGATATTTTATCCGGATCGAAATTGTATAAACCGAAACCGATATTCTTTCTAAAATTCTATTACAGATCTATATAGATCTGGAATCGATTACTAAATATATTTGTCTCTGGTAGCAGATTGTCTGTTTTTTTGTCTGTATACAACAGATCTCTAATACTGATTGTCTATATTACCGTTTCAATTACCGTCAATATTATATCTGAAATATTCTCTGGTGATTTGTTTTATCTGTTATATCAGCAATATCTGTCGCAGATTTTTTCGATCTATTAGAGAAAAAAAAATTTTGTATCAATTTCGAATTTTCTACCAAATTCCACTATTGATTATTGGAAAATATTTATTTTGATTTTTGTTTTGAATTTCTGAATCAGCGGATTGGAATAGACAAATACAAATATAGTTTGATCTGTATTTTTGCTGTTCTCGGAAAATCTCGAACCGGATAGCAGAGTCCAGATAGTTATTTTTCTCTGTTCTCAAAAATTATTAAAATTGTTCGGTTTTTTGTTTTTGATTGTATTTTCTGACTAAATCTGTATACTAAGTAGATTATCCAGAATTTCTCAGACCAATATCTGTCTGATAATCAAAATTTGGTAAATCTGTTCGATAATCCGGAATACTGTTTTATATACAAAAACAAAAACTACAAAAATTTTTTATCTTCTAGTTTTTATTTTCCAAATTCTTTATTATTTTCTCTACTATTACTATTTAGTCAGATTATCCAATACCGGTCCACCAAAATTTTCCAAAAATAGATTCAATTAATAATAAACCGTTTTATAATTTGTAGTACAAATACTCTATTCCAGTAGATTTTCGATTTTTGTATCTATACTATAAAAATAAACTACAATATAACAGAATCTGAATATATTGACTGGATTGGCCAGAACCGATTATTCTATAAAAATCTTTTATTTACTATAGACAATCTCTGTAGCTGAATCTACAGTTTTACAGCTATTTTGAAGATTTTTTTTTTGTCCAAATTTCTTCTGTTGGATTCTACTATATCTGTTTTCTCGATTCTATAAAATATTTTAGTAGACAATCCAGTCGAGAATTTCTCTAAATAGAATTTTTTTCAAAATTTTCGGACAGTCTAATCAGTACAGAACAATCAGTAGCTGATAAATTGTATCCGACAGAAATTTTTTTTTCAGCAGCGGTTTCTGGATTTCTATTGTACAGAATTTTGTACAAATACTATCCAGTATTATCTCGATTATATCTGTCGGTTTTGAGAAAAATTTAGTATTTTAATCTATTTCTGTATCGGTTAGTCGAATCGAATCTCCAAATTTTTTTCAATTCGGTATCGAAATACTAAGAATATCTATCGGAATATTTTTATTGAAAATAGTTTGGTAGTTCTAGCTATACAATATTATAAAAAATTCTATATCAGCAATAATATTAAAATAATCTATCGGTATTTTTTTCGGATAATTAGTAGTTTTTTTATTCAATATTTCTGGCTGGTTCTACTGCTAGTAAAACAGTTTAAAATTCTCCACTATTCCGAAAACCGGCTATTATCTACCAACCAAACTGTATTTTTCTGGAATCCGGATTCTTTAAATCAGCAAATATAGATCTCGGAATATTTCCGGAAGATTTTTCAGCGCAAATCAAAAATTGGTTTTGCCGGTCAGATTTTGAATATTGCTGTATAGCGGAATATCACTATTGCAATTAGTTGTTGTTTTTTCTGTATAAATAGTTTTTTGAATCAGAAAACCAATAAAAAAAATTATTCGGATAATTTTTCTAACAATAATAGCAAAACAAATTATCTGGATTTTCAGACCGGATATTCAGTATATATAGTCGGAATTGTCTACAGATAACAGATATATAAAATTCCAGATATTTTTATATTCTGTTATACAATATTCTGTAAAATCAGTTAGAACTAGTATAATTTTTTTGGATTTCCAGAAAATCAGACAACTACTATACAGTAGCAAAAAAAATATAAACAGATTCTATAGAAAAATAAACAGCAGAAAAATCAGATATTTTGTCGATTTATATTTGCTCAGACCAATCCGGATAAAATTCTTCAATATTTTATAAATAATTTACAGATACAATTCCGAAAAATTCAAAAATCTATAATACAGACTATTCAGTAGAGAATCAGTTCTATTATCGCAGTAATATCTACAGACAGAAATAAAATTCTTTTTTTTTTGCTGTCTGTCTGGATCTCGAAAAATCTAACAGTAATTATTGTATTTTTTGTAGTATTTTATACCGAATTCCGAAAATACTGTTTAGCTATAGAAATATTCTGTATATTCTAGAAAAACCAGTATTTTCCGGACAAAATTTCTATTGTTCTGATTATTCCAGAATCTGTATTAACTATAGTTTTTTGTATTTTTTTAATCCGTCAACAAATTTTCTGCTGTTTCGACCGGATTGTAATCAACAAATATTATTTGATTTTGAATTTTAGTTCTATTTTTTATCCGGATTTTATTCAGTTTAACCGGTTTCAGAATCTGAATATACAGATAATTTTTTTAACAACTATTTTTTTTTCAATACTGGAATTCTATTTCTGGTACTGTCTATATACAAAACCAGAGAATATCTGTTTTCTGTATAATTGTATTATCTGTTCCAATATTGTATATCGGTTTTTTTGTTTTCGGATCGATCTATCTATCCAGAATATAAATCAGTGGTTCCAGAATTCTATAATTATCTGTCTGATTCAGAACTGTTATCGACAAATACGGTCAGACTGTATACTGATCTATATAACGACTGTTTTCCAGATAGTATTTTTGGTAATATTTCTGGACTGTAAAATATTCTATTCAAAACAGATCGATAAAAAAAATATATTTGATTGTTTCTACTGTATTCTGAATATTTTATTTGTAGTAATAAATATTTTTGATATAGATATAGATATCTCTGATATTTATACAATTATCTATATCGGTTGGCTATAGAATCTACTGGATTATATACAGAAAATAGAGCAAATAGAACAAAATAGATTTTTCAGTAAGACAATTCTGATCCAGTTTTATATTATAACCGATCTACTATTCTGGATCCGGATTCCGGAGATCGATTCTGCCGAAAAAAAAATTATATAGCAGTAGCTCGATTCCGAGAATTTAATCTACCGACAGATTTTTTTTGATCAGTATTTAGATAGTTATATCTGTATACAATATCAGAATAGAGAAAAACTGTATAAAATATATATACTAATACAGTAGTCCGATTGTACTATTTCTGAACTAGAGTCCAATTCTGGTCTATCTCTATACAAAATTTTTTCAACAATTTTTTATTCGAGATTATTTTATCAACTACTCTATCAAAATTTCTCGATTATCTATTACAATAAAATCGTTTTTTCTGTCTACTATCTCTCCAGTACTCTATCTCAATCTCTGTTCCGGCCAGATTCTATCTCTGAGATCTCTGAATCGGAAACCAAAATCTTCTGTATAATTTCAATCGAATATCGGTTCACAATAAAACAGTAAAATCTTATCTATATATAATATATCCAGAAACAGCTGAGAATCCGATAGATCAATACTACTGATCTGACAGATCTTGAAACCGAAATCTAGCAGTAGATTCGATAATACTGGATCTGTACTGTAAACTAGTATCTGGATAATTATAAATTGATTTATTGTACAAATATCTATAGTCAGACAGTCCGGAAATTCTATAACCAATAGAATACTCGGATTCGATATACTATCTATTTATACTGTTTTATCTGCGGTTTTCCGCAAATTCTGTATATAGCTGATCTACAACAAAAAAAATACCGATATCTATATATACTATTTCCGATAGTGGTTATAATAATATACAGAGAGACTGGTCAGACAGAATTTCAGAATCTGTTAGACCGGATCTGTACTGTATAGTATCGACAGTTTGGATTCCAGATTTATAATAAAAAAACTCTGATATATACTCTCTCCGAAATAGCTAATACAGAGTTTCAACAGATCCGGATAAATAAAATATTTTTATATTTTCGACAACAGTTTTGTCTACAGAAATTATAGAAAATACAATAATTTACTATTTATATATACTATTCTGTTATACAGAGATTATAAATCAAACTGTAGTTAATTATATAATTTATTGATTTTCAACAATACTATCTATCAGATTTTTTTTTTATTATACTGTTCGGAAATATACCGAATTCTATTCTATAACAATTGATATCTGTTTTATTTTTCTATAAAAACAATAATATACAAACTGTAACTATTCTCGAACTAGTTTTTCGAATTCTCTAGTCAATCAACTACTTCACCAATAACAGTTCTGGAATTTTGTTTCTATCCAGTACCAAATATCGATATTCGATACAGTTTTCGAACAAATACCGATCGGTCTGATTTTTCTATTTGCAGTTTATACAGATTTTACCGAAACTGTCTGGAAACCGAACAGTTTTTTCAAAAAGTTTACTATCTGGAGAATTTGTATAGAAGATATTTATAGAAATTCCGCGGAATACAATCAGAAATATATTGATATAGACAGACCGGACTATACAAAATTAATTCAGATTAGATTCGATCCGATTATCAGAATCAGATTTATATATATAGACAGTTCTGATATCAAAAATACTACAACCGATTTGGACCAGAAATAGAATAGATTGCCAGAACCAGATCTTCCGCTGGATTTCTATATAGTATATCAGATATAGAATTTTGTTTTCCGTAATTGTCAACTGTATTCGGATATATTTACAGTAAATCTGTTTCTCTCGGATTGTATAAAGTATCCGAAACAGTTTCAGATTTTCTAATTCGATATCGGCGGAATTGTACAATTCTTGGATCCGATTTATAGTAGAACAGAGAATACAGAAACAAAACTAATAATAGTACAAATCCGAGAATATAAAAAAGAATAGAAACAAAATCGAGAGATAGTAAAATTTAGTAGAAAAAAATAGAGAAAATTTTTTTGATAGTAGATAAAATTATAGTTTTTGTATTTACTGGATTGGTGGTAAAAAAATTCAGTTGGAGAAAATAGAGAAAATTTTTTTGATAGCAGATAAAACTATAGTTTTTATATTCACTGGATTTATTCAGATTGAATTTTTCTAGATTTTGATCAATACAGTTTCTTTTCGTATAAAATCTGAGGGATAAAATTGTATATTTTAATATTGTACTCGGCTAGCGGTATTATATACAAATAGATAAGTATATATCCGTTCGGTCATATACAGATACTCTGGTACTCAGAATATCTGTACAGTAGTCGTAATCTACCAAGATAGTAGTTCCGGAATCTTATTCTTCCCTATCTGGTTTGAAGTATATCTATATATTTTATTCCGTAACTGTATATATACGGTATAGCCGTTTAGATACAATTCGCTACAATTGTAGACAATCTTCTAAATATATCAATAAAAATCGGTAATAACAAATATAGCGGATATAAAATAGTAACTCTGGCCGGCTTTTGTCGGTCGAGATAGTTTTATTATTTTCTAAAAAAACAAATAAACCGGAATAGTCCAAAACAATCAGTTTGTATTATCTGGCAGATTCTATTTACCACCGACTGTATTATTCGCCGGAGATTGCTATATTGCGCTATCCGGAAATTTTCTTTTTGTTCCAGACTGGGCTCGTTTGTTTTTAAATTCGGGATTGTATATATATATTCTTTCTGTTCTCTGCGGATTTTCTTTTTTTACTATTTTTATTTTTTTTTTTCCAGTATCTTGGTCGAAAATTTCTATTTTACTATTGTTTGCTGAATTTCTCAAATCAGATAAATTTTGCCGTATCCGTATATTTTTGTATATATTAACCAATTCGGCAGTTTTTTTCAATTAAATCTTATTATTTTTTGTCAGAATTTGTATTGTTCCGGATAGAGATTTTCTACTTTCTTAATATTTGTTATTTTTTTTAAAATAGATAAATTTGTATCCAATCCGATACAATATTCCAGTACTAACAGTTTTCGATCAGTATTCTCTACTCCGAAACGGTTGTAGTCTGACCAGATTCCGACTCTACAGTCAGCAATAAATTTCTATAGATCGATAATTTCTGTTCGCTATACAGCAGTACTGTTCTCAGTCAATTGTCAAATAACTGAATATAAATTTCCGCAATTCTTTTTCTGTTTTTTTATACTAATATCTGATCACAGATATAAATTTAGATATTTTATACAATTCTGTAATTTCTATTTTCTCAACTGAATTGGACCGCAATCTGCTGACTATAGATTTTTTTCGGACTATCGATTGATATTCGGATCCAAAAGATTGCAGAAAATCTCAACAACTATATATAGTTTTTGTACAATATATTGGAATAGTAGTTTTTTCCGGATATATTTGTATATTTTGTAGCAATAGTCACAGTCTCTTCGATAGTTGTATTGCGACAGTAATAAACAGAGATATATTTTTCGGAGATTTCTGTTCCAACTGTATATTCAATACCGGATCGATTTGTTACAGTTTTCGGACAAATTTCTCCGATTTTCTACTAATTCAACTCGGAGAGATCAATTCAGATTATTCTTTACTCAGTTTTTCTATATATATTTCAGTTCGATATCAACCGGCAATACAGAAATCCAAGAAAAAAACTGACAATCGGCTGGAATCTTTCTATTCGGACTTTCTGATTTTTTTTTTGGCAGATTCTAGAATCTGATCTAATACAGATTGATCGGCCGTTTATTTTATTCTGATATATATTCCAGATATAATTGTCTGTTTAGAAATCGAGCAGATCCGGTTGAAAAACTTTTTTGAAAAAAATAGCCAATTGGAATCGGATAAAAATATTGAAATAGAGAAAAAGAATCTCTTTTTCAAATAATTATCTTGGTTTTTTTCTGTTTATATATATTTTTGTTTTGAATTGTATTTTGATATTTACTGATCCAATTTGCTCTATCTGTTGTATCTGTTTTTTGTACCGGTAATATCGATTGAGATTGTTTTTTGTTTGAAAATTCCAAAAATATTTATATTTTACTGTTTTCTATTTTAATTTTCCGACAAAATTATCTGTATTTTTTTTTTTTTTTTTTTTTTTTTTTTTTTTTTTTTTTTTTTTTTTTTTTATTATTTTTTTTTTTTTTTGGTTTTAAATTTTTTTTTTTTTTTTTTTTTTTTTTTTTT
>Ga0102593_1000538_pt1 | contig 63395 bp, 68 predicted proteins | sample AraplaCol_mMS_r2_2_FD_76862 | JGI IMG/M metagenome (GOLD analysis project Ga0102593, IMG submission 76862) | Arabidopsis root microbial communities from North Carolina, USA - plate scrape MF_Col_mMS_r2 (SPADES assembly) (version 2) | ecosystem: Host-associated > Plants > Roots > Endosphere... | reverse complement strand
CTACAGTATAAATTTGCAAATTTGGCACAGCAGAAATAGGCCTACTTGAGACGGCAACCATCTTGTTGACAGATTTGGCGACAAGCTGCTTACAAAACGGTTCTTCTATGTAATTCGGAATCTTACATTGGGTATAGAGCACTGAACAGGTTTTTGGGTATCCCAATGATGGTAGCAAAGGTACTTTTGTTCCCGTTGTTCACCAGTATGCTCAGCTTGTTTTCAATATAGGATAGCCTAGAGGGCCCGATCTTTCTGTTTCTGAGATATGACATTATTGCAAAGTAAGTTCCCATGACTCGGAAGAATTAGAAAGATGTAATGACAAAGCTGGAAGATAAGGTGAAAACAAACATTCATTGCAATATTTCTTAGTTAACATGAGCAAGGAAATTGAGCGCATAGAAAATCCGGCACATTACGCAGGCATCTTCCCACACACGATTTCCTTGCTTTGACCAACCACAATATTATGGAGAAAAAGCCGCGTAGTCAGGATAGCTGTATGTCCAATAGAGGATGTAGAATAGATTTCACAGTCTTCATCTCAAGAGAAAGTGGTTGAAGCGCCGAGACATTGCCAAGCGGTAGTGAAGTTTAACTCCAAAAATATAATTGGCTGGGTTAACACTGGATGAACTGATAAAAGTTTAATTAGAATTGCATTGTCTGAACGTGAGATTATACCGCATGCGGCCATATTAGTCAATTAAACGAGCTGTCGTGTGATCTCTCACGAAAGATTTTACTTATGGGCATCTTACAGAAATTACATGAATGATTTTGTGATGATTTGTTAAGAGAAACCCTTTACGCTGGCGGTGGCGGCTGTTTGTTGCTCGGGGAATGTGCATCATACTTCATCCGCTCGAAGCAAAGTCGCTTTCATCCAAATCGAATAAGGTAACTCGTTAATACCTGTTGAACAGACAATCTACAAGTTCCGTGGATGAGAGAAACGCACGGTTACATTTCTACAGTCACACGTCATCTATTTCTAGCCAAGGCCGCCTTACCAGAGCTTCCTGCTCCTCTAGCAATCTGACCCATAATCACGAGGACGGATTGTGGTACGGCCAGAGGTTCCATGGCTTCATGAATGCGGCCCGAAAACGAAGATCCAGCTACTTTATTCGGTCTGTTACAGTAATTTTATTACAGGAGAGAAGCATGGCGCTACAACTTCGCAATGAGTCTTGTATTTTTCCTAGCGCATCTATTGACCGTAATATATTTCTCTTTTATCGTCTTTATTCCCTATATAGCTCCCTAGTATAACTCTTAAATCACGACTTAGCCAAGACTTCTGCTACGCACTAACCAATAGCCTAGTTATTTATAGTTTGTGAACATACGATCCGTAAATGAGAAGGTCCAGACCAGCTATTAGACTCAACGTAAGTGATTATTTCCGCTCGTGATCCCATGGGAGCATATGTAAGAGTCATTCTCAATCCACACTGACAATATCTGATGCGGCTATACAGGTATTCAGACGTATCAGGCAGCTGAATGATATCACCAGATACCGCCTCCGAGATCATCATAGGTATATTAGAATGTGATATCCGTCAAAAGACAGAGCCTTGGAATTGGTAGACAGCTTGCGAGTACTGTACTTGGCACATTCTTCTACTCATTACCGCATTCTACTCTCTACAATACCAATATGAGCCCAATTTGTAGCATTGTCCCTGACCACATACTTGAGAGTATTGTGGAGAAGGGCGAGGCACCGCAGCATGTTATTAATTTTTGTCAGGATACTATTGCCAAGACAAGGGAGCTACGTGATGCCCGTATCGAACAGGGGCAGAGTCTCGCTTCCATTGTGGGGCAAGCGCCTCAAGGTATCATTCCGGCTTTCATCCAGGACGCAATTGCTCGGCATGCTGCTAAAGAAGGACAATGTGATTCATAAATCATATTATTTCAGCATGATACTGACATAAATTAGTTTCTGGAGCTTCTGCGCAGCTAAACCGGACAGTATACCATGCGCAAAACCAGACCGATGAACAGAACCTCTCTCGCGACAACATCTTGATCAAGGAAGGCGGCGCACTCATCAAAAGAGAGGATGACACAAGTGGTGATGCAAATGAGTGCTACATTGGATTTAAGAAGACGTACGATTTCTATTCTAACTTTTTTAACCGGAACTCAATTGATAATCGGGGCCTCAAACTTGAGGGTTTTGTCCATTTTGGCAAAAATTACCTGAACGCCTTCTGGATTGAAAACAAAATGGTTTTTGGTGACGGAGATGGTATTATTTTCAACGGCTTCACAGACGAGCTAGATGTCATTGGCCACGAGCTTACCCACGGAGTGGTGGAGTATTCAGGCACACTCGATTATAAATACCAAAGTGGTGCTCTGAATGAATCAATTGCCGACGTCTTCGGAATCATGATCAAACAATGGGGGGAAAATCCCGAAAAGCCACAGACAGCCGCTGAGGCTAATTGGCTTATCGGGGAGGGCATCTGGGCTAATGGCGTTAATGGCAGAGCTTTGCGAGACATGAAGGCACCAGGAACAGCTTATTCCGACAGTAGAGTGGGTTCAGATTCTCAACCAGCACACTGGAAGAACTTCAAAAAGCTCCCGCTATCGGTGGACCGTGGCGGTGTTCATATCAACTCGGGTATCCCAAACCATGCCTTTTACCTGGCTGCTACGATCATTGGAGGCTACGCCTGGGAGACTGCTGGCCCTGCTTGGTACAAGGCTCTGACTTGCGGGGAGCTCAGACCAAATGCAAGTTTCAAGGAGTTTGCTGATCTCACTATTCTCAACGCTGGTGAACACGAAGCAGAAATCAGAGAAGCTTGGACACAGGTCGGGTATCCGTTCTGAATAATGTCTGTACTAAGAGCTAATACTTGTGAAACTACTCAAAATACCGTTATTTCAAAGATGATGTCAATTTTGCTTTTGGGTATTTTTGCTTATTTTTGCCCTCAAGAATGAAATAGCTACGATATGTGAAATTTGTCAAAAGCCTTTATTTCACTATTTATTTGAATATAGTCTCTACTGGTTTTTGAGTATATGACTGGCAATACTTCACGAGCTAAATTGGCGTAAGTCTTGGAGGTTTGCCGATGTTTCATTTGTAAACCATTTTCACAAATATTCTGGCTTGCTCGCATCTCCCATTAAATTCATTTTTACAAAGCGATTCAAGGGGTGAGGTCGGTAGCCCACAATTACCAATAGGGGGGAGATTAAATACGTTTTGGATGTGCGAATTCGACGAATGGCAGATCGGCCTGTCCCTTCAACCATCTTGAATATCCCAACCTACCTTCCCCCACCCGGAGTTCGTGCTCTATCGTCCACATCCTCAGTTTGTTTCCAAGGAACTGTGCTATCCAATTGTCGCTTCAAAAGCCCGTGGTAGGGATTTGCAACCAACAGTGCTGTCAATTACTCTTTCCGCGTATTGAACTCAAAAAATTTGAATGCATTCCTGCTTTGTTTCTATGATTGTTGTACATATAGTCATATTCCAATGCCTCTTACTTTCGCAATCTATTTTTGTTTTCGATCCTCTCATCTTCCATTTTAAGAAAAAAAGTTATGATTCTGCTTAGATCTCTTGCCCATCTTTGGGTTCTGCTCCAGCATCACTCAAAGTAGAACGGGAATATCGGATTGTTTCCGCTCAGGACGGGTTTGAATACTGTTAAGTGTGTTAAGAAAAGAACCGTTGGAGGACGTCCAAGGAATTCCTTGCGCTTACATTTGCCACTCGACTTAGTCTTAATCAAATTATAATGGCAGACACTATTCGTAGTATCGCAAGACTGGCTTACGACAACGTTACCCAGTCGGATACCCTGATCCTGATCCAGTCGAACGACTCCACCGTCTATATCTACCAAAAGACAGATACGGATAGATGGCAGAGAGAAAAGAAGATCAGAGGCCGTGGTTACAGCAGAGATGGCTCCGTAGATTCCGGAGACCAGAGAGGCAATTATTTGTGTTGTACTTTTCTATACAATTCCAGATATAAATATTTGTCTCCGTTTGATATCTGACGAAATCGGTTGAAGCTGTTTATTCTTCGTCGAATATCGTTTATGCGGCGGTCCGCTCAATAGAAAAAACAGCGATCCAGACATTTATATAGAAGTCGGAGCTGTCAACAATCGTGCAATTCTCCGTGGTCAGGTGGATGCCAAGACCTCGGCACTTGCGCTCCGTCCACGACGTTGTCCTCGCATCCATCCGCATCCTTTAACGACATATATAATCTTCGATCTTTGAATCTCGATGAATGCAGTGAATACGCACACGGATCATGCGAGGCCAAGGGGTCGACCATGTAAAGCCTCTTCTGGCACAGTCAATTCAGTAGGTACTATGGTCCCTTTTTAATTCTGCTGACTGCTGACGTTAAGCCGCAGGGTCGAAGGAAACAAATTCGTGATGCCCAAAGAGCCTATAGGTCACGTCAAAAAGATCTTCTTATCTCTCTCCAGGAGAGAAATGGTCAATTGGAGGATGCAATTGGCCATCTCTCTCAGATCATGCATTCATTCCACGAAGCCAGGTCGAACGCAGCTCTACCGCTTCCAAAGCTTCCAGAGGCGGTAGATATTCTCGAGAAGGAGATAAACCAACAACTCAGACGAGCTGAAAGATCCAGCATAGAATATCACACTAAGAGTTCTGAGAAAATTCCAAATTTTAATGACGAAATGCAGCGGTTGCTTGTTCAGCCCTCTTCAGACCTAGTCAAGACAGCCTGTCCGCCACCATCTATTTCGAGGCAATCCGATTCTCCATTCTGGACATCATTTCTTCAAACATCTCACCCGCTGATTCCAAAGGCGCGCCAAACACTTTGTGAGGCCTCTTTTGACAATTCTCTCGCTATAACAGATTCTCACGATAAACCGATTTCATACGCAACAACTCCTTTCACACAGCGTCTGTTCCAAGCCTGTGCTGAAAGTGGACATCGCTATCTTACAAATGACGCCGTATCAGATCGTGAGATGTGGCATGAATTCGGACTGGTGCTGCAAAATACACCGAGGGCAGAAGTAGCTTCGTATTTCAAACGAGTTCTAGCTGCTGTTCCCTGCAATCCTATTCAAGACTTCCGTTTCCCTTTCATCAGTCTCGGGGGTGCTGGAACACATTATTCTGTCAAACGGATGTCTATCATTACATCCGGATTGCAGAATCTACTCCCATTCCAAACAACGAATGGAATCAAGGAAGTCCACTCTGACGAGGAATGGTTTGATGTTCATGATGTAGAAGGATACTTGGCGAGTCGAGATATCTTGTTAAAGTCGAGTCAGCCGCGTCAGACATCTATGCTATTGGATATCGCGACGACAAATACAAAGTACTCTATCTTCGGACAACCACTACCTCCTGACCAGCAGGATGGCGTGGCTCCGGCCATTTTCATTGACGAAGATTTTATTATTTCAGGTATGTATTAAACCTTTAGAAACTCGGGTCTTTACCACTAACACTACTGTAGAACTCAGTCGACTTTGCATTTGCATTGGATGCGCCGCTGCATTCCGCAGACGCGATGTCGAGGCTTTAATATCCCATAGCGTTCAGCAATTACCAGTAGCAAATTTACACACCAGCACATGAAAGTTAGTCGAAGACAAGCTTCAAAAGGCTGCGATATGTTCAAAACGCGACGATCAGTCCAAGCCAACACTCATTTGATCATTCGACTGTTTTTTTCTGCCTCATCACCTCTTCACGCCAATACCACAACGCCGCAGTGGTGGCTCCAGGTCCAATGGTGACAAACCCAGCAAGCATGTAACCGAATACAAGCTGCCAATGAACATTAGAGAGACCAGATCGATAAAGATCAGCGACATTCACCAAGTTCCAGATCAGGCTGGCTGCGATAAAAAGGAGGAAATCATTCTGGAAGAAAATGAAAACGCCATCTGCCAACGTTTCAACCTGAGCGAAAGAGTCTCCAGGGATGAATAGCTCTATTAGTGAGATATCAGGCGAAACGAGACATCCAATCATCACAGCAAGATGCATGAAGGCTGCGATTACCCCAGTCACCTGGTAAATGGTACGCAAGTGAAATATGTCGCCTTCTAGAGTCGATTGGCTACCCCCATTCAATTTCTTCGTCACACCATGCGTCTTTGCGAGGAAATAGGTGAATGCTGAAACCATCACCGGGGCCGGTTGCCAAGCTGCAATTATTCTCTGATGGATACTAGAGTCTTTGGATGGGAAGAAGAGTAAAGCAGTGGGAACCATGTACCCAAGAATCAGCGCTGGCATGATGAATTTCCCCGCGGGTACTTCTCTGCCGGGAAGTACAAAGAATGATGATTTGCGCGAGACAAAGAGACTGGCAGCGAAATAAAGCGGCGCGATGAATCCTATACCACGCAGTTGATACATGATACCCCAAATACCAGGACTAACAGGTCAGAGTTAGCCAGCCACAGACTTTTTTAGTCTAGACAAAAGAAGCACTTACCTTGCAATCAGACTCCACCTATTCTTTTGTCGGTATCCCTCGATAGTAAAGATGGCAATGAGGGGCAGCAGTGACGCTAAGAAGTAGAGAAGTTGCAGTGGCTGTTCCTGTCGATTGCTGGAAATTGCCGGTAGGAATATTGTCACAAGAATGACGAGAATTCTGTCGATGGACGATATTCCCGTATAATATCGACGCAAATCTCCATCCGAACCGTCAATCTGGCCATTGACGATTGCTTCGCGGACCAGAGCCAATGTACCATTCGTCCTTAAAGCCCCAGAAAGTAGCCAAGATGCCACGACCGCCAAGACAGCAAATGCCACGTACAAAAGATAGCTGATATTTCCACGAGATGTTGGTGGTCTAATTAGCTGATCAAAATAAGGGATCGTATTTCCTCTTTCAGGCGTAGGGATCATTTTCAAGGAAGCGGCCGCAGAATAAGTATCGACCCATCGATCTACCAAAACGCTTTTCGGGATATATGGCAAGATCCATTTCGCAATGAGCTTCAAGAATGATGTTTCCATGCATTCCAAGCGCTGTCGATTATGCGATTGCTTGACGAGACCCCAAGTTCGATCCTCTCGTTGTTTCTGCGTTTTCTCGAAAACAGACATTATCTCTGCTGTTGATAAATTACCCGATGCATTAGCCTTCAATGATGCAACCAGTTGATTTGCAAGAGTAGCTGAAGTCTCGAGTGCATTATTGCCTCCTTGTCCAGTCAAAGGCTCGAACTAGATTAAGATCATTAGATTGAATCTTCGGTCTCGAAAGTTTGAGATACATACCTTATGTGCTGCATCACCAATAGTCATGATTCTTTGGAAATACCACTTCTTGTAAACGTATTCCGGCAAAGGCGTGTAGACAGAGCTAATTTTGTGCTTGTATAGATCCGAGAATTTCAATGATGGAGTGATTTGATCGTCCCAGTGTTCTTTGACAAGTTTTTCCTCGTCTTCCTTTGTGAAACGAGGGGTCTCAGAGCCATAAAGCGTTTTTCCCATGTTGGTCACTAGGAACCAGTACGTTCTGTCTGCGGGGCCACTTGGAATAAGATAAGAAAAATGCTCGTTGAAGACAGAGTTCAATGTTCCTTTCTCAACGCCCGGACCTCCTTTCGATATGCCGAAGATGCACGCATACGTCGCCGGGAGTGCTAAGTATTGATCAGCCTAGACTTGGAAAGGAATAGCAGCAATAATTCTCACCATCTTTCTCTTTGGGATCAATCCATGTGGGATCCATCCTTTTCGCATTCTCCCACATTTGCTGACGAACGGCTGAATGAACACCATCCGCGCCAACCACAATCGTCCCTTCGATAGTTTTGCCCGAATTCGTAGAAACAGTTACATGAGTCGGATGAGTGTTCACGGAAACAACCCTCTCAGAAGTCAAGATTTTGTCTTTCTGTTGAATCTTGTCATATAAGATTTGAATCAACATGCGTCTGTCGAAAAATACGCAGGGATAGCCATGTCTTTGCAAAGTTAGATAAATTCCTCAACTTCCTCTCATGAAATTACAAACCTTTCCGTCATTTTTTCATTGAAAACTTCAAAAGACCAAAATGGCTTCCCACTTGAATCACGAAAGTATACTTTCTCGACCGGATACTCTGCCTGTGCAACGACTTGTTCATAGCAATCCAATTGATCAAGAATTCGTAATCCATTTGGCAAAACGCCGATACTTGCCCCAACCTGAGGTGCAACATCTTTATACGCCTCGAGCACTAGAAAATCAATTCCATTTTTCTCTAGCATCAAAGCCAGAGAAAGCCCGGCAATGCTTCCTCCCGCTATGATAACCTTCATACCTTTGGATGGCATGATGAAGAATGTTTTTCTACAGTTTACGCAAGGGCAGGAAACGTATTTATACCTCTGAATGGATAAACACGAAGATCCAAAGGGACGAACACGGCTACCCCCTAATCACAATGATGTTCAAACATTCTCCAATAAAGATTCATGCGCTTGTGTCAATCTGGCCAATTCGCGCGATTCGCACACATTGGGGGCTGTTATAATTAGCCCGAGTTCACCAATGATCAATAATCAAACCAATCAGAACGTGCGGAGGTATGGATTCGGATGAATTTGTGGCCCACATAGTGTAATAATCTACTGGGGCCACAAAAGGAAGCCAAGGCTGCGCATCATCTTACTATATCCGTGATTGTTTAAAAAAGATGCACTAAGTGCGAGAAATGCCATTCGTTGGGGTCTGTTTTAAAATGCGAAGCTTTTGCTTAGTTTCCGTTATGTTGAGCGCCATATTCTCAACGGATGTAAAAGTGAGGTTGGATAAAACAATCGCTGGGTCAATAAAGCATTCTACTAGATGACTGCTAGTATTATTGAAGAAGGTCACATACTGGTAGGGATATCTGCCTACTAGTATTCAACTCAAAGATTCTACTTGGTGTAATTAAATTCAGCTCTCCGATCCCAGTAGCTCATAGTATTTACTAGTAGATCTTCTATCACAATCAACCTAATTCTCGTCGAGAAAATCAATAATGAGTTTAGAAATCTCCTCCGGCTTATCATGCTGCGAGAAATGCCCAGCACCCTCCACAATATCAAGTTTCGAACCAGGAATAGTTCTATGCAACTTATGCGCCCAATCAACAACCTGCCAAGCATCATTCGCACCCCAAATAATGTGAACAGGCACTTGACCCAGAGTCGGAAGTTGATCAGCAATCTCCATCGTATGCTTCGGATCATAATGTCGAATCTGATGCTGAAAATAACTGGACTGTCCAATCGGGCCAGAAATATACTCAAGAAAAGTGTCAAGATCACCACTACTAGCGAACTTCTCTTTCTCATATACGCCCGACAAAATCCATTCCTTGAAATGCGCTCGATGGCTCGCATCCGAAGCAGTGATCATATTCTCAAGACCATTTTGCATGAGTTGTTTTGTTCGCGGTGATGGATAACTATCAAATGAAACCGTATCGAGAAGAGTCAATGACTTGATACGCTCAGGCGAATGAATACCAAATCTCTGTGCGACCGCACCTCCAAAGTCGTGAGCAACTAGATGTACTTTATCTAGATTCCAGAAAGAGAGAAGACCTTCTAGTATTGGTACTTGGGCGGTTGGAGAAGTGTCGATTGATTGATTCCAAGGACGTTCCGATAATCCGTACCCCAGGAGATCAAAAAGATGAACTTTGTAGCCAGCTTGAACAAGATTGGGCACAATTCTATGCCATACTAGTGATGAAAAGGGAGTTCCATGAAGTAGAATGACAGGCTTTCCATTGCCGAATATGCCATAGGCAATTCGATTTCCATTAATAAGAACGTTCTGGGTAGCAAGAGGTTCCATTGTGATAATAAGATAGTTGTTGAGATATACTAGGGATTGCTGCTCGAAATCCTTTTATAGATCATCCTCGTCTAAGTATTTGTAATCTATCAAGAAGTTATATCTAACTGTGCGTCATATTAAACCTTAAGGTAGTCTCCGTACGAAGCTGGAAGTATACGAGGTTGATTTCAAAGCATGAGGGGAAACGCGGGGCCCGTGAACACTCCACTTGGAACGATCTTGACCATCTCAGTGGATGGAATTGAGATTAGTATAGATATTAATATGCATCAATAACTGGGCTTGCGCATCATCGTTCTATATCCTGGGCCATATCTAACAAGACATTCCTAACCTTCACATAAGCATCATCTGTCGACGACTTGTATTTGATCATCTCCTCGTGCGTGCTATGAATAAGTATGTGTGGTGAAAGACGTTGGAATGAGGCTGTCTATATTTGCAGTGAAAATAAAAGTCAGTGATGAGCCATACTTTGACGTGCATATATAAAAGATCTTGAATGTATCACCTGGACTCCTTCATCGGAAGTCTGCGACGGACTTCTTTCATATGCGAAACAATTCTTGAACCGATCAGAAATGGAGGAATACTCTTCAAGAACGGACACCATCCACTGCGCCTCCTTGAATTCCTGATTCTTCTCTGATTGTGAATTTTCGATCAATTTTATGTAACTTTTCAATCCTGCAAGTCGTGAGTCGAGTTCGGGGGTTCCCATGAAGATAGTTCCATGCGTCGAGTGCGCTATATCTCGAGAACTCGCAGCAGCAGCATTTTCGTTGTTTTTGCCTGTATTCGAGTATAATATTGCCTATTGAACGTGTCTTAGTATCACGTTCAAGTATCAGTATGTGCGTACTGCATACACTTTTCACTACAGTGCCACCTTGGCTATGCGCGATGAAGATGATGGGACGTGAGAATGTCTGCAGAAGAAATCAGTACTTCAAACTCTCTGATACCATTATAGCTCAAGCCTACCGCGGTGGCTTCTCTCATATCATTTAAATCGTCGACTAGCTTCACTGAGACAGTCTGAAATACCGGCAGGTCAAAGGCCACGTTGCTGGCTGGTGTATTATAACCCCAGGTAAAGATTCTCGAATTTGGTAAATCCTTTGGCAGAATGCTCCTTACCCAGTTCACTCCATTTGATGCAGTCCATGATTTCTCTCGATGTCCATTCAACCCATGGACTGCAATTATACTATCAGATCATGTTAGTTGAAGAAACGGTAGACATTGCCTCGGATAATCACCATACTCAACTATAGCTTGATTTCCGTCATATAATAGCCTTAATCCCACTTCGCCATTTTTCGTTGTATCTCCCCCCTAGTGAACTTTCATCAATTGAAACTATGTTATAAAGGTAAACTTGTTTCACAAGGCCACTCACTTTATTGACTTCAACTTCAAGTGACCCATCGTCTTTTCGTTCAAAGACTCGAAAGAGTTTCCGAGTCATGCGCTTCATCTTCTATCCTCAGAAACTTTGATAGTGTGCCAATTCAAAACTTTCGAGAATTAAATAGCTGATGATGAATGATAAACACAGCAACCTCCCACTGTAAATTGATAAGCGATAAGAATACTTCCCCACATCACGTGTCAATATCCAACCAAAATTTCACAAACCAACAACTTCATCATTCTTCTTCAAACATTGAAATTGAAAAATGTCATCAAATACAGACGATCCTCAAGCCCCTACTGCAGAGGTAGCAGAATCAGTCCCCGTCGACTCCAAAATCAACCATGAAGCCTCAATCAATTACTGGAGCAGTTTACCCAGCACGAACAGTAATATGCTGGGCATGCTCGGTACATATCCATGGTATACAAGAATCGAACTCCAAGGATCAAAAAATTTCCTCACAAAAGTCCGCCGTTTACTCCCAGCCGTCCCACAAAGCGGAAAATTCAAATTGGGCGTAGACTGTGGAGCGGGCGTCGGACGAGTCACAGAGGGATTTCTAAGTCATGTCTGTGAGGTAGTTGATGCCGTGGAACCAGTACAGAAATTCACAGACACGTTATCCCAGAGTCAACTCAAGTTAAACGGGGTAGTTGGAGATATATATACCGTTGGTCTTGAGAATTGGTATCCGGAGAAGAAATATGATCTTATTTGGACGCAGTGGTGTGTGGGTCATCTTACAGATGCACAATTGATTGAATACATTGTTCGATGTCGCTCTTCTCTTACGGAGAATGGGTTGGTTATTGTGAAGGAGAATTTATCGACGGATCCTCAGGGACAAGATATGTATGATGAGGTTGATAGTAGCGTTACGCGTACGGATTCGAAGTTCAAACATATCTTTGAGGCTGCTGGTATGGATGTGATCAAGTCGGAGATACAGACTGGGTTTCCGAAACAGTTCAAACTTCTCCCGGTTAAATCATATGCGCTGCGGCCGAAGTCGTGAGTCTATTTCTATCGCATCGAGGCCTTAGTTTGAGAGGTCTTGGGGGTTCAGGTACTCTATCGGCAAGCTTCCATGCTTGAAATTTGTCGAGTCGATTCAAATATCGGATATAAGAGATCGAGAGCATCAAAATACATTTGCCATCATACTTATGAAGTAATGGTATATCTCAGTCCCTTTGAGATAAAAACTCACTGGGCCTTCCATGGCGGTTTAACTTGACAAATAAGCCAAAGCCAATCGAGATAATCTGTGTATGCAGCCGACCTGCCATCCTCAGATAAATCATACAAATAACATCATTATGCAAACATTTGTACGCTTTACACAATACGTACTCCTGTCTATAATCATTAGCATTGTTAGGAACGTGCTCGGCGACGTGATACAAGTACATGTCTACGAATCCTTGAAGCAGACCTATGCTAGGTAGCACCAAACAAACAATTGAACTCCCAAAACTCCCTTCAGAAGAAACTCAAGAAAAACACATCCCTCCCCGCCAGAAAATTCTCATTTTTTACACCTTGAATGATGACCCACAACCGCAAAAGAAAGGAATTCAGGTTCCCTCCAGGGAAGACCATTTCAGCACCAAATACGATAATCTAAATTAGTTCTTCGTTCAAGTTCCCATGTAAATATCATATAAAGTCCTATGTAAACAGGCAGTTGACCTTAAACGATACCATCAAAATTAGTTTTTGTCAAGTATGGTATTTTCACATGTTGCGGAACCGACAGTCCGAGATCTTGATATAACGTTCTAGCAGGCTGTTGTCGAATATAATTAAATTTTGCATGTAATCTCAGATCTCGTGTCGATCCATCAATCCAAGTTTCCAAGTTACGAGTGTATATAAATAGCTAAGTGGACTAGCAATAGAACTAGCCTCGACCCATCGTATTGTACACACTGGACTCCTCAACAATGCCAGTAGGATTAATGCACACGCAGTACTTAGTGTCGATCCTGACAACCCTAATATTTAGTATTAAAGACAATTATGTACGCTCTCCAATCCATCACCAAACAAGACAAGAATGTCATTATGGTTAAACTGTTATACCCTCATTCATCATCCCTCATCCGTATGTCCACCATAACCCATGACAATGGAAACTCTCGGATATCAACCACAAAAATGAACCTTCGCTTCTAGAACAGCTCACAAGGAAGAGGGGGGGGGGTGAAAAGAAGAGAAATGAAAAGGAAATGAAAAGCACCGAAGAAAACTCCCTTTGCACCTACACACACTCCATAGTTACAATGTTGAAGGGAACAAATGAACAATTCATGTCTCGCCTTCGCCGCGACGCAACGCCAGCAATGCCCGGACGTCGGTGACATATTGTAGAGCCTCAAAAGTCGGAATTAGATGTAGCAAACCATTATCCGTGGGATCATTGATCCAGCCCTCAATTGGAACAGCATTGTCTAAAAGGGTGTTAGTCGTGAGAAGAGTGATATGGAACAAGGCTGCAGCCGATGCATACCCTCATGGAAAATGTAGCTCATGGGACTATTATCCAAGATCATGACCTTACTCAGATCAGGTTCGACAGAGCTAAGATCTTTGATATATGCGCCCTGGCGAAAGGTACAGTGCTGTCGATAATAACGGGCTTGGAAGTATTTTCGTTCCTGCTCGAGCCAGTCGATGACGGGATCGGCATATTCTTGGACACTAGCCGTGAATATGACCAATTTATACCACTTAGAAACCTTGCGCAAGAATTCGTCGCAGTGGGGCCGCTTATGAACATAGTAAAGAATCGGGTGTTGAGGCCCGAGAGTAGTCTGCGGTCCACCCGGTGTCAAGGCTGTTGTCATGGGCATCGAAAGTTTGACCTCGACCATATGTCCACTAGACATACGGCCGCCTTTGGCGAGTGAGTGGATGAGAGTTTCGTCGAGATCCAATACCAAAGTTTTCTGGGGGAGCCGGGCATTGCGCGGTGCAGCAGTATAAGAAGGTAGTCGCGGAGGGAGGAGAGGTCGCGGGGGATCGGGGGATGAATGTGGGTATTTGGTGATGCGATGAACAGATGAAGAGGTGGGAGATTTCAAGCTATCAGCTCCCTGGACGCGAGTTACGCCCTCGGGCATTGGATGGCCAAGATCAGCACTTTGGGTTCGACGTTGTCGCTGTCTTTTAGAAACCTCCTCGTTATGCAGCTTGATACGTATTGACCGGCGCGGTGTATCCTTTTCGTCTAGATTGGAATCGGGGAAAGGTTCGGTATCGACGCTCGGAGTCCTGCTCGAGTTCCTTCTATGTTGAGATTTCGCGGTTGTAAGACCCTTAATATTTCGCTTATCCGTATCTGATTCCGAGGTAGTCGACAATATAGAATCTCGTGATGTTTGGGGTTTCAACTTGCGAGTGGAGCCACTGCGTCGCCGAGCTTCTACCCGAGATGAGGCCCCTTTATCCGACCGGATCCTCGAGTCGGCAGACGAGGTACGCCAAATCTTTCTCACTGGAGTTAAAAGCGAATAGCGCCCATCATCGGATCGGAAGCATTGAGCTAGATAGATGCCCGGTGCGGCGAGCGTAGATAGAATGAAGTTTATCGTTTCCGTGATCGCATCAAAGATTCGGTGGGTGATTAATCGCCAAGTATATCTCTTAGTTACCATCGTACCATCTTTCTGAGCCCCCTGCAGCAGCGTGGATTTCTCATCGTATGAATGGTGATTGTCGTCATCATCGTCCTCGTCGTCTCGGTCGTCAGCTGATGCGATACCGTCGTAGCTCGGGTTGAAGGAAACACTCGACCGGAAGTCGTCGCTACTATACGATCGAGACTTCCCCAAGTCACCTCGTAATGTTTCACGCCCTTTCACGCCTTGGGATTGTGACCGTGGACGTGCTGAGCTGGAAGATTGGCCGATGACTCGCGAGGATAGGATATTCAACGAGTTCATCTTCCACCACACGGCCCACCACGAGAGGAGACTAGGGCGAAGGGTCTAAAAAATTGGTGGTGATCGTGAAGATATCGGCAATCCTTAGAGGTAGGCCATGAGCCAAGTTAATCCAGAATGTCGTTCAAACTTTTTCTCTAAAGTGGATGGGAGAGAGAGAGAGAAGAAAGAAGAGAGAGCGGCTAATGCAGCAAGTCGAATGAAACGAGTCGTCGATGCGCGCCAGTCACACCCGAGCCTCGGAAGTAGTTCCGCGACTCCCTGTGATTTTGACTGCAGAGGAAGATCGGATAAGGATTTTTTTCGTTAAGAAATGAAGAAACAAAGAACAAATAATAATCGAGCACAAGTCTAAAGGAGTAGAGAACAGAAACAAAGCAGAGAAAAGAAGAGAGGGAGAGGAAGAGGAAGGGAAGAGAGTGTGGGGAAGCGGACAAGTCGAAACGGCAGAAAAGCAAGGCGGATTCGCCCACTTTTTGTGTTTCTTTTACAACTTCACAAAGAGCAGTTCACCAAAGAAATAGAGGAGAATAGAGGACTTTTAAAAGGTGAGTCTGCTGGTTGGATCTGATCTGTTTTGTCTCTTAAGGTGCCAGTGAATGCCGATCTAACAATGTACAGTTCCTCATCATTCGACTCATTCGACATGCCGTCCACATCACAGGCCTTGACGCCAGGCCTTTCGTCTTTTCTCAAGTCACTCAAGTCAAATCCGATTGATACCTCAATTGAGAACCTTATTTCGTGAGTGAATCGTCTGAGAAACCTTGCGAAATTATCCTACACGCCTTCCGAGCAAGCTATGCCACTTTATGAACCTGTGACTAATGACTCAATAGACTACTGAAACGCCGACAAATCTGCCATTCAAGATCATGCGCCACTGCAACCGCACACCTCCTACGCGGCGTCGTCTCTTTATGTCGGACATCCGAATCTGCAAAACTCATTGAGCGAGTGCAAAGCGTGGGTCGTCGTCTGATGGCCGCGCAGCCCCGCGAAATGGTGGTGGGGAATATTGTGCGACGAGTCCTTGGACTCATTCGTGATGAAGCAGAGGGTGATAGGGAAGCGGAATTTGCTCTGAGTGAATCGGAGAGCCAGCCTCAGACTCCTCGCGCTTTTGATGGTGAGTGTAGTGCCTTTACCACGCTTCATCCCACCCCATACAAAGAACCCCGCCGCTAACCAGCCAAATAGATGCGTCAATGCCCTTAGATCGAGACTCACTCGCAATGGGTACAGAGCGCTCCTCTCGTCCTCCACTAACCTCCATGTTCAGTCTTCTCTCCCACCCCGAACCAGAGGCCTCACTGCCCAGCACACCAGGCTCTCAATCGCCCGGTCCTATCCCCGGCATCGGACCCTCCAAGGATCTTCGCGCCGAAGTGTTGGAAGGTATTAATGAGATTATCGACGAATTGGGCCAAGTCGATGAACAAATCTCCACTTATGCACTAGAGCACATTCACTCCAACGAGATTATCCTCACCCACACTTCGTCCACAACCGTGCAAAAATTCCTACTCCGCGCCGCGACAAAGCGCAAGTTCACCGTGATCCACGCGGAATCATACCCCAATAATCACGAAGTCACACATGACACCGTTAGCGGAAATTTGCCCAACGACGATGATCTCTTGAGCTTTGACTCCTTCAGGAAACCACTGATTGCGCACGGTATCACCGTGATTCTTATCCCGGATTCGGCTGTCTTTGCCCTCATGTCCCGAGTCAACAAGGTCATTCTGGGAACTCACTCCGTCCTCGCTAATGGCGGCCTTGTCGCTGCTGCCGGTACCCGTGTTATCGCGCGTGCTGCAAAGGTCCACCAAACCCCCGTTGTGGTGGTTAGTGGAGTCTACAAATTGAGCCCGGTGTATCCGTTTGATTTCGATTCTCTCATTGAATACGGCGATGCTAGCAAGGTCCTACCTTATGAAGATGGTGACCTTGTCGAACAAATTGATGTTCAGAATCCCCTTTACGATTATGTTCCCGCTGAATTGGTCGATCTTTACATTACCAACCTGTAAGTCCGATCCTATCTTTCGACTATCTTTTTATCTCTATCTTTACTAACATCTCGACAGCGGTGGTCATGCCCCTTCATATCTTTACAGGATCGTCTCGGACCACTACCGAAAGGAGGATATCAGCTTCTAGTGACGACGTCTTCATTGGTCGTGGCTGTCTCAATGGAGATTCCTGTAGCGATCCATGGAGAAAGGTCACGCGGAAATGATACCCGAGGAATGATTTGTGACGATTGTTATGTCAGTCTTGATGATAGGGTTTCTATGTACGGAGGTATAGAGGAAAAGAAAATGAAAAGCAGTGACTCAGTCGTCTGAGTATAGCATACATCAAAATTATCAAAATGAACTTTATCTTCAATAAATTTTGTACCATTATATACCAGTAATATTTATCGTACTTGCGTAGTCCTGAGAAGCTGTTAATCTGAGTCAGTACTGGAATCCAAGTTGGGCACACCATCAAGATTGTACTACAATCAGCACGATGGACTGAGATCATGCCATCACCTGTCAATGATGGGTGACATATAGTTAGTAGTATAGTATTACTATTAGTAGTACTAATATGATAAGTCTACTGCTCAGTAGCATAATACTAAGGCTCTACTTGGTCGACTACATAAATATAAGACTTGAAATGGTTCATTAAATTTGATGACTCTCGTAAGTGCAAGATATATATGTCGTGTATTCAAGCTCAAGTCTAAACCTCAAAGTCAATAATATTTTCAACCTTGAAAATATTAACTTGGAAGTTAACATACCTTAATTACAACTGGATATCAAACCCATGAATGTAATTGTGTATGAATACTAATGGGTAGGTCGTAGCCTGCTCTAAGGTCCAACGTTGGCAGTGTTCAAATTGATATCATTGTGCCCGGAGACATCAAAGATCCACCTGAGCAAGCTCGAGGATCATGTGTACCATGATAGTACTGTTACAATAATTCATCACTCGATCTGGTCTATACTGGACTAATACTGCTACTAGCAAAGTACTTATCGGGGTACGAGGGTCCGTATGCTACTATTGCCGTGTATACTGAGCCTCCGGGAAAACCAACAGTCCCACCATACACATCAAGACGATAAGAGAGAGATGAAGATCGTAGCGCCAAATTTTTGGAATTGTATCAAATCGTGGTTAATTCACATCAAACCCGACTGAAAGTCTCGCCCTGGGGGTGTATTCCCAAAAAAAAAATTCTCATGAAATCCAGGCGCTGACGAGGGACGAGCTTCCAGTCAGGCCCAGCACGACACAGTAACCATACCGTCCCGCACCGTACCGCACCATTCTACCCCGTGGCACATAAACGCTCCAGCTTTTTGTATCGCAAATAGCACGCCATGCGCAAATCCCTTAGGAACGGGGCTTCTCCTTCTTCTCCTTCCACAGAGCGGCGAGACCGACACCGGAGACCTTGACGACCTTGAAACGGACACCGGGAATATCACCCTTGGCCTTACCCTTACGACCGAAACCGGCCAGGAGGACCTCGTCGTTCTCGTCGATGAAGTTCAGGCAACCGTCATTGGGGACTAATAGAGATAGAAAAGATTAGTTTGACTGAATGTATAGACGGATTGATTTCAAGTTCCCATGGGAGTTTAGAGGTACGCACCGAAAGCAGCGACCTTCTTGCCGTTCTTGATGAGCTGAACCTTGACACACTTGCGAATGGCGGAGTTGGGCTGCTTAGCCTCAACACCGACCTTCTCGAGGACGATACCCTTGGCGTGGGAAGCACCACCGAAGGGGGAGGACTTGTAGGCGGTACCGAGGAGGCGCTTCTTGAAGTTGAGGTCGGCCCACTTCTGCTCCTTACGGTGCGACTGGAGCTTGCGAGCGGCGTTAAGACCACGAGGCTGTCCCTTACCCATAATGGCGGATTATATCGGACGTCTGTGCAGAGCGTTAGTATATGGTTCGATTTAGAGCTGTGCCCGTTTGTCTATGTTGACTGTGTGTTGTCTGTGGAATCGTATATCGCAAATGCGAAAGCGATGCGAGTGCGAAAAGTCTGTTTGTGTGTTTGTGTCGTGGTGGTGCGTTGTGTCGTGATATATTGTGGGTGGTATGATTCGGTCTTGATTTTTGTGCGTGCGGGTTCCTGTCCTTTTTCGAGGGGACTTTCAAATTGATCGTTGCGATATCGAAATTCCCAAACAAACACACAGTAACAAAAGACAACGGTGTAACAGGAAAGAAAGCTGCTCTAGTCCACAATCGTATACGTACCGACTGGAAAATGGGTGTTGTCGCCGAAGGGGCTGTGGTCGATGGAAGTCGAAAAGTCGAAAGGTTCGGGCAAATCCACCGGGCACTCGCTTGGTTTGGCTGAGTCTCCCGTGACTTTGTGCGCTTTTGCCCTAAGCGAGTCACGGGATCGCTGCAGCCCCCACTATTATGTCAGCAACTGATAAGCCTATCGGTCTTGGCATATCCAAATTAGGAAGGATCAATTGCGGAGACAATCCAACGTGGAAGTACTTCATGTTCAACAACTACATACTACAACTACATAACTGGAACATACAATGGCTCTGACCAGGAAACAAACCAATTCTCAACGACTTCCACCACCATCTCTATTTCAAGGCCCGCCCTCACATAATGCATCCAATGTCTCTCTCGCAGTTCCACCCGCTAACCCGACCTCTCTTACAACACCATCGGGCAGTCAACCACCACCTCTAAATCGCACCCGTAGCCCCGGCGAGAGAAGCGAAAATCGCAGCTTCCTATCACCATTTTTATCTCGCCGACCATCCTCAACAAACGATGTCGATAAAACCGACGCAATCTGGCAAGAAATGCAAAGTGCCCTCTCAGAAGTGGAACTCAGCGCCGTAACAAGCGAACATGTCTTCGGCGAAAAACACGCCGAAGCCCTCGAAGATCTACGCACAAAACAGCTTAATCTCGCTCAAGCCTGGGCCAGAAGTGAAGCTGATGACGAGGTGGTCGACTCCAGTCGCAATACCAATACCAATACTGGCGACGGGGAGAGTAAGGGTACGACACAGCGAGCAGGGTCAATATCAGCGGACGGTCCGACGAAGGATTCTGGAAGTGAAATTGGAGATTTGGCTCCGAGGAGGGATGGAGTCTCGCATCGCACGCTAGATGAAGAGACGGAAAAGGATATCATTCTCGCGCGGAAGAGACGCGATGCGAATGATCGATACTTTGACCGGGTGAATCAGGGAGTGTTGGATGTTGTTGCGAAGCTTGAAGAAGTCTCCCAGGCTATGCGGACGGTAGAGCAAGAGAGCAAGGATATATGGAGTGACTCGGACAGTTTGACTGCGCCATCATCAAATAATGCTAAATGAGTTGAGACTGGGACTATGGAGTGGAAGGCCATTCTACTCTACTGTCTATGAAGGCGCTGGACGCTTCTACAACTCCATAATAGCCATCAATACTGGCAACTAATACTTTAATCAATAGTCTAAAATTGATGGCATAATAATAATAATATCATACAAGATCGGGGTATCCAAACTCCAGTGCTCAAAAATAAACCCATACTATACATCATGAGTAGAGAAAGTCTCAACCAATCAATCAAGACACAGCCAAAGAGAATACAACCAAACTCCCACAATTCAAAATCTACTCTTTCTTCACCAACCGCATAACACCTTTCCACCCTTCACTCGTCGCATCTCTCACATCTTCCCACCTAGTCTCATGCGCTTTCCTGGCCACCTTCTCAACCTCCGTATTCCACTGATGTTTCAACACCTCCTTGATAGTAACTGGGTCATTTTGCTTAGGAAATCGATCTTCCAAACGATGGGGTGTATCTTCTGGGACATTGCGACGATCGTACGCGCCGATTGACGAAGCGAGCCAGTTTATTTGATCTACTTGGTCGCGAATGACGCGCCGTTGTTCGAGACGATTTGTGCGATGAATGGTAATTGTTATGTAGAGGGCAGATGTTGTCAGTGCAAAGCCACTGATCTATTGCGCAGATACTATTAGTTTTCTTTCTTGAGTAGGCCTGGGGGTGGTTGACGTACGAATCCTGTGAAGAATCCCATTGCGGTTGGTAGAGATGAAGCGAGATATAACAGAGATATATTAGAAATGGAAATCAAAAGATAGTATTCTTCATTCAAAGAATATCTCGTGCTCAGCTGTCTCTTCTCGAGTTCTTTTCGAGTGTTGCAGTTGGAAATCTGCGGGAAGGCAAAGGCGGTGGCAGCTCTCCGATTGGCCGCCAAACTCGAATCTTTTGGGAACTTCCGCTTTGCTTTGCGGGCGATTTTCATCTCAACTCCCTCTTTCTCCCTTCTCCTCCTCCACCTCTTACTTTCTCTCCTCTCTCGCGCTTTCTACAAAATGGCCGGCGGCGGAGGAAAGTATCGGCATTTAGGCCGCAAGTCATCACATCGTCAGGCCCTGCTGCGTAATCTTGTGACTTCGCTGTTCGAAAACGAATCCATCACAACAACATGGCACAAGGCCAAGGAGGCCCAGCGATTGGCAGATAAATTGATTACACTGGGCAAGAAGAATTCGGAAGCGAGTCGGCGACGAGCTTTGGAGATTTTCTATGTGAGTGAGCCCACTTCGTCTGCATTTCGAGTATATCCATTGGATATCCCATTGCAAAGAATCCTTTCTGCAATGGACACAGCAATGAACACCCAATTCCTTCTATTGGCACATCATACAATTCACAGCTTTGTGGAATACTCAACTAACACACTCAGAAACCACACTCCATCATCCCCAAACTCTTCGGTCCCCTCCGCGAACGCTACGCCGACCGACCAGGCGGCTACACCAGAGTCCTCCGCATCGAGCCGAAACAGAAATACGAATACTACTCCGTACCAAAGGGCGACAAGGGAGCCGTCCCAGAGCGCAAACCACACGATCAAGCCCCATCCGCCATCCTGGAACTAGTCGATGGACCCAAGGACATGCGATTCGCCATGACAGCCCGTACAGTCCTGCGCCAGCGTGAAAATGGCACCGGTCAAGTGAACGAGCTGACCAAGTTGAACATGGATAAAGTGACTCGATTCCGGAAGGGTGGAATTGAGGCGTTAGAGGAGGCTGTTCGGAAACTTCAGATTGGGGATAAGAAGGGGGCTGCTAAGATTGTTCAATCTATTGAGGATCAAGAGGTTGAGGTTGAGTCTAAGGCTGCGTTGGAAGAGGCTCGGAGGTCTGAGGAACAGGCTGCTGCTATGGCGGAGAAGGTTGAGTCTTTGAAGAAGTAGTTCTACTACTGACTGCGTTGACTGGTCTCGTTCGGAGAGTACTTACTCGGCTTATTTTGAGGCAATTTTCTGCAGCCAGTTGATGCCTATTTGTTTCTTTTATTGCCTGTTTCTATAGGAGTTTGCTTTTGGCATTTGTTCTATTGCGTCTGCGCTCTTGTGACATAGCCCATGTACAGTATAAAGTATTTGATACCTTTTCAAGATGAAAGTGGTCTAATCCAGGTTGTAGTGGCAATGCCCGGTGTATCAATTGCTAGTTCCTCGACTAGATAGTGTCCAGATATACTACACATACTACACTAGTTTACAGTAGGTACTGGAGTATAATTACAGAATCAGTCTACGATCTGGCATCGAGACACGCCCGATGACTTCCAGGACTTCCAGAACCTCAAGTTGGCTGAATTGAACAGAATTTTATAATACTATCAGCACAATATAATAGTCAGGATCATTCCAATGAATACGCCAGTACTACTAGTAGTACATCAATAATATATTACATACTGCGCCAAAAGAAGCTACTCATACTACCCCGACGGCCTTCCAGACCTTTCCAAACGGGGTAGGTACCAGTATTCTTATATTGGATGATTCTAAGTCCTTAATTTGAACTGTGAAAGTAATATAAATAATTAATTGATTAGTTTGAGTTCAAAATATTTTTGGTATTTTCGTTTCGCTTAAGATGATATAAGATGTCAAGGAGATAGCGGTAACAATATATAAATTTGGGGGTTGTCCAATTGGCACTGAAACCACTCACCAAGCTCGAATCATTTCTAGAAAAAGAATTGCATGTACTTCAACCTTGAAGTACATACAATGTAATTTGGAAAATCATACAAGGATCACTAGTGCTATTTTGGGGCTACTATTTTCACTACTTTTACTATGGATTGACTACGCACGCCGCACAATCTTCAGCGTGAGCAACGGTAAATGCACCAAGACAAGACTACAAAGTCCAAGTTTACGTCCAATCGCCATGTATTTTCCTAACTGTACAAGCTATAAGCCGACATGCAAATCATGACTACCTTTACTACCAGCCTGTACTCACGCACACCGACATCATGCATAGAGAACGCGAAGAGAAGGAATGCAGGAAATGCTTAATTCGTTTTGGGGGCGCCAGTCCCGCCAGAGACGACGAGAGGCCCATTGCGGGTACTAGGTATCCCATTGCTCTGATACGAAGAGCCGGTTCGGCCATTCAGGTCGAATTCAGACGGAACCTCTGAAGGTGGCGGTTTGGGAGGGAGGTGTGAGGGGGTGCCCCATTTTGCGATGGAATCTCGAGAGCTGACGCTTGCTGTGCGAGAAGTGTTGACAGGCGAGTGGTCTTGGCCTCGGGACTGAATTGGGTCTGAGTATCCGTTCCACTGGGGTTGGGTTGGAAGGTTTGGCTGCATATTGCTATATGGCATGGGCTGTGCTCCTCGACTTGCGTGTCGAGATAATGGTGTCCCGCCAGGAATGAATGCACGGGTCTGAGGATTGAAATGAGATCGCTCGTATCCACCTGGAATCACCGGTCTACCTGCTTGATTTTGCATGGCGTTGTTGAGATGTTGTCCCGGGAACTGGGCGTAAGGATTCGCAGGCATATTGGGCGTCATCGACTGCTGTTGGGGATAATTTGGCCAATGCACGGGAAGTTGATTGCGCTGCAGCGGAGATTGCTGATAGCTACCAGAATAAGGAGCGTTGTTCCAATTGCCGGATTGTTGATAGTGCTGAGATTGGGGCAAGGTAAAATTGTTCATCGTCGGCGAAGGCTTGTTTGAAGATTGTTGGCCCATCATTCCGGGTGGATTCATAGAAGGAAATCCAGAGTATGCTTGCTGTTGCGGTATGTTCCCCCCTTGCCATGAGCTATTAGGTCCCATTTGCGGGGAGACGGCTACCGGATATTGGGACGTGTTGTTCATGCCCATCTGTCCCGGGTGCATCGTATTGTTCTGACCCGCAGGCACATAGCCACCCGGGGGTGGCTGCCCACCAGGTCCAACCAGGTAAGGAACTGGATTGGGAGAATACCCATCATTTATGGCACCATTGTAAGAAATTGAGCCATTGCTATAATGTGTTCCCGGATAGTAAGCGTTGAATTGAGAACGGGCCTCAAATCCATCATCATTCGGATTCCGCATTTTGTTATTCTTTTTGCGCCCAGTAGTAGAGCTTGACCGCGACATATTGGGATTCGAATCGCCAGTATCCGATTTGGCGCTGTCTGGAAAATCGCGGAAGATTCTTTCACGAGCTTCTTGGTATTTGGCTTCACGTTCTTCCCTAGTCAGTGTCAATCGGTCCTTAGCGGGAGTGGCACCGGACGAGGAACCGCCGCGGTCACCATCGACACCGCTATCACCGGCTTCCGACGTAGCTTTTGATGGGACAGACGAGCTAGCCGCAGTGCTACCCTCCCCTGGGGGACGTTCTCCATCTGTCCGGCGCATGATTTTCATGGCAGGAAGAGCTGGAGGCGGGGTGCTGTTAGTAGCAGCGTGTAGTTCCGATAAAGGGGTGGGTCTGTAGAAGTTAGTACTATGTACAACTAACATGATCATGAAATACTCCAAAGAAAACTCACATTCTGCAGAAGGGGGTACGATGCAGTCTAACGGACGTCACATTGTTATCAACAAAGTGTGTCAGATGGTAATAGTCTCCAAGTTTATGGGCAAGAAGTCGGCCAAATGCATTTGAGGGTGGCAGTTCTAAAGATTGTTCCCTGAATGATAAAAAGATTAGCTCTAGCCCAGTATCTTCAGCAAACAGCTGATGGCTCGGAGATGATACTCACTCGGAATCCTTGATGAAATTGGTAATTTTCTCCTCGAGTTGTAGGATAAGAAGTCGGTCTTTAGGCGTTTTCATGGCTTCCAAAAGCTTCTCATCTGGCTCTTGGGGAAGACCTTGCACACCCGAGCCGTCTGGTATGCTTCCAGGATTTGCGGGAGAATCCGGGAAAACAGCCACCGCACCTCTCTGACTGCCACCATTAAAGAGAGGTCCAGGCACTGGCAGAACACCACGAGGGCGCAACGCACTTCCATCGCGGAATTGGTCTCGGATTCCACGCCCTCCAGCCTCGGATCCTGTGACAGAGTTGGGTGCACCTGATGCGGGACCCGAAAGTGATTCCTCGTCATCTATAGCCTGGACGCTGGCACTGTCATCAGGTCGAACCGAATCCTTCTCATCCATGGCAAATGTAGTGACAGATGCCAAGCTCTTTGAATCAAAGTTCGTCATCTTCGTCGAGGAATTTGAGAGGTGGGTACGATCGTCATCGAATGAGTCTTCTCGTTTGAGTAAGCCATTTTCTTGGCCATTCAGAGATGATCCAGAACCGAGGCGATCCTTTTGTAGGGTGATGTCGATATCCTGGACAGCTCGGCCGAGGTCGTCAACGCAAGGGTCACTCAGGGAGCTCGTCTGCTTTATGGAATGTGGGTGATTGGAGTGGGGCAAAGGAACACCAGAATGGTGGTTTTCTATATCGGCGGGGTCGATTGCAAGTCGAGAATCATTGCTGTCGTCGTGAGCCGCAGACGACTGAGATTCAAGGGTAGCCGGCATAGCAGCAATCTATTAGGCATTTTGATTAGCTTCATGTCTAGCAGGCGAGCACTGCCGGAATAAACCGCAGAAGAAAAAAAAAGAGTCACATACTTTCGCAAAGGAGAAATGAGTGTCTTCGCCTAATGTAGTGTTGGGTGCTGCCATATCAACGTACACCCGGTGGGACGTCAAGTTCTTGGACTTGATATTACAACGATAATCGAAATCAAGACCGAGACGTCGTATAATTCAGTACGTGATCGTGTTCACAAGAAAGAAACGGTCGATTGAATGGAAGTAAAGTCACTGGTGTATCCCGCTTCACACAAGCTCGAAAAGAAAGACATATCTCTGGTCAAGGGCCTTCGCCATAAGGGAAAGCTGTAAGAAATATATTTAGTCAGAAATGAGACCAAAAGAGACACCAAAGACCATAGCCGGTCTATGACAATGATGAAGGTCTCATCAGGAAGCAAATACGGGGGGAATAAGCGGGTCTTACACGATGTCAAAGCTGGCTCATGGTCTGGGCGATGAACCTTTTTGAATTGAGATAGAAAGAGGATTTGAACCCGATAGTACAAACAAAGAGGTGCACAGCACACTTGAAGAAACCAACCACGTTGACTCTCGAACCCAGGAGATAACCAGGCGCAAATGGTTTCCTGGACAGAAGGAACGTTGGCAGTTGGATTTCTTCAACGCCCGAAGGTTCGTGGGCCATTTTGCCGCGCCTGGCCGCCTTTGCCGCGCGACAATTTCCCATTCGCAACAGCCGCGGAGGGGAACGAAGTCGACCCTCTTTTATATTCTGGATTTTACCATCCTCGTTGGGTGATCTGCTATTGGGAAAGGTCAAGATCTGTGATCCTTGTAAGGGCAATCTGGGATACGTTTGTCCCGTCGACCACGACTGTTGCAGCCATTATGAACCGATATCGAAATGCTCCGGGCATGCGAGGCCCTAGTAAAGCCTCGCCGACGACGCAATGCCAGAAATGCTTGCAACGAGATATGTGACCTTGGTGTACCCTTTATATATACATTGATATACTGACTATATATGCACGGCACTACAGCTATGAATGCAAGGCCACCGCGCAGGAACGTCCATATAAGCCGCGGCCTTCGCGCACTCAACAACTCTTTAACCCAAAGCTGATGCCTAAGCTTTCAACGGAAAATCCAAACACTCTGCTCCAGTCGTACGTCCTTCTTTATGGGGCAAATCTGTCGCTCCAAAGACATCGATTAAAAACTATAAAAAAAACAAGAAAAAGAACAAAGCTAACACAGACCATAGCGAAGGCATTGCGGACAATATACTTGCAAAGCGGGACGAGGAGCGTGGTCGTAAAAGAGACATTGATGGAGAGGATGCACATGGACAATCCTCAAAGCGAGGAAGATCTGTATCTACACACTCCGCCGACTCCATCTCAACTATATCCACCAATCGATCTGCTTCACGTTCGCCTAGACCTCGAAGCACACGCGGCGGAGGCGATAGAGATAACTCAGTGTCTCCGGCTCACTCCAAAACTCGAAAGAGAAGATACAGCGACTCAGCAGATAGTTATTCCGCATCTTCTTATTCATCAGGCGCAAGACACCGATCCAGATCCAGAGAGTGGACTGAAGATCGGAACATCCGCCGACGACGCCGAGAAAGCAGTCCGGAACAGCGTGGACGAAAGCGTGACTCGGAAGGCTATGGTCAACGACGTGCTAGGCGCAGTCGAAGCGCAGAAGGCTCTCGTTTTAAGACGGAACGTCGCTCCAAGACCCCAGAGACTCAGCCAGATCGATCGGGTCGGCGTTCATACCGAGACCGAGAGAATCATCCTGCTCAAACGCAGGAGGGACGTTCCAGACAAGAGCCCCGTGGGCGGCCGCCTCCTCCTCGTGAGCGGAGTCTGAGTCCATTTAGCAAGCGTCTGGCGTTGACACAGTCTATGAACGCTGGAAGGTAAGATATGAGGTGCAAAAAATGGTGTTCTTTGGGTTTGGATATTGGGACATGTCTCTTCATTTTCTGTTTCTACGGCGCAAGATTTATCTGTCTATGGTCAAAATTTATGGCCTCATTTCAGTTTCAATAATTGTCCTCAATTGGAACAATTGTATTAATAGCATATTCATACATCCCAATGTGTGCAAACTTGCAAACCCTACCAAACGCCGGCTTTTCATGTTTTGCAGACTGACCCGGCTATAGTACTCAAGACATGCCAAACAGCAAGAATAGAACAAAAGAAAATAAATCATGAGAATAGAAGATGTAGACCGGTACCTATAGTCCTGCAATTTAGGGTATCATTTTCAAATCGAATCCTCATTCCTATATTCCTCCTGCTCACGCAAATGAATTCCCTTGACCAACGCTTCCCCCTCAATACCAACTTCCTGCCCTTGCTGGTCACCATTAGATCCATCACCCCGTTCCTTCGCCGCACGCTGAGCCCCTTCTATCCGTTGTCTAACCAATCGAGCAATCGCATTCTCAGTTCTCACATCGAGGGTCTTGAGTTTCTCATCGAGGTCTCGGCGCAGATCCCAATTAGGTTTCTTTGGTTGTAGCTTGAATAAATCGATAGGTTGATCTGCTTCTTCGTCCATTTGCGCTTGTTGTTTAACAGCCTCCGCGATCTCAGCTGCTTGTGTTTCGACGGTCACTTGGCCTTCTTGAGGGCCTTGTTCAAAGCCTAATTTAGGCCCGCGAGTCTCGGCGTCGTAGTTACGACCAGACAGATATTTATTGGTTATGTCCGTTGAACCACCTTGGGCTTCGGGATCTTGGACATTGGCATCGCCATCGGCATCTGGCAATGTATCGTCTTGTTCAGGTTGTTTGCGCTTTAGAGCTGCGAGCTTAGCCAGGCGGGCTTTGCGATCGGTGGACGCTGCATCTAGCGAGGCGTGGCTAGACGACATGATGATAAAAAGCTGTATGTGACAAGATAGGACAAGTAGAGGAATGCTTTAGGAAGTATGAGTCGTGTGATTGTCCTTCAACGAGCCCCAAAGTCCTCCGTGGTAAATTATAAAAGTTGGGTGAGGTGCAAGATTGACGGCCGATAACGACGGGGCGGCGCGCGACTGCAAAATCCGCCTCCGCTTTCTCTCCGCTTGCCGACTTCTTTCTGTTCCGCGCAACCTCGTCTTTGTCCGCATTTCCCTCTGATGAGTGTGATCACAGGTCCCTGAATGTTATCGTGTGCGCAACGGCTAGCCCGATCTCGGGCTCAAGGGCTGCTATGGACACAATCTAGCGTTTGCTCTAATCACTGGCATCGGAGCTTGCAGACATCTCACATAGCTAATAAAGTCCATGCCTCAACAACCACCCTATCGAACCAGGACTTGAATGTTGAAAACCAACAGTTTGTGACAGACCGGTCTCAATCAAATACCTATCGTACCCGGCGCAAAGGCACAGTTCCAACCGAAGACAGAGATGGAGGGACACATAATGGCAGAGAAGTGAAGACCACCAAGACAAATTCCGGGAAGCGTGCATCTGGACAACGCAATTCGACCAGTTCTACACAAAGAGACACAGAGAATTCCGGAGATGCGGCGATTCGGTTCATATCCAATACGTCGGCTCGAAAGGCCATCCATGCGCAGGGTGCATCCCCCAAACTCGCTCATGGCGTCACCCGTCGACTCAATGCTGAACTCCGGGCACGAAAGCGGAGATTGAATAAAAGATCATTATATCTTGCGACGGTTATTGGGAGTAATTCACTTTACTCCCGGGGCCTCGGGCTTCGGCAGTGGAGAGCCGCTTTCAAGGAAATCTACACGGCAAAGCGGTACGAACGCGAGATCCAAAATACGAGGGTGATACCAGCACTGGGGGATGCTGGAAAAGAACTATTAGCGAAGGCTCGCTCCGACTGCTTTGGTAGCTTCCGAGAAGCTTGGCTGGCACTGCACCGAACAGATAAAGCATTGCATTGGCAGCGTTTGGCGATCTGGTTAATGCAGAACGATCTCAAGAGTTTCCCGGAATTCCTGATAGTCACTACCAAATGCAAGGAAAAGCCAAACTTCACCATAGTCTTTGACTGCTTCCGATATCTGGACAACCATTACTACGCGGATTGGTTGAAGGATTGGCGAAGCGGAGACTATACTTATCAGTCCCTAATCGAGGAGTGTCTTGACCCGCGGGATTGGCCTATCGTTTCCGTTAATCAAAAAGGCCCACGTCTGTATATTCGACGAGCTGGTCTTGAAGCAGTTGCCTCGGCTCTCCGGATTGTCAAGGAAAGGTGTACTCAGATCAACCCTGAGACGGCCTTGTGTTTTATGTGGCGCTTTACGGAACTGGGTGACGTTGATAGAGCCTTGGAAGCTCTCAAATTTATTGCACACAATAAAGATGATGGCTTGGATATGAACTCTGATGAAGTGATGCGACATTGCTGCAAACTCCTGACATTGGACACAGTCCAGGATGATGGTGCCAATGGACGGAACTTTCGTATTCTCCCTCAGCTCTTGAAAATGGGCGTTCGACCAGACCGCGACATGATGAATGTGGTTCTTTCAAACGCGTACAAGACTGGCGATCCCCAGCTCGGAACCGATATCCTGGAATTCATGAAAAATCACGACCACACCTTTGACTCCTATACCTACAACACTCTGCTTGGAGATGCAGTCTCGCGTGGAGAACGAGCTCGAGTCGATTCTTTAATCCATGAGATCGCTAAGGAAGAGGATCTCCGCACGAACCCATATCTCACGAGCAAGATCTTCCATTCCCATTATATCTTCACTACCAAGCACATGGACGAGGAAGCCGATCCCTCGAGTGTCTTCTATGCAATGCTCGACATGTACAACCAACTCCACGACATCACACCCTTAAAGGAACTCCTCATCATTCCACCGCACTATACGCCCGGAGAAGGGTCCAAACTCCCCCCATCTCCCATTGCTCTCTACATCATGATTGCGACATACTTTCGCTGCCAAAACCGCTTCTCTAATGTGCAACGCATTTATACCCAGTTCCGTCATCTCGTGGCACAAGGCCACCCGTTGATCGCTCCTTTAGCAACAACTGATCATACCTATAATGAATTTTTGATTGCCCTTCGAGACAATCCGCGTGGTCTTAGATTGTGCGTGCGCCTGGTGGAAGACATGTTACACAGCTCTACTTTGAAAAGCAAGGGGAAAACTATCGATCATGTCAAGCCTTCCATGCGTACCTGGACTATCCTCCTTAGTGCCTTCACATTCAACAGGCAGCCTCGTGCTGTGCAGAAAATTAAAGAGATGATGGCCAAGCACAACGTCAAGTACAACGCCGTGACCTGGAATGTCATCATCAACGGCTATGCCAACGCACAAAACATCCCGCAAACAGCTGCTTCGATCAAGGCGATGGAGCAGCAAGGCTTCGCCATCGACCCCTACACTATGAGGAGTCTGCGCTACCTGCGTGACCCAGAGCGCCTCTGGGTTGCAATGGATGAGCTAGATGAGGCTGCCACGGTACAAGAATCTCAATCTACGCTCCCTGCGAATGAGGCCAAGACAAATTCGGAACCGGTGCTTTCGAGTGAGGAACAGCGCGAAAAGGAGCTTGACGAGGGCCTTGGAAAACTGGGCAACAAGATGAAGTCCAAGCTGTGAGAGCTAATATCCCCTTTCCACCTTCACCCTTTGTACTTCTAAATCATTGCATACTGGATGCCCGCCGGAATTGGGCATTGAAACAAGCGTTGGTGTTGCGATTTGTGTAAATTTGTTTGTCTTGTACTATACATTGAATCATGAATTTCCCATATGCTTAATCGCCATCGCTTTAAAGTGAACCGATCCAGACACCTGGCTGATTGGGTAATATATCATTCTTTCTCTCATTTCATAATTGCTTGTAGCCAGCAAAGTGAGTTCTTTAGCCTCCAAAGAAGACCGAGCACTACACATCGTTATATTAGCCTTTGAATCTACTTTCGATTCTCATACTTGAAACCTACCGCCATCAGGAAACAGCATATGCTGACATATGGACTCAATCGTTCTCCCACACGAGCGCATTTCCAGAATATCCCAAATAGTCTGCCCTTGTCAGCTTCAAGTTACCACCATTGTTGATTGAGGGGATCCTACCCATTCTGATTCCGGTCCATGAACCCGGGCATTATCGAATGCGCATAAGTGCTCGTACAGATGATCAAGAGAATAACCAAGAGAAGTGATCGGAAATTGAACAGGGCCGTCTAATCAAAACCCATTCTTGTCAGCAACCATATCATCCCAAACAGTACACAGTATCCTAGAGTCTCCAACGCGTGAACGGCTTCCAACCGCTAGCATCTTGCACCTATCTCTCTTTAAAAAAGAACGAACTCACCATATTGAATCACCACTGTACCTGGAACCTCAACTTTCACAGGCAAGGGACAGAAAAAGGATTCCAGACAAGGACAAGTTCACACTGACGTGGGAGAGACACGCCGCCGTCCAACTGGCCGCAATTCTGCCCGTCATGTCCGCCCGGAGGAACCACGTGATTTCGCGCCCGATGGCATCGCCAGCTTCACTCCATCCCTCCTCAACTCGAACATCTCGTTCGCAATTTGAACAATTTGGATTAGAATCAGCTAGTGCAGCTCGGTATAATATCGGACTTGGAAATCAAGCCGGGGCACATTTGGACAACGCGGCCTACAAGCCGGCCTTCGAGCTATCTCCAACATCTCCAGCACCACCAACTACAGAATTAAAGTCGAGAAAACGTCAGATACAACCAACCACCAAGATGGCGGAGCCACGAGCCCGTGTCGCAAGACACAAGGGACAAATGAACTTTTCTTCTGAGCGTACGTGATCTGCCCTACCCGTTCTTCCAACCGCCATCATTGCATGAATCCGAACGTATAAGTCCCATAATATACACCCGATAATCATACATTTTGCACTTCCACTCAAAAGACAAACAACTAACATCAAATTTAGTCCGCCTCCTCCTCCTCGCATACGGAGACCCAGCACCCCACCGCTCTTACCCACAAGAACCCCTCCCCGAAACAATTCGAGTCCTAGACGAAATAGTCACAGACTTCATCCTAGAACTCTGCCATGGCGCAGCGCAGGTCGCCCACCACGCCCGCAGACAAAAGATAAAAGTCGACAACTTCCGCTTCGCACTACGCCGAGACCCAAATAAATTGGGCCGTGTGCAAGAACTACTCCGAATGGAACGTGAACTTAAGGAGGCGCGTAAAGCATTCGATCAGAATGATGACCAAGTTGCCAAAGACGCGGGGAAAAAGGGTGCTGCTGCCGCTGCACAAGAAGATGCTGATGCCGGTGAAGTTGCAGCTCCCCCATCTGTTTCCGGTACGACTGCGAAGAAGAGTAAAGGTAAAGGGAAGAGGGCAGCTCGAAGGGAATCCGATGCTACTGAGGAGTCGGTGCCTAAGAAGCGGAAGACGATTGGTTGAGGATTTGAGATTTTCTACTCTCATTCTCTGACTTTTCTTCGGTGGGAACATTTTATTGGCGTTTGGGGGGACTTTACATTATGGTATTACGCACATACATAAATCGGCATTATGGCGTTTTGGGAGGGATATCTTTTATCGGATCAGAATACCCATGGACCTTGTTTAAATTTTCAAATACCAAGCAGATGAATGACTCAATCTATGGTTTTTTTTGTTCATCGTTTTCCACCATGAATCGTCCGACTCATCTGCTTGCATGGAAGATATCAAGTGACGCACTTATTCTGAGAATAATATTCTCCAACCAGCACTGAGACTACTCAGTCGGATATTATTAGAGTTTGCTCTTTAGAACTCCCCCTTTGAATTTAACCGAACAAGTCACGTCTCAGCCGAGAAAATGCAAGACACTGGACAAATTTTGAAGCTGATCAGGCTGAGAGTTCAGTTGTGGCTGGTAGACCAGTGATTAAGATGAAGAATGATACTTTCATGATTTCCGATATTCCTCATAGCAAGACTATAGTAATCTACTCTCAAGCGTACTGAGCCTTCAAGATACTGAACTTTAGATATTTTTCAAGAATATCACAACGGAATATACCGAAACGACTATCTACTTGTCTCGTCATACGGCTCAACATTTATACTCGTCGGACGAGTATGAGATTCTCACAAAAAATAAGATGAAAAATGAAAAATAAACATCAAGCCAGCCAAATTTCAGTCTTATCAACTTAGTGATGAACATATTTCTTAACATCTTCCTTGGCAGTGACATCCTCTTCTACAAGAATTTACAACCACAGTCAAGATGTACTTTTCCGGTTTTTGATACCCGCCAGATGACTCGGATAAGCGATTTCTACGTACTTTGACACTCGAGCCCTGTACTTCGTATTTCGGACAACAAACCGAAGACCAACCCCCACGCTGGAACACGCTAATGTCTCTCGCCGAGAATAAATTGCGGGGATTGTGGGAACGGACTGCGGGGTGCGGCTCGGAACTTGTTATTGGAGTTAAATGATGACAGGTGTGCCTTGGAATAGGGTCATTTTCCTTGGAACATTGAGGCTAGTAAAGACTATCTGTCTATGATGTACTCTCGGCCGGAAAACTTGTTGTGGTCACTTTCCTTGGAGAGATACATGCATAGGCATGAGGTAGGGATCTTGAAGCGAGTGCAGGGTGCTATACAATACCAAGATTTGAATAAGACATTTCAAGTGAAAGGATACTAAGCTCCATTCTGCTAATTGTAGTACTAGCATGTGAGATGTTCTTTAGGAGTACTGGTTATATGCCAGACATAGCATTAATATTATCTCTCCGAAAGGACACACATAATCCTATAGACCCCAAGTATCAAAATTAAACTACTAATAACAAAATTCGTCGCAGTCATAGAATATCTTCGCAGAGACCAAGGCCCTCAACCCAACAAGGAATATATTTTCTCAATTGGGAAGTTGAAGTCCACTCTGAATAGCCGTGATAATCGACACAATTCCACAAGCACCTGGATCCGGAATACCCTTGGTAGGATTCTCATCATCCTCCTCGCTCGCACCGACATACGTAGATCGACCGAAAGAAGACTTCATCCACTTCGTAGCCTCAGCACCATCCTGCGCAGCCTGAGCAGCCCTCTGCAAAGCATCCAATGTACCCTTCTTATCATTGAAAACCGCTTTCGACAACTCATTCACGAATGGAATCAAAGCGTCCATCAAAGTTCGACTATTCTCACGGGCATTCGTGTATCCCTTCAAAGTCTCCAGAGCTTGCACGGCACTCTTAGCAAATAGTTGAATATTAACTTCCTTAATCTCCTCGAAGTTTCGCTGTACGCCGGAAACGAAAGAGTTTAGAAAGATTCCGTAGAGAGCACCGGATGTTCCACCCATGCCACTACGCACAGCAGAGGCGATCTTCATTAAACTCTTTGATAAATTGGCAAGGCCCTCGTCATCTTGTTCACCGATGGCGTAGGCGGCCTTTGCTCCTGCTAGCAGTGTAGTACCGCAGTCGCCGTCTCCCATGAGAGTATCGTATTCAGTAAGCTTTGGCTCATCTGAGGTGACTTGGTTAAGGATTCTCTGAAGGATGGAGGCAAAAGCCTTTTTGTCGCCTGTGGAAATCAGTTAGCCGTTGAAAAAAAAAGAATATCAATTGAATGAATGGGATGAAAGGAAGAAACATACAAGAGATGTCTTGTTTGACTTGAGGAGAACGAGCTCGCTCTTCATTCTCGGGTGAGTTTGTTCCACTTGCTGCACTTTCCAGAGGCTGGCAGGTAGCCCAGCTGCTCATTTTAACTGGTTCATCGAGCAAAGACAGGAGGTCGATGTTGGAAGAGAACAGTTTAGGTGTGAGATTGGCGAGAGTGATGCTGAATCCTGGCGCATCGAGAGCCGTGAGATATGTGTTGACATATATACGGATGGGGGTAATATTATATGAGCTCTTCAATTCTTCCAAGACCACGTTGGAGATAGCTTGCAGCTCGAGCACAGACAGACCTCCCAGGTTATTCACCAGTAGTACTAAATCTGATTTGTCCTGGGGAACGCCCTGGAACTTCAAAAAGCCGTGCTCCGGGTCATTCTCAGTCAAGAGTAGCTTCAACATATTGCTCACAAGCTGTTCAATGGTGGGCTGTGGGGAGATACGTTGAGCGCCAGGCTCATTGTGAATACCCATTCCTAACTCAATGGCATCTTCAGGAATTGAGGGCTGGTCATGACCACCAGGAAGATTGGCATAGTCCAATGAACAACCGATAGTAGCCATATTATCAGAGACATGTTGAGCAACCTTGGATACATCACCCAGGTCCAACCCGCTAGCTGCGGCAGCTCCACTAATTTTATGAACGAGGACTGCGCCAGCAAGTCCACGACGACCAACAAGCTTTCCACGGGAGTATGGCACAGAAACATCATCAGTTATCGTGACGATATGAGTAGGAATTCCTGTTTGTGCTTGGTATGTCTCGGCAGCGAGGCCGAAATTGAGCTTGTCCCCAGTATAGTTCTTGACGATGACGAGAATTCCTCGAGGTGTTGCAACGCGGTCGAAAGCTGAGATGATCTGATCGAAATTGGGAGATGCAAAGACTTTTCCGCAAACTGCTGCATCGAGCATTCCCTCGCCGACATATCCAGCATGAGCGGGCTCGTGTCCTGAGCCACCACCACTGATGAGGCTTACTTTGTTTTGAGTACGACCAATTGGACGGTACAGAACTGTATCACAAATTCATTGATTAGCTCAGTCATTCCCAATTGAATGATCCCAGAGTGAGTTAATGCTTCTTACCTTTATTGGAAGAGTCATATCGTAGAGTTGGGTTCTGAGCTGCCAACGAGCTGCACATATGATCGACAATCCGAGTTGGATCACTAAAGAATGCCTTGGACTTCATCTCGGAACGAATTGGCTTCAGTGTATCAAGAGAAATGAACTTCAACCGCGGAAAAGAAAGACCCTTAAAATGGGAGGAATTTGAAGCACGTCGAATCCAACAACCTCCTCCTCCCAGGGTCTGTTCCCCCCTCTTTATATCGTGCGACGTGGCCGCGGCATACCTTGTCATCCTCCGGCCAACCCCGCAAGTAAATGGCCCCCGCAGACTACAACTACTCATTTGATGATCCTGGTCTGGAACTTCTTGGGTACTGTACAGTACAGTGTACGCCTAGCACTCGTGCACAGACGCTAGTATCATATTCGAGGAGAACCGCCGGATGCCACGGCTGTTCCGTCTATGTCAACAAGTGGATACCCTAACTTTTTTTTGCATCCTCAGGTGACAATTTTTAGCCTCGCCACATCTTCCTGCGTGGCTTTTCCCTTGTCATACGATAAGAATATTTGGAAGGTTTACCGAGTATCTGTATCAGAAAAGCAGACTTCATTTTTCTCCTTGTTCCTTTCTTTTCCCCACAGATGCTGTATAGAAATATTCTTCTCCACTTGGTACCGCGCAAGGGCCTCGGGATCGTGCATGCGGGGACTACCATGTCAAAGGAACCCAACCGGAAAGCAAGGTTGATCTTCGTATAAATCATCCCCAAACTGGTTTCTGGTGTTTGGATTCTTCCTTGCTGCAGTCAAGGCACCAAAGTACCTAAACCAGGGGGTGGGTTCCACCAGCATGCCGGAATAATTAGTTCACTCCTTTCGTACTTGATCACGAGTACTGTAAATCATTTTGAATGTATATCGTCGATCCACACAGCCTCCTCGGGATTCTCCTCGGCAGACTCCTCGGCTTACTTATGCAAATCAGGATCTACCGTCCAGGATGAGGCTGGTCTACCTTCTTTGTCTGGATATCCTTGCTATCCCGATGTTCCCATCTTATTATTAGAAGTAGAGCAAATTGGAAAATCATCATACAATCAAATATAAAACATGAGTACTAGAAATACACAGCAATTGCCAACGTAGATAGACGATCAGCATTACTATGTACAATGATAATCCTTCTAGCGGTCAGTCGTTTAGATCGAATCCACTTGGAAAAATCCCCAGTATCCACTTTCAGGGGAAGCACTGCATAAGTCTCGATGCACCGCAGGGCTATGGCTCCACAAAATACGTTAACTGTGGACCTTTTCCTTCATCACATGGACTTCTAAATTTTCCAGATTTAAGCTTACATTTCGTCCTCATATGCACATACCATTCGGTTGGGGGATTACGAATCCATTGATCCAGGGTACTCACCCCGTGCTGCAATTTTGATACTGCTCAACAGCATAATGATCTACACTCTTACTAATGTCTTTCTTCCACGTCATATTCTGTTGACTATCTATTCGTGAAGTACAGTTGAATAAGTCTGGGCCTGGCGCTATTACATATAGGAGAGTTTCTGGCCATTAACACTACTTCACACAGCCACGCCTTGTCATTCGTGATAGCAGAACTAAAACTGATTACGCACTTCTAATTGCTAAAAGCAAAGCAAACCAGATCCCGCCTTAATTACAGTTTCGTTACTGATTCTATTCAATTGGGCTACAATGAACGCAATCGCAATGTTCCAGCAGATTTTACCACTGGGAGGGTGCTTAAAGTTTCCCAAAGGGGACAATCTGCCCAAAATACGATTAAAAGTGCCATCTTCGGCTATTTGAACCGCTTATCAAAATCGCTTATAATTGCCTTGAGAAACACCATTTGTAGATTCAGCCAGTATAAGCACTTAACAACTGAGATTAAAACCTTTGCTGTTTTTGTTTTGGCTATCAAAATTTGGGTGCGACTCGGATGCGCGAGCTACCGAAAGAAGGCTTGGGGTGGAGTCGACATGCTCTAGACATTTCTACGTCGGGAGTAGCAACCCGAGTGTCTTTGATAGCTAGAAAGGTCTTAGCAATACCGTTAGATCCAGGCCGACACGAGTCAAATTTGTAAAAAACTACTTTGTCTAAACATAGATACTAATGTGTTTGAAAGCGGCTGTCGCGGAGTCCGTAGCGAATTGTTCAAAGTTCTAGATAATCTTTGCTTAAGCGACCTTACCGCGCAGTCAATTGCGAAATAATAAAAGAAGAAAAAGAAATTTGAACTTATAACTAATTCACGGTACGTGTGCACTTTTAAAAGTCGCTGGCAATGCTATGTAGAATCATACTGTGGGTACCAACATCGAGTGCTGTCTCTAAGCTGCAGAGATTTCCGAGGTTAGGTTCTTTTGTCCTTCATGCCCTTGATCTTGTCGCTGAAATGAGGTAGCTGAATTTGTTTCCTCCACAATGGCTACAGAGGCTTGCGAACATTCATCAAAGCTGCCATCATACGACTTAAGATACCGTCGTTGCCACCATAACATTCCCATCTGAACCAAGACCGAAGAAAAGGTGAAGGCTGTTGCGAGGGGAAATCCAATAGGGTATCTTGGTGAATCCTTAGTTTGCCAAACTCTGAGAGGAATCGTTGCATGGCCAACGTAGACAATCGTAACAGTCAGTGCTACAAGGATGGCTCGAGCTTCCGGCTCTTTTCTCAATATCTCGGCCATCCAGGCTAAAAGTGAAGGACTGCCTGCATTCGTAGCATATGTGAGGAAGTAGAACGCCAATACAACCTTGTAGTCAGATGGCCAAGCACAAAGAACGCATAAAACAACCCCAAGCAGAAATGGCGGTGCCATGCTTATTTGCCAGCGCCAGTGCTTCCAGTCTGATAAAGCGTTCAATGCCAAATTACTGACAATTTGTAGAGCATAGCCGCCTATCGGGATAACATTGACCTGATAAGTGCTGAAGCGAATCTTTCCAGTTGAGTCTTTCAATCCTTCGAGATAAAGCGGGAAATATGAGTTCGCTCGACTAGCCCAGGCACTAAGTGCAAACGATAGAAGGAAAAGATAAGTGACTGGGTGAAAGATAAGTCTCCGCAATTTCTCCTTTAGAACCGCAACGGGGATAATATTCGATGTATTTGCACCGAAACTAGCCATGCGATTCTGTGCAATGCGTTTCTCCAGTTCTGTGAGCCAAAGAGCGCGACTCAGAGCTGGTGTATCTGGTATTATCACGAGGCCAAGAAGTCCCTGGCCAATGGTGACTGTACCAGATATGATAAATAGCCATTGCCAACCTGAGATACCGTGTACTCCATTCATATTTTTGTAAAGAGTGGCTTGCAAGGCACTAATGAACATGCCTCCTGCTGCATCGGAGACGCTAAAAAAGGCAACCCTTTTGGCTAGCTCTTCTGGTTTATACCAATTGAAGATCAATGAAATTGCAGTGGGCCAGAACACGGCTGAGAATAAGCCGAGTAATATCCGCAATCCGTAGACTGTTTGTGCATTAGGGGCTTGGGCAATGCTACGAAAACTGTCAGTATATATGATTAACTTCTGGGTCTCAGTTTACTTACCAAGTAACCAAGATTCCCCATGATATCTCACAAAACGGAAGAAATAAAGAGGGACGAATCTATAAAAGTTAGATGAACTCGACTAGTAGACTTTGCGAAAGACTGGCTCACTTTGGTCTGTATTAGTTGTCCAGGGATCAATCCAATAGCATATCCCACTGAGAAGAATGTGTTGAAATTGACAAGCTCGTTGCCATATAAACTTAAGGATTCTTTCATGCCCGAAACATAGGCTTGGGTGGTGGCACTTTGGTCCATTTCCTTCAATATACCCGCGATAAATGTCCATGTCAATAGCAAAATGTCTAATTTGAACAATAGTAGGTTCTCTGCTTTTCTGAGATAAGGTATATGGCGCCAGATCCCGGTTGACAGCGGATATGATTCGCCATCTGAAGTAAAATTTGGCTTAACACCCGGTTCGCTGGGCATATTTGTTATGTTTTGGGTGTAAATAGGCAGCTTTACATGCTCGAAAGACCAAGCTAAGGCTTTATAAAATTCCAAAATGAGGTCTGATCCTTTTTGTGTCGTCGTAATCTTGGAGACAGATCACGTATATCACAAGCTGCAGCTTGGCATGCCAAGAGTCGGGGTTGGACAGTTCAAAGCTTACATTGAGCATTATTGTAACAGGGATAATGCATTACATACTTATTATTATACTTGACAGATTGCTTATATGGGATCGTCAGATCTTCCCAATACTTGTAAAGATATCAATTCCACTTCTTGAATCTACTATCAAGTGCCAAACTGGTATATACTACAACGCCAAGAAATTATGGAGCCCATCACAGCCTTAATAAATTAACTGTCTCGCTTCGTTAGTACTCGTCTTATCTCTGAACATGTCGTCATTCAAGGCTGGGACCTTAATAATCGCTTTACTGTAGATTTTATTGAGAGACCGTCTCTAGCATGACCAATGGGGCTCGGGACTTACGATGCGCTTCGTGGGCTCATTGCACTCTGGCTTTTCCAAGGGCTATATTGAAAACATCAAAAGCCCCGTAGACAAATACATCATCAAAAAATACTTCACTGTTGCTTTTAATCTCTCAGCAACGCTCTTATGTAAAGCCTCGGGGAAATTGGAGTATTGCATGAAAGTAGAACAGCTCTACGAGTGAAGAAACAACCTAATGGAATTTAGTAGTATTTATCATCATATTGTATTTCCAGCTTCGACCTGTTGAAGACTTCCCACATAGGCCTCCATTGCTTTATAAGTATTCTTCTCTGAAATGAAATCGAATAAAAGATACAGACAGCGAACCTATCCTGCCATCGAACTCAACAGGATCTCAAATACCTGAACAACTTCTTCCTGCTCTTCTTTCGACAACTGAAGTCGTTGCGCATGCGCATAGCCCTCTCGCAATCTCGCCGCAACAATAGCTTTAGGCGTCTTCGTCCTAAAAGCAGACTCAATGCTCTTTGAAATACCATGAAATGGATAAGCCATCAACCCAATCCCAGCTAAGAAGGTATCAAATTAGCATTCAAAATTCATCTCCTCCGGTCCATTTATCATGAATGGCAAATTGAGATATATTGAACTCACCGGAAGGCATTTTCGTAGCCATGCCCAGTGCCCCCCTCGTAAGGCCCTTAATAGCTCCATCCTTCCCACCATCCATAGCACCCTTCAAAGGCTCCGTAATCATTCCCGCCACGCCCCCAGCCATCCCACCAACGAAATTCTTCCCACCAACCTTGACACCAGACTTCCAATCAGAGACATGTCCATATTCTTTCGGCTTCTCGCCATAAAGTTGGGGTGCACGGCGAAATCCTTCCGCCGCAGCGTGAGGAATATCGACAATCACGCCTCGCAAGTACGTGCCAGAAAACTTGCCGAAGCCTTGCAGACCTGCACCGGCCATTCGGCCCGCCGTGCTAAACGAATCTTGACGGTTATTGGAAGACTTTGAGCCAGACTGAGATGAGGATCCATCTGCGTCATTTAATGTACGACTTCGTTTGAATTCTTTGTATGGGTTATAGAACATCTCGCCGGTGGACTTTGCCATATTAGCGCCTAGACCTGTCGCTGCGGACAACACTCCGGTGAGAGGATCCCAGCGTCGATTGACTATAAGTATTGGATTGACTGGGTAACTATAGTTCTCTGAGTCAATATTCGCGTATATCAGAGGGGAAAAAGCGTTTTAACTGACCACTTGATATTTTGGGAATCGATTTTATTGTGTTCGATGAGGATCTCTGCAGCCGTCTTGGACAAGATCAAACGGTGTTTCCCATCTTTATACCTCCATACAGCAACTTGGTCTGGCATGATACTGCATCGCATTCGATCAAGTGGTAGGTGTCGATGAAATGAGTCCACAGCTGCTGTGACACCTGAATCAGCCTGCATTTTGATAGCAATCTCTTGTGCGGCTGCCGACGCTTCTGGCGTAAGGCAGAATTGAATTGCTGAAGCAAGAAGCTCAGGTTCGAGTGAAGCATGCGGTATTGGCTCGGGGCCAGCGCCAGCTTTGGCGATCATGTCGCCCCAAAACGGTTGGCTAGAATAATAATTAGCCATACCTCGGATATGGTGGATGGTCTACAACTGCTTCTAGTGTGGAATGAACATACTCTCCGAAAAATGGAACAACTGTTGTAGGCTTTCCGTTCTGTAGACCACAAGCAGTTGTTCCAGCACCTCCGTGGTGGACCACAGCCGCGACTCGTTGGAAGAGCCAGCCATGTGGGCAGTCGCCAATATAGTAAATATTCTCATCCGGTCGTCCTGCGAGCTCACTCCATCCCTTTGAAACAATTGCTCGCACTCCAGCCAACCGAACCGCTTCAAGTACTATACCAATGAGTTTCTGGGGATCATCAACGACGATACTACCAAAGCCGATATAAACAGGAGGAGGCCCTGCTTGGAGGAAATCTGCTAGATCCTGCGGTGGTGTATACTCAGGTGTATCCGCAAAGAAAAATCCCACGACGTCTGGTAAAATTAGAGGTCCATTTTTTCCCGCTATATCTTCATTCCTTATTCTCAAGACATACCGATATGAGAAGGCCAATCCCTCGGCCGTGGAACTAATGCCGGCGACCAACAATATGTGAATGGGATTTCCAAAGCTTCAGCTAGGCAAGGACCTTCTGTAGCAGGAACCGATGCGAGATCAATGGAGGACCTAAATCGATTTATCACATCACCAAGTCTAGTATGCACTCGTCAGTCAAATTGACCCATTTCTTCACACACTCCATCAACTACCTACCCCTGCCATGTCAACCATTCCACAATCCCATAAGAAACCCAATTAGCGGTCGTCGTATTCATAAGTTCAGGATTGATGTTCTTATTTATATTCGCCAGCGGATGAGGAAACGCCCTTGTCGTAGTCCACGGCATGGTAAACATCAAATGTACCGGGATACCAAGTGCCTGTGCACAATGAACATGAGCGAAACTGGGCGGATTGGCAATAATAGCATCAGCAACAAAAGGCTCTTGTGTCGAGGGATCATCTGCAATACAAGATCTCCAACAACCATCTAGCATTTCAGCTACCATTCGTTGTTTCTTCTTGATCTCGCCATCACGGAAAGTTTTCATCTGTGGTATCAATCCGGGATTCTTCACCATGTAAGCCATTAATTGAGCAGGATCTCCACCGATAGGAAAGAATTCAAGATACGAGTCTTTGACGAATTTCTCGAAAACGCCGTGTGTAGCGATACGAACTCGATGGCCGTGTCTTTGTAGTTCATTCCCTAGTGCGATAAAAGGTTGAACATCACCACGACTTCCGACGATTTGAACGACGATATTCAGTTTGACGTCGCAGATAGGTGATTCAAGAGTTTCCGTCGACTCAGGCAATGGATATTCATGTTTCTGCTCCTGTTGGGCAATATGCGCCAGTGATTTGGCGAGTTTGGAATCCAGGTTCACATCAATACGACCATCGGCTGTTAAAGGGATTAGCTCTTATTCTGAACATCTTCTCATCCGAACTTCTATTCAAGCTCACTTTGAACATCCCCTGACTCGGCTGTGACTTGAGGGTCAACATATGGAGTATATGGTGGAGGACTATTAGAGCCCGCGCGATCTGGCACAGGAGGTTTCTCCATTTCGATGAAATTCGGATCGCATCAACCTTGACAATAAAAACAAAAAAACAAAACAAATAAATTATCCGTAGAGGAGTTCAAGTTGAATGAATCCTCCGTCTCACACAAACCAAAACGTTATTGTGCAACTCCGTCGATAGTGGCGAATCTCATGCCCCGCGATGTCCCCAACGTAGCTTAAATTTATCTCCAAAACACCAGCCACGTCCAGTTGAGAGGGTCAAACATCCAATTGCTGTTGTTCAATTAAATTAGCGGACACCTGTTCCACTTTTCCCTCGTTCAATAAGCCAGCACATCCTCAGTGGCAAGCGGGCCGTGCAGCGACGATCCACCTCCCCTCAAATGTGGCTGTGCTCGAAGGAGATGATGTGGAAACCGGGTTTAATCATGACCGCATTGTTTCTTGTCTATCCATCCAAGCCTCATTCTCTCATAGCTTGAACCATGGAGGGCGCCATCCATAATGGCGCCAATCACGCCTGTGATAGGTTGTCATTGCCTCAGCCTGGGACTGTCGAGGAAAAGAATAAGAGAAGGCTGTTGTTGATATACGTTCATGGATTCATGGGCTCTGAAGCCAGTTTTCAGGACTTCCCCGCGCATGTACATGACATGTTGACGGGATTGTTGAGTGATTCGCATGTTGTCTATACTCGAATTTATCCTCGATATAAATCCCAGGGGGAAATCCAATCAGCAGCAGCCCAGTTCAGTTCCTGGTGAGTCCAACCTTGGAAGTCCGAGTTTACAGCCTTATCTTTCCAACCTTGGAATACTAGACAATTCAAGTATAAAATTTGAAAGCATCATATCGGGCCGGCCCGTTACGAAAGATCTAGAACTAACGTAGATCTCTTTAGGCTGGCACCCCATGAAGCAGATGATCTTGATATCATCTTGTTGGGTCATAGTCTCGGAGGCATCGTGGCAGCAGATGTAGCCCTCCTCCAACGACATAAAATACTGGGATTAATAAACTATGACGTTCCATTCCTGGGTCTTCACCCACGCGTGGTCCCAACAGGAATTCTCAGTTCGATGCCAAAGAAAGACGTGCCACCAGAAGAGACTCTGGTAGATGAACAAGAGTCTCTAGGTATGCAACCAGCCTATAAACCAGCAGCGCCGGATCCAAATTTCGACCGACCCTGGAGAAATGATATCCGACTACCGAATCGAGGGTTTTTAAAAGGCGTGATGCATTTCGTCAATAAAAACACCGACAATCTAGCACGATCTGTCTTTGATCGGGTAGTTTCTTCGGCGAAATTCGCTGGATGCGTGAATAACTATTCAGAACTTCGTCAACGATACCGCAATCTCATGGAACTGGAAGCTGGGAGTCGCCATCATAAGAGAATCAAGTTTATCAACTACTATACTTCCAGTACGGGCCGCAAGAAACCCAAGAAAGAAGATTCTACAAAGGAGAGCACTGAGAGCATTGCCGAAGAAAATCATGACCCAACCAATGAAGCAAAGGATAAAGATGAACAGACTGAAGAGAAGAATTCACCAACTCCATTATCGCCATCGTCACAGCCTACTCCAGAGCCATCCCTGAAGAATCTGAGTATATCAGAAACACCCACTCAACAAGACGAAGCTTCAACCTCAGTATCAACCACAGTATCAACCGAAGACCAACCAAACACACCCCTAACAACGCACAAAAGCGAATCTGAACCCCCCTCTCGGCATATATCACCTACAGAAACACTCAAAGAAGCAAGTCTACATCTTTCCGACACAAGCACAAACTCCCATCCCAGCAGAAACACCAGCATAGATACCTCCAATTCCACACGGTCCGAAACCAAACAAACACCAGAACAAAAACTGCGCAAATTCATCCTCCTCCCCAAGAATCACTGGAAATATCACGACAATGCGCATTGGACAGCTGTCGTGATGAAAGATATCGATGAGGTGGAGGCTCACCAGTCTATGTTTATACCCAGTTGTTCGCATTATGATCATCTTGTTGGTGATACGGTTACTTTGATTGAATCTTGGGTCCAGGATGAAATGAGCTGGAGGCTTGCGACGGAAGTCTTGGATTAAGTGGGACTCCTCGTATATCTGTCTAATACTAAATGCTAGAAATTCAAGTCGAGGATGGAATGGAAATACTTTGATGAATACTCATTGGTGATACGCCGGGCTAAATGAGTAGTTCCAGGTCAATTAGTCAATTAGGGCTGGTCAGCTCTGTAGCTATAAAAGTAGTAAAAATGATACAGTTCATCTAAGGCATTTCAGCTTTCTTTGAAGTACATCAAAAGAGAGTAGTGACGGATCCTCAATTAACTGTCTTTGTCTGATGTCCTCAGCTCCATCAGAAGGGCTTGTCGAGCCTTGTCGGCATCATCATGAATAACAGAGTTGGCTGTCGTCGCAAATTCCGAGTCATCCTTGTCACTGGAAATATTCTCGTTATCGAAGATCATCCCTTCGACAATGTTCTTGGGGATCTCACAGTCAGAGATACACCGAGCAAGCGTGGTCAGTGTAGGCTTTTGGAACCATGCACCGCCGGAGGGCCAGAACCTGCGATCCTCGATCTTTTAAGTGGTCGTTATAACTTTGAACTGTTTGAGATTCAGATAAGAGTCTAGAAAACGGAAGTAGAGGTATCGAAATCTTGGGCGATGATCATTTAGAAACTTCAGTATTCGATTGTCCCTGGACGCATTTGATCTTGGAAAGCAGCTTCAGATAGTATACCGCGTTGATGAGCCTCGAGAGGACCGTTTTTGAAGGAATAGAGGTACACCTTCTCAACATCCAGCTCCTCAATCGTGGCATCCAGGAAATCAGAAACTCCCGGGCCTTGAGTATTGAGGGAGAGCTGAGTTACTCGAGACGCTGCACTAACCCGTGCAGGCCTTATTTGTTCGCAAGTCTTGCTGATGGGCATGAGACAGAATGGGACGAAATTCTCTCAGGAGTGACCGATATAGTGAGGGTTTCCAGATGAAGTTCAATGGATATGAAGGATGAAAATAAATATTGGCGGATGATGGGTAATGGATGAAGAGGCTATCTGCCTGTCTACTAAATGAGGTGGAACGGGGGCTACCCAGATCCTAATCCTGACTGCATTCTTTCCGATGAAGCTGTAATGATGGTATTCGGGCTCTTACGGCGGCGAAAGTAGAGTTTCAATGTTGGTACAATACTAGCATCTTCCTTTCAGTGCTTAGCTCTTTCTAATCAATATTCTTTTAGCACCATAGCCAACATTTCTATTTTCTAGCAACTGGTGTATTAGTGTCTAGCTAGAAGACTGAGTGAGTTAGGGTGTAATTGTACAGCTGACTTAACCCCAATGAGTTAAGTACCACAAGTATAACAAGATTGAATATTCCACTCCATTGAATCAACCCATCCAAACACCATCTCTAAAATCTAAATCTAATCATGAAAAAAAAGTCATAAAATACATGTATTTTGGAAAGGCCGTTACTCTTTTACCTGGAGGGACTAAACCCAACCACCTTCTCCAGGCCCAGTTCTCAATCCATGTCCCGGTCCAGCAGCAGATGGTCCAAGAGAACTCAATCTACCACCAGCACCAATAGAACTCATCCTGATAGTTCTTCTCCTCGCCAATTCAACCTCAGCCTGGACAGCCTCAGCGCGAGTCTGAGGTTTATCCTTTTCAGCCGTATCCGTCTTCTTCTCTTCCTTGATACTAAGCCATTCCATGAAAATGGGTCCAAGAATAGAGATACTACCCGTTGCAACGGCGACATAGAATGCCTGCATGATAGCACTATTATACGCAGACATGACTGTCGGTAATAATTTCGGCGGGGTTGTATCTCTGAATCCTGTGGCCCCACCTTGTAGGACCAGAGCCGCAGCTTCTTTTGATAAGGAGGAAATGAGGTTTTGAACGAGTCGGTTTTGGAAGACGCTCTCAGCGACGGCGAGGAAGACTGTTCCACCGAGAGTTTGAACGAATGTTAAGATTGAAGTTGCAATAGCCATATCGTCTCCGTGAACGGCGACTTGAGATACTAGCATGACGTTCTGAATGCCGATACCAACTCCAGCAGCAAGTAAAACCTGGTAGCCGAACCATGCCGCTATACCGGAGTCAGTTTCCAACGTAGTCATCAAGCCTGCGGCGACGGCTGTCAAGGCGGAAGATATCAGAACGAATGGAGTGTAGTAGCCAATGACGGAAGCGAGAACACCAGCAATGATAGCGAATACGACGATACCGATGAGACTGGGAAGATTGTCGATACCGGATTGAGTGGCTGATACACCTTTGATGGCTTGAAACCAGATGGGTAGCTGGGAGAGAGTCAGTCAAGATCATTTGAGATATAGCGGGATATTGGAAATACGAACATAATAGGCGATAACGAACATCGGTGCTGAGATGCAGCATGCGTACCAAGCAGCACCAAAAACACTTCGATTCTTCATCAAACGAACAGGGACAGTAGCTCGGTCCTTCTGCCAAACTTGAATAACCACAAAGAGAATAAATAGCACACCGAAGAGAATCATCAACGCGATGATCCGGGCGTTCTTCCACGGATATTCAGAGCCACCCCATTGCAAAGCAAGCAGAAGACAAATAACCGACGGAATCATGGTAAATGTACCCGGAAGATCGAAATGCTTAATCTGTTCTTTCCATGGTAATGGCTGCACATTCGCAGCCCGAGTCGGCATTAAGAAGAAAACCCCAATCGCAGTCACAGCGCCGAGTGGCAGGTTAATCCAGAAACACCATCGCCAAGTGAGGTGATCAGTGAAAGCACCACCCAAAATAGGCCCAGCAACACTAGCAATCGAGTGCATGCTCGATAAGATACCGATATAGATAGGACGAATACGCAAGGGAACCGTATTGGCGATAATAATAATAGCACCGGAGAATAGTCCTGCGGCCCCAATACCAGCAATTGCACGGCCGATAATGAGAGCAGGAGAATTTGGCGCAACAGCACAAAGCAAAGAGCCGATTTCGAATATACCCAGCGCACTTATGAAAACCCATTTGTCCGAATAGAAGGTGTACAGTTTGCCGAAAAGTAACTGCACAGTACAATTCGTGAATAAGAACGAACTTCCATACCAACCCACATCATCCAATGAGTTGAACTCGTTTGTAATTTTCGGAATCGCGGTCGCTAGGATAGTGGCGTCCTAGAATTGAGATCGAAGTCAGTAAAACTGCGCTGTCTGATCTTGGGGTACGTGACGGCGCAAAGGAAGGGATAAAGAGACGAAAATGCGCCGCGCCGCACCACATCGCGCTGACGACAAGAACATCCTCATCCACCAATTCAAGCATTCAAGAAAAAAAGACTCACCAAAGCCAAACAAAATGCAGCCAAACACAGCGCAATAGTCAAAGGTACCAACTTCGCCGAAGAAATATCCTTAGAAGCACCAGCAGCGGGGTTATTAGGGTTCGGAGAATCAGGCGACACAGACTCCTCCGCTAAAATCGGTTTCGTATCATAGTCAAGGGGTTCAAAATGACGATGTGAATCCATCCGCTGAAGCTCCAAATCCTCCTCTTCATCCGGCGGATCTAAAAACGTATGCAACGGCATTGGCGTAGTATGGTCATCGAGAACACGAGCCATCGTGATTCAGAGAGAATGGCCGCAGTGTGCGCGGGGGCAGGTGTGGGTATGTTAAATGGGCAAGCTTAAGTTAGGTCTGGGTTCTCTTCTGTGTTTGACCCGCGTCTTGAATTTCCAGACTCCATCCCTTAATCCGCTTGTGATACAAAGTTCCTGAAATTCAGATCATCTGCAAAGACTCTCGTTGGCGCATGAGACCCACAAGGGGTTCATCGCATACCGCGGGCCCGTGGACTCCGAAGATGTTTTCTGCGCGTTCTGCGTAAAGATCGGCGATCGAGAAGCGGGCAAGAATGTCCCGGAATGCTTCTGTAAATAAATTTGCCCGTCATACAATTGCCACTGTCGAGGTTTTGCGTTGAACCTTTATTATCATTCACTCCGTAGATGTTCCTTTCTTCTAGGTGATTTTGATGTTGCTAGTTGCAGAAGTGTGGGTCAGACCCTTATTCTTATTTCAAGCTTAGTCGATGCGAGCGTGGGGGCGTGATAAAGAATATATTGAGGGTGCGCGTTATGTTATGCATCGTCGAAGTTGGGAATCTGTCGTCGTCCGGAGACATTGAGTCCTCCATTCCAAGACGAGACCTCGGAACAAGCGTGGAAGGGTGCGGTAAAATAGCGTTTCTTGGATTGATAGATCGACTGCATATACTCCACCAACTTGTAACCCTTGACAAGGTTTGGGTTTCATGGCTGCGAAGCTGACACGATGGTGTAGAACAGTGGAGATGTCAGAAAAATTAGTGCACACTCTAACTTGATAGTCAGATTCGATCTGATGTCAATGCGGAGACTTTTGGGGACGAATGGATGTTGAGTGAAGTCGAGTTTGGGTTGGCGCAAAAAGTAGACCGGCGGACCACGGAACACATGACTATGCAGATTCAACTATACCGCAGTATGCATATGGTAAATTATGGGATATACCTTAATTGTTTATATTGATCATTACGCTGAGTACAGTACACTGCTGACAACGTCTATTTTATGTCCATTCATCATAACTAACGCCGCAGGGATGCGACTTCATGAACCGGGTCATCCCGGTGACTACACAGTTGGCAGACAAGATAAACTCCGAGGTCTGCTTCTGTTCTGCTTTTGCTTTGCTTTTCATCATGCTCCGTCACTTCACCTCGCCTTCTCTCCTCCAAAGCAAGCCAGATCGACTCCGATGCGCCATTTGCTTTTGATATGGACTGTCTTTGAGACAGGATGCGGAGGGAAGAAGAATATGCCCGAAGGTAGATGTCTGTCTCGCAAAATGGGGTAAAAAAAGGGAAGCAAAGAGAACAACAGGAAAATAAAAAGGTAAAAAGGTAAAAATGGTAGACAAGGTAGATAGATCAAACAAGTACGAACCCAAGAATGTCGAAGAGGTGAAAAAGTGATCAAAGATGGGGGGGTGGGCGGTGCAGGGGGAGACATAAGGAATCATCGTCGGGCAAGTATAGCTTCACAGGAATTCACGTCATGTATCATTTCTCCATGGCTGTTTATGCGCGAGCCTCCTCGGTAGGAGCACGGTCCTGACGAGGACGACCACCCTTGCCGCCGCGCTGGTTGCGCTGGCCCTCGCCACCAGCTCCGGTCGACTCGCCGCCACCCAAGGTCAGTTGGGCGGTTGCTAGCCGGTTGGACAGCTCCATCTGTGTGCGGATGGTGTTGGCCAAGTAAGAGACGACCAGGACATCCTGGATGTGGTTGTTGCTGGAAACAGTCAGTATATCAAAACCAAGTCGGCAGAGAAACATAGATACTAGGGTACATACAAGTCCTTCTCGATATCAGCAGGCTCCACCTTGGGAGCCAAAGCGAGAGCGTTCAGCAAGAATTGACCCATAGCGGTGGAAGCGGGGGCCTCCTCGTCGATCACCGACTCGACGTAGCGGGAAACACGGTCGATCATGGCCAGAACCTCCTCAATAGCGCGCTCCAGAGCCTCAACATCAGTAGCAATGCTAGTTGAGCGCTCCTCAGCGTCCTTAGCATTGGCAATGGCCTCAAGACCGCTCTTATCGGCCTCGCCATATCGGAGCTCATAAGGGACGGGGATGAAAGCAGCGCTGTCGGCAGCACGCTCAGCGGTAACACCGACAGGGGCGGAGATATAGGCGCGAGTCTCAAGATCCTTACCAGCCTCAGTGGACACAGTAAGGTGAACGGCGGGGTGGGGCCATGTGCCATCACCCTGGCCGCTGTAGAAGTTCTGGATCAAAGCGGAGAAGGTGTTGAGCTCGGAGGCAGTGGCGTACCAGCCGACCAGCACCTCACGAGGGTTGGCCTTGAGGTGCAGGGCCAGCATCTGCTTGTGGTACTCCATATCGACCTCGACTTGGTCCTCGGCCTCAGAGTGGCCTACGGCGAAGGCGGAGCGCACTTCGACCTCACCTCCATCTTCAGATCGGGTTCCCAGCAGAGTACCGATGACACGTTCCTGGTCGGCGTTGCGGCGCAGCGAGTGGTCGAGAATAGAGAAGACGGCCTAAGAGAAACAAGAAAGATTGTTGTCAGTTTGAGTATCGCAAAAAGACGGCGGTTGTCATGACTGATTTGCGTCTTTGTGGTTGACAATGCCCCTCTTCGCTAGCGACATACCTGCGGCTGGATGACCACGTTCAAAGGGGCAGTGGTTGGAGCGGTTCCCACAGAGACGGGGCCCAGAGGACGGGCAAGGTGCAGGAAGGAATCGGCCATGGTGATGGAGTGGAGGTGGGTGGAATGGGTGAAGGTGGAAGCCAAACTTCCCAACTTCTCCGAGTCTTTCGGAGGGACAATTTTCCTCGAATGCGGCCTGAGGCATTCTATTTTTGTGTGTGGAATTTTCGCGCTAAGATAAGATAAGACAGCCATCATATACACAACGTACAGTGCTGTTATATAGTAATTACCTTAGTCTATGAGAATATAAGATATAAATATATAGAAAAGTATATACTACACTTCTACTGAAGATACATGTCTGTGGAATATACTATGAGTCTATAAGTATTAGATTCTGTGATATGAGGATTGCATGGACATACCCTAGAACTCCAGGACTATACTTGCGGAGATATAGAATGAAACACGTTATATACTGACTAGCTTTGAACACTTCTAGTAGGAACGGAAATTTATATTCAGATTTCTGAATATATACAAGGCCTCACTCGAAGATAGTGCTCATACTAATTACTTAATTAGCAGATTGTCAAACACGTAGTACAGTAGAAGTCAATTCAATTGCATGCAGTGGGGCGTAGGCGGTGAAGGTGATAACCGTTTCTGCCGCTAAAAGTTGACAAGATCATTTTTGCACCGACTCTAAGTAACTCCCCAATCAACACCCCTCATACCTCCCCCAAAAAAAAGCACAATGCCATTGCGAGGCGGAAGAGGTGGAAGAGGTGCTCCTCGTGGTCGGGGTCGCGGCCGCGGCCGTGGCCGTGGTGGCTTCCGGCGAAAAGATTTCGACTCGTCACGATTGCACGATGTCCAGTGAGTTGTACACAGCACCGCAATTCCGGAATCTTGCTAATTATTACAGGTCCGATGAATCATCAGAAGAAGACGCGCCGCCAAGTGAAGCGGAGGAAGATGTGGATATGGACGAGGGTTCCTCGAGCAGCGACGAAGAAGAAGAAGAAGAACAGACCGAGCGTCCCTACAACGAATTGTTGCAACTACTTCAGACCGATGCCGACTCCAAGGGTCCAGCTCGCAAGAGAAGAAAGATCGGCACCGATGCGAATGATACTAAAGTCGCCGCGGTAGAGGAGGAAACAGCTGAAGCCGAGCCTGATGCGCTTCAAGATCAAGCTCCGTCAGAGGACGAGGATGCTCAAGACGAAGATGATGACGACGATGCGGTTGGTCCATTTGAAAAACACTTCAATCTCCCCGATGGATCCGATATCGGCAAGAAGATCGAACAGGTGCAGTCCAACAAATGGGTGACGGCAAAGAAAGAGGTGGATGGCTTGCGCTTTGTACAATCAGTTCCAGACATGGGAGATGCCGCCTCGTTACTCCCAGCCATTAAAAGCACCGCCAATCTCAAGGTAGGAGAGTAATTATCAGCCGTGTCGAGCTACTGCTAATTCATTCAGCTCAAAAACAAACTCAAACCCCGTGTTGCAGACCTGCTCCCGACTATCAGCGGACAAGCTCAACACCTCGCTCCTTATATTTTTGACTACCAGGATCTCCTCTTCGGCTCACGTACACCCGAAAATGCGGCCAGCATGCGCGATATCGCGGCCCTGCATACGGTCAACCACCTCCTCAAGACTCGCGATCGGGTATTGAAGAACAATGCCCGTCTTGCCAAGGACCCCGATACCGATATCGAGTGTCGAGACCAGGGTTTCACACGACCCAAGGTCCTCTATATTCTTCCCACTCGCCAGGCTTGTGTACGGGCTGTCGATGCCATTGCGCGAATCTACCAAGCCGAGCAGCATGAGAATAAAAAACGGTTTGTCGACACGTTCTCTGCTCCCGAAGATGCTGGATGGGAAAACAAGACCGAGGATTTCCGCGACCTATTTGGCGGTAATGACGATGATATGTTCCGGCTTGGTTTGAAGTTTACTCGCAAGACTGTCAAATACTTTGCGCAATTCTATAATTCAGATGTCATTCTGGCCAGTCCACTCGGTCTCAGAACTATCATGGACCAAGCTGAGTACGTCAGACAGAGCATGGCTACTAGCCTACTTTCTCGGGTGTATAGCTAACAATTCACAGCGCAAAGAAGCGAGACCATGACTTCCTCTCATCTATCGAGGTCGTCATCGTCGACCATGCCGACGCACTCCTCATGCAAAACTGGGACCACATCTCCTTCATCTTCCAACATCTCAACCAGCAACCCAAAGAAGCACACGGTTGCGACTTCAGCCGAGTACGAAACTGGTACCTCGACAACCAAGCCCGCTACGTCCGACAAACCATAGTCTGCGCCTCATTCATAACGCCAGAAATAAATTCACTCTTCTCAACCCAAATGCAAAACACCAGCGGTCGAGTCAAAATCACCCCCAATTACGCCGGAGCCATCACCGAACTCCCCCTCCCCGTCTCCGTTAAACAAACATTCACCCGAATCGACAGTCTCTCCCCCTCCAAAGACCCAGACGCCAGATTCAAACACTTTACCACAACAATTCTCTCCACCCTCGTGAAAAACATCACGGGAAAAAGCAAAGGTAGCTCCGGAACTCTCATTTTCGTCCCCTCATACCTCGACTTCGTCCGCGTGCGCAATCACTTCGCCACCTCGGCTCAAACAACAAATATCTCCTTCGGCGCCATCTCCGAATACTCCGAGCCGCGGGAAGCATCTCGTGCACGCAGTCACTTTATCACGGGCCGGCATTCGGTATTATTGTACACGGAGCGTGCGCATCACTTCCGTCGGAATCAAATTCGCGGTGTACGTCGAGTGATTATGTACGGGGTACCAGAGAACCCGACTTTCTATGGGGAGATTGTTGGATTTTTGGGACTGGATCCGGCGGCTGTTGTTGAGGCTGTTGAGGGTGGAGTACGAGTGTTGTTCTCTAAGTGGGATGCGCTGAAGTTGGAGCGGGTTGTGGGGACATCGCGTGTAGGTAATATGCTGCGGGAGAGAGGAGGTGATACTTTTACTTTTGTTTAATGATGTTGCTGGTAGATTCAGGCAGCCGGTGGCTAGGCAGCTGGTGGCTGTATAGCTGTAAGGTGTCGATCAGTGATCAGCTGGATCAAGTGCATAGATATTGCATTGTATGTTACATTGTCGGATAAGAATCCGTTGTCAGCTGAATATATTGAGATTCTAGATTGTTTAGCTGGGCAGTTCATTAGAGTATTGTATATGAAGCCCGTTACTATGTAAATATTAGTCCTGGAAATAGTTAACATCTTATAGATGAGTATTCAGCATCCACGAGCACACCAAGTATAGCCACTACTACCACTGCCATAAATTGAAATATAATTCAAATATTAGAATACTAACAGTAATAATATTAATATTATATCACATCCTCATCATATTATCACACCACATCAACATGATACAGCTGAACAGAACTGCCTACCTCCTCGCATGACCAAACCCTACACTAGCGGGTCCCGCTTTTCTTTTTCTTCAACTTCAGTTTGAATCCCCACCTCTTCTTCTACATATTCTTCATTCCTCCCAAATCTACAACATCCAAACTCATTCCAGAGTACCCCATATCCATGGATACACCTATATATACAGATATACACAACCACCAATAGGTCACCGCATACATACCACCGTTCCACCCCTCTACAAAAAAAAAAAGAAAAAAAAAACCATGTCTCCGCACCAACCACAATCACCACCACAATCACACCAGAACAGGGATTATCAAGACCACCCCGATGCCCCGCTCCCATCGCAGCCTTATCGCGACGATCCAAACGCCGATCTCGAATCCCTAGCCGAGTATGAACCACGACCCATCGACGAGGACGCCGAAGCCGAAGCACAAGGACAAGCACACGATCAAGCACAAGATGAATCATCCCGACCACGCACCAAATACGCCGCCAAAGCACGAATCTTCTGGTTAAGGAATAAGGGCATGTTCCTAGTCTTACTGGCTCAAATGTTCGGCGCAAGCATGAACGTCATGACGCAGATTCTTGAAATTCACAGTTCAATGCATCCGTTCCAGGTACCTCACCACCACTACGCACTTAGTTACTACGGTAAATCCCCCACTAACATACTTATCACACTTTTAGATCCTCTTCGCAAGAATGTCCATCACCGCACTAGCAAGTTACATCTACATGTTCATAACACGAACCCCACACCCACTCGGCACAAAACCCGTCCTACACCTCTTACTTTTACGCGCGGTTTGCGGATTCATGGGTGTATATGGCCTTTATTATTCAGTCCAATATCTCCCTCTCTCCGAAGCAACTGTAATCACCTTCCTAGCACCAATAATCACCTGCTACGCCTGTTCATTCTTTATACCCGGTGAAACATTCTCTCGTCGTCAACAACTCGCCGCTATAATCAGTCTGATTGGTGTCGTTTTAATTGCTCGACCATTTTCAAACTCGAACTCGAAACAATCCTCTCACCCTCCTCCAAGTTCAAGTCCGAGCCCTTCCAGTAACGAGTCTCGACCCGACGACGCAGACGCTTACCACCACGTCCTCGCAACAATAGTCGCAAGTGTCGGAGTCCTCGGTGCAGCAGGCGCATACACATCAATCCGAGTAATCGGAAAACGAGCACACCCCCTCGTCTCCGTAACATATTTCTCCAGCGTAACGACAATAATCTCACTCCTAGCCATGCTGGTCCTTCCCAGCGTGGAATTTCGAGTCCCGCATACACGGACAGAATGGATGTTCATGGTTGGATTGGGAGTTTGCGGATTCTTACTTCAATTTTTGCTTACGGCGGGATTATCCTACGTACCGCCGAAATGGGTGCGGGATCGTACTAGTGGTGATGGTAGTGCTGGAAAGCAGGGGTCGAAAGCGACTAGCATGGTGTATACGCAGATGCTTTTTGCGTTGTTTTATGATAAGGTTGTTTGGGGGACGACGTTGGATGGGGTTGCGTGGATTGGATCTGGGTTGATTTTGGGATGTGCAGTTTATGTGGCTGTTATGCAGGAGGGAAAGGGTGGTGGTGGAAGTGGAGTGAAGCAGGGAGGGACAGAGACTGGCGGAGAAAGAAGAGAGGGAGAAGCGGAGAGTGCGAGTGCGCAGTGATATACACGGACATATACTATTATATTACATATGTACTATTTATTGTATATTTTGATATTATCTTATAATACATTACTATATTGTAATTGTAATTAATTGATTATCTCTATCCTCTATCCTCTCTATACTCTCTATACTCTCTATACTCTCTATACTCTCTATACTCTCTATACTCTCTATACTAATTGTATATACTCCGTATGAATACTGGACATCACGGAGCACAGTGCTCCACCTGACGTCATAAGGTTACACGGGATTGCCCGAATTTGCACGAATCAAAAAGTTCGAATTGATAGAATTGATATAAATTAGAATACAGTGAACAAGATCAAAGTACAGCATCAGAGTACATTGTCAGTCAGATATAAAGTGGATCAGTGGGTATGCAGATCTCTCCACTCTCCACTTCATTCCTTCTACATCCTCCTCCACTACCCTACTCTATACACCAGAGTATACTACACTATAACAATGCGCCACTTTGAAGCATGGCTCGTCCGCGATCCCTATTCCATCTGGCACTATTACACCACCGGAAACCGCTGGAAAGATACAGTCCGCGATCTCATTCACGATCGATCAATCTGTTCTGCCCCAGAATATGCAAATGCACCGCAAGACCCTCAGTGGACACCCTCATCCCCGCAAACAACTCCCCTCCTCACTCTCCTCCCCCCAGAAATCAGATCCATGATATGGTCCTACGTCTTCGGTTCAGATACACTTCACCTCGTCCAAATCAAGAATAAAGTCAAACACGTCCGCTGCAGCAACAGCAGCAGTAACACCGAGAGTCAGATTCAGAGTCAGAGCAACGAGAGTAAGAGTGACACATCTCTCACCCACCATCGACACTGTTGCCCACTCACCCCAGCCCGATGGCGAATCTACGACGGTCGAGTCCCAGGACATACAGATAGACTCTTATACCCACACACTCATACAAATCTACCCACAACCCTATCAACCTCATCCACCTCCCTCTTCCAAACCTGCAAAGCAATCTACACCGAAACACTCCCCTACCTCTACAAAAACAATACCTTCGACATAGACGATTTATACACCTTCATCGCATTCGTCTCCACAATATCGCCCACCTCGCTTTCATACATTACATCCCTAATAATTCAATGGACCCCAATCTGGACACCACTTAGCGGCCAAGAACATAAAGGTTCAATATACGCCCACACACACAGCGACGACCTCTGGCTGAAATTCTGGTCAATTATTGCCAGTCTCCCGCGCCTTGAGTCTCTGAAGTTGAGTATTGATTTGGGGAAGTTTACGGGGACGGTCGTTGGTGGGGGTCCGGTTGTTGTTGGTGGTGGGAGATTACTTCCTCTTAGTATTGAGGAAGGGTGGGTGACACCTTTACTTAAAGTTTCTGGATTGAAGGAATTTGATCTTGCAGTTACGGCTAGGTGTGATGTTACTTCTAGGGGGGTTATTGAGGGGGATCTTGTTAGGGATGCGTCTGCTTTGAGGGAGGATTTGAGGGATGTTCTTATGAGAAGGAGGATTCATCAGATACCGCCTACTACCCGGGCAGGTGGTGGTGGGGATGAAAATGAGGGTGGGATTGGGAAGAAGAGGGTTTTGGCTATTACTGCTGGTTAGATTTGTATTAGAATTGTTTAAAGAGTAGTCAATATAAAGTGTTGTATATGTATTCTTATTATCTGCATGTATACCCTGGCTATATCTTAGATAACTATAATGACCTTGTTATAGTTGGGATTTGTCAAACATATAGTACAGTCAAGTACATTCAAGGATCACCTTTTTCCAGGTACTAGTGGGATATAGAGAGCTAAAACCGCTATGACTGCCATATATTAAACAATACTAGTACCTTGTTGCTACATTCAATATATTGGTTACAATAACATATTGTACCGCCAATTGTTAAGAAATATCATAAAATTGCCCAATTCCTGATTCTATTTCTCAAAAATTGTCTTTTCTTCTGTAAACAGACAACTGCTGTGATTTGTTTCAGCGGCTCTATTCCAAAACTTCTTCATCGTTAATTCTTTCTACACCTGATTCTTAGTCCATTCAACAATATCTGATTATCCATCCACTCTCCCTTGGAAAGTTGGTGCTTTGTTTTTTACCCAGGTACTAATAAATCCACCGTAACATCTGGTACATCCTGAAACTGGTCAAAACCAAGATTGATTTCAACCTGTAGCTTTTGAGGGTCCGTCCTTCGCCGATAGTCTCTCTGGAACAAGTTCTCAAAGAGATAGAGATGTCAACGGTTTCTGTTGAGTCTTGACATGCCAAGTATACCAAGAAATATCAACTATGTGATGAGCAGTTTCATGACCTCTATTAGCAGCACTCTCAATAACCCTAACGCACCAAGAAAATTTCTCCAGATTCGCACAATCGGTATAGATCTGAGAAGCCATGCATAGAGGGAACATAGTCATATGATATCCTGCAATCTTCATATAATCACGCGTACAGTATCGCATAGTACGACATACCCCATCTGCACACCGATTTGCCTCCAGATATTCCTCACTCTGTAGCGGGTCCAAAACCCTACTGGTAAGTTCGATAGATATATTGCTTTTAGGATGTGTATAAAGCAATTTTTTGATATGGAAAATCGATGGGTATAGGAGACTTAGTGCTGCCCAATAATAAAGGTGGAGTAAGACGTAGTCAAAGTTCAGAAAATGATATGGAGTTCCGAATACATGTTCTGCATCTGGTGTATCTGAGCTGAGAAATTCAGGTTCGTCCGGGGAGGGGTCTTCGCTAATTCCATCTGCTAGACGATACTCTGAATACCAGGCGAAAAAAAGGTTCTTTATTCGCAGACTGTGTTGAAGCAGATCTCGGCACGCATCGTAGTTCGATGCATCGATAGATTGCAGTTTTGTGACTATCGGCGACAGTTCCGCAAATATTCTCAATAATTCACAAAATGGGGAACCGTCGCTGGTTTCAGTCAGAAATTTATACTCGTCTGGAAGTAGTCCCCTTCCAGATGATGATTGAATCTATGGATTAATCAGAATCATTCTGATATATGATATATCGCAAGGTCACAGTATTATAAATCTTGAACGAGGCAACATACCATTCGCAGTTTCTGATATCGTTGATATATAGCTCCAATGAGTGGATTATTTGCTGTTCTTTGACGATAATACTTCAGAATTGTATTCAAGCCACTAATATGTGCAAGCCATGGTCCAAGACCATTAGGACAATAGGAGCTCTTCACAAGAAACCCAATATTAGCTTGATTCTATAAAACGAGAGAACACTGACTAGTGTTCTTAGCGGAAGTGACAAAAATATTTAATACCTCTATTTCCTGGAATAATACCGCGGTATAAACGATATCCTCAGTGAAAACATCCCGTGAGATCATCCTCGACATATGTCGTATAGCACTGTTATAAAGCTGAAGTCCATATTTAGACATACGATCATCTTGCGAGACCTTTCCGATGTAAAAACATGTTATTGCCGAAAGAGTTTTATCAAGCATTTCGGTTTTATTCGGAAGTCCAGCAAATCCTTGTAGCAAATATTGCCACATATCGACATCTGACACAGCCATTCCTGTCGGGAAATAACCATAAAGATATTCTGAAATAAATTTCACCCTCATCATTGGACCACTAGGCACAGAATTTAAAGATGTCACAGCCTGCATACGCCGGTAAGGCGGGACACATTGGACCTGGCTGGTTGACTCTGGTTTCCCATATGGTCCACTGGCAGCATAATAGATAAAAATCTCAGGCTTTTCATACCCCAGACACTGTATTCCGCGCTTGAAACACCGATTACACACCGGCCTCCCTTGATCACACTAAGTAACGCAAGTTGTATTAGCATATTAACGTGGGTTGTGATCGATTTGCCCCGACCTTTATTTTGCGCTTTTTGCAGGTCCCGCAGCCTTTCGACTGCCAAGGGATGCCACCTCTCACCATTCTCGGTAAGCAGTTGGCATAAAAGTAGATAGAAATAAGCGAGTCAGCACGGAGGCTAATGTCCGATGAGGAATTGGGGGGTATGGTCAATGTTAAGTTGGGGGCGAGGATTTTTAGCGTCTCAGCTGATGCCCAATGACATTTGTCTCATCATACATTAGCTGGGCATACTGATGTCTACTATTATCAACTTGACTTTATTCAATAAAGTCGTCAAATTGACCTATACTACATATCTAAACCATAACACACTAAGAATATAGATTGACTACATCACCTTTATCTGATTTCCATATCAGTCACGCGGATTCTTGTGAATGGTTTGTGTAATGGAAATTTCAATTTGTGTTGAGTGCGATATCTCTTGGCCTTGAGCTTTATGTACGACTCAACCATCCTATTAATATAAGATAATATCCTTTATTCTTATTGATGTGAAAGGTTTCACGCTCAATACCCAGCAATTCAGTAGATAGAAAGTATTATGCTAGTGTATCTGCTGGGTATATGCTAGAGTATCTAACTGTTCTTATGCTTAGGGTGTCATCTGACTTATACCAGTATTGATAGGTAGAGTTAGAATTATTCAATCTGATATCAATGTAAGTCTGGCCCGTTTGTAAATGAACGATTGTCGAAGATCCTTGTTCTTTTGCCTACACAATCAGATATTTAACCGAGCGTACTAGTATTCTACGATGGTATCTATCTATTTATATACTAGAGGAATACAATCAGATACCACACCCAAATAATATCAAGTACGAAACCAACCGAGTCCATTATCTATAATCCTACCAGAGATCAACCAGTAGAACCGAAACAATCTATACACAGCAAAAAGAAGCCAGCAATCAAATCAAATCCCATCTCAATCCCATTGCTCGAGCCCTAGTCCATTCTCCAAATGAAATGAATGAACAACAACCTCGAATCCGGACACGGACAAGATTCAATTCGACCGCCAAAATAATAACAACATGGAGTGTGACACCCGAGAAGTGAAAGGAGAGGAGAAAAACATATGATTGAGATGGAAATATTAGGGGGAAGAAGAACAGATGTTCACGGAATTTAATCCAAGTCACATCACATCCACAATTGTCGCAGTGAAGCAAAAGAAAAAACACCAAGCGCCTGACAAAAGAAAGAAATCGCCTGCAATTTGGAGCAAAGATTCCAGAAGTATAACACAGGGGTTGAATGCAAGGGGGGAAGATAAAATGCAATGTTGAGAAAGGGTGTTTAGCAGCATACAGGCAGTTCGACTACTGCGCTGAAACACCCTTACCCACTCGACCGCGAAGTTCCTCGTCATAACCATTCTGTTCGGACTCGGATTCATCGTTGGTAGGTGACTGGGGGTGACTCAAGGGTTCTGTGAGCGATTGTCGACTACGAGCCATCTAAAAAGACATTAATATCGAGATCGTCCAATTAAAAGCACTTCGCCTCAATTGCAGGGAAAA